>JAEEGL016475612.1_pt1 | contig 16995 bp, 15 predicted proteins | sample 9134231 | NCBI WGS metagenome assembly JAEEGL01 (sample SAMN16246548, study PRJNA631951) | gut metagenome | biome: gut microbiome; feature: rumen; material: fiber-attached | host: Bos | place: Iran: Karaj | collected 2018-10
GATATCCCGGGGAAAGGGTTCAGGACAGTGATGCAGTCGGAAGACGGCGTAACGGAAGCCATGCAGCATGAATCTCTGCCGATATGGAGTGTGCAGTGGCATCCGGAACGGATGTGCTTCGGCTTCCGGCGGGAAGATACGGCAGACGGAAGCGGCGTGTTCCGGTTTTTCCTGGAACAGTGCGGACAGAACGACCGCTGATCACATAAACGCAGAAGGAGAATACGGTTCATGAAGAAAATAACAGGATTCCTGCTGACCCTTTTGCTGGTTTTAGTATTGGGATGCGCGCTGGCTGCAGCGGATACGACCACACTGCTAGTGTATTTGTGCGGAACGGATCTGCAGGACGCTGCCTGCGAGGATATTGTTGAGATGGCTGAAGTCGAGGCGGGAGACGCCATCAATATTGTCGTGCTGGCCGGCGGCGCAGAGCAGTGGGACTTTGAGGAACTGGGAGGAAATACGCGGACGCTGGCCGTGATTCGCGACGGGTATTTCGAGGATCTGGAAGACTGGGGATATGCTTCCATGGGAGACCCGGAAAGCCTGGAGGAATTTCTCTTCTACGGTATGACAGAGTATCCGGCAGACAGGATAATCGTTGTTCTGTGGGATCACGGCGCAGGATCAGAGGGCGGCGTATGCTTCGACGAGACAGCTGACGATGACTGCCTGACCATCGTGGAGATCAACGATGTGCTGAACAGCCTGGAAGAATCCCTTCCGGATTACCATATCAATATCTTCGGATGCGACGCGTGCATGATGGCCACCTATGAAATGGCTGCCATGCTGTCTCATCACAATATTGATTATTATGTCGCCAGCGAGGAACTGGAACCCGGGACAGGATGGTATTACACCGGATGGCTGGAGATGCTGCAGGAGGATTCCGCCGTTTCCGACGAGGACCTTTGTATCGGGATCATCGAAAGCTTCATGGAAAAAGGACTTGAGGAGAATCCGGACGATTACCTGACGCTCAGCGCGGTAAAACTTTCCGCGGTCGGCGCACTGGAAAACAGCGTTGAACAGTTCGCAGCCGTGATGTCCGGGCAGATTGCCGGCGGGAATATCTCCACCGTACGCCGCGGACGCAGCCGGATGTATACTTTCGGTTCCTTTGCGGATGCCAGCTGGGATATGGTGGATCTTGGCGCAGTCCTGGATACGTACGCGCAGTTTGATTCGGGAAAAGCTGCGGAAGCGAAGCGCCTGCTGGGCAGGGCGGTTATCGCCAGCAGCCAGACGGATAACCTGGATACCTGCTGCGGATTGTCCATCATGATGCCTCAGGACACAACAAATGACTTTGACGAATACAGGGAAGGATTTTCACTGTCCGATGTGATTCCGAACTGGATTGAGTTTGTGAACGGTTATGTCACAATACTTCAGGGAGGAAGCTATCATTTCAACACGTCTTCCATAGGACAGATTACTGCAGGCAGCGGATATACCGGTTATTTCTTCTCCGCCGGCGCGCAACCTTCAGGACAGATGGCATGGGATGACGAGACGGGAGACTACTGCGAAGCCGAAGCGGAAGAGGTGAGCATCTCTGATACCGACCAGGGATTCACAGCGGTGCTTCCGAAGGAGGAACTGGATTACCTGGATTACGTGGAAGGCATGCTGATGATGGATATCAGCGATGATGAGATGATTGCTTTTGTGGATTTCGGCCTGATGCAGAACAACCTGATCGACTGGCAGACAGGAACGGTCTGCAGTTTGTATGACGGGACATGGCCGGTCTTCGGCGGTCAGATGGTTCCGCTGTATGATCAGACGAGCAATGAACACAGCCGCAGAAGCCTGATCCCGGTGAAACTGAACGGGGATTATACCTATCTTGTGGTTCAGTTCCCGGCTGGCGGAACCGAGGGCAGGGTTCTCGGCGCCAATGCCGGATATGATGAGAACGGCCTGCCGATCCGAAACATGACAAGGCTCAGGCCCGGTGACGAGATCATTCCGGTTTACACGATGTACTATGAAGTGGAAGGCATGGAAGACCTCGAGGAGCAGGAGTTTGACGGTGAAAGGATCATCTGGCAGGACGGCATGACAGTGACCTATGAGGATCTGAGCGAAGAGGCGGGGACAATGGATATGATGTTCTGCTTTGTCTTCAACGACATCTTCGGTGAGGAAACAATGAGTGAAATCATTTCTTTTGAACTGTAAGCGACGGCTATATCTGCCGCAGATCACAGGCCGGACACGGCACAGACAGGGAAAACACCGCGCTCTCCCTGTCTTTTTTCACGAAAACAAGCTTGACAGGTATGGAACAAGTCCGATACAATCAAAGCATCATAAAGGCTGAAAGATGAAAACTGAAGAGGGGGTTTGTTTCGATGAAGAAAAGACTGTTCCTGCTGATCTGCCTGCTGGCGGGGGTGCTGCTGGTTTGCGGGGCGTATGCGGAAGACGCGGTTCTTCCGGAGATCAATGATGTGCTGGCGGATCTTCCGGACGGTATCGTGGAAGTGAAAGCAGATCTGAGCCGATATACACCGCTGAGCGGCGGCATAGCGGATTACGGCCAGATCAATGCCAAATTCCTGATCCTGCAGCGTGAAATGCCGAAGAAGGAACTGACAGAGCAGGTTTTTTATCCGCCTTTTGAAGGACAGAATACTGACGGTTTCGATACGGATTTCACAGGAACAGACATCGGTGAGCCACGGATCTGGGTTCGCGGCGATATGATGAAGCAGATCCCGGAAGAATACCGGGCGAAGTCCCTGGAGGAAGCCGGGGCGATCATCATGGCAGAGAACCTGTATCTCTGCTCCGGAACGCTGATCATTACCAACTATGCGCAGGGCAGCGGCGAACTGGACCTGCCGGAGTTCGAAACGCTGGAAGAAATGGAAGCTTACCTGAGTGAGAACCAGCCGCAGATCGACAGTATCGTACACTATCCGGTGTTCGCGAATGTGATGATCGTGGATCTCTACAGCGCAGCGACCGGGGAATGTGATATTTCCAACAATGAGATCATGTTCGTCGATATCCCGATGAAGAACAAGGCGGCTGCTGAGCAGGCGGCCAACATGGACGGTCTGGTTGAGATCCTGCTCAGGCTGCTGGCGGATGAAGTGGATGCCGCAGACCTGATGAGCAGGATCGCGGACGCATCCTATATCGCTGAAGATACCAGGATGCAGTGGATCTCTGCGATCGGGCAGGAGAAATATGACGAAACGATGGACGCTGTATGGCTGTACTACTGGGATATGGCAAAGGAACTGCGGGATCTGGATGAGTCCGAGGACAACCGCAACGCATACGACATGGTGATCGCGGAACAGAGCTTCAGCCTGCTGTCCATGCTGATCAGTAACGGCAACTACACAAGCTTTGACAAGCCGATCGATGAGATCCGCGAGGACTATTCCTATCTCGGCGCGCAGGAACCGGAATGGTACGAAACAAACCTGCAGGAGCTGGTATCGGAAATCGTCGGCGTATTCTGATCTGATACGAAGGGAACCGCATAAAACTGACCCGGGCGATACTGCCCGGGTCAGTTTTCTTCTTTACGGGATTACTTGCCGCGGTGGAAGAGCAGGTGCTCATAGCGGTGGACATCGGCACGGCGGACCATGACTTCGAGTTCCTCGTCGCCCATGACAGTATTGCGGCCTTCGGCGTAGAGCTGGTCCACATTTTTGCGAACTTCCAGGACCAGGGGATCGGTCTTATCGATCGTATCGTTCCCGGTGAGGCGGAAGTAGGTATTGATCCAGTGCGCGATGGACGCGGTGCCGCCGCGGCTGTCTACAGCCACGGAAGCGGGACGGTTCAGGATCTTCGCCGTATCGAAGATGTTGTAGATCTCCTCGTCCTTGAGCATGCCGTCGGCATGGATGCCGGCGCGGGTTACATTGAAATGGCGGCCGACGAAGGGCTGGCGGGGACTGATCTCAGTGCCGATCTCACGCTCCATGTAATCCGCGATCTCGGTAACCGCGGTGAGGTCCATGCCGTTGGTTTCGCCGCGAAGGGATTCATATTCAACCGCCATGGCCTCCAGGGGACAATTACCGGTACGTTCGCCGATGCCCAACAGGCTGCAATTGATGCTGGAGCAGCCGTAAAGCCAGGCAGTAGCTGCATTGGTGACGACCTTATAGAAGTCGTTATGGCCGTGCCATTCGAGGAGCTCGGAAGGCACTTCGGCGTAATGCCGGAGGCCGTAGATGATGCCGGGGACGCTGCGGGGGAGGGCAGCTCCGGGATAGCTGACGCCGTAACCCATGGTATCGCAGGCACGGATCTTGATCGGGGTACCGCTTTCGCGGGAGAGCTTCATGAGTTCACCGGCGAAGGGTACCACGAAGCCGTAGAAATCAGCGCGGGTGATATCCTCAAAATGGCAGCGGGGACGGATGCCGTAGCTCAGGGCAGACTTCACGATGCCGAGGTATTTGTCCATCGCCTGGGCACGGGAAAGATGCATCTTGTTGAAAATATGATAGTCGCTGCAGGAGACCAGGATGCCGGTTTCCTCCACACCGGCCTGCTTAACGAGCTCAAAATCCTTCTCGTTGGCGCGGATCCAGGCGGTGATCTCCGGGAAGCGGAGGCCGGCTTCGCGGCAGAGCCGGAGGGCTTTCTGGTCGTTCTCCGTATAAAGGAAGAACTCACTCTGGCGGATCATGCCGTTCGGGCCGCCCAGACGGCTCATCAGCCTGAAAAGGTGCAGGATCTGTTCCGGTGTAAAAGGACTGACAGACTGCTGTCCGTCGCGGAATGTCGTATCGGTCATCCAGATCTTTTCCGGCATCTGCATCGGCACATGGCGCATATTGAAGGCAACCTTCGGGATGCTCTCATAATCGTAGATCTCGCGGTAAAGGTTGGGCTCCGCTACGTCCTGGAGGGCATAACGGTATTTGGACTGGATCAGGAGATTGTTGGTCTCGTCGAATTTTAACATCTGTCAGGGCTCCTTTGCCTTGCTTACTTCAGTTCATTGATGAAGTCTTCGATGCGGGAGAGGCCTTCCTCGATCTTCTCCGCGGAGATCGCGTAGGAGAGGCGGCAGAAACCTTCCGCTTCGAAGGCGATGCCGGGAACGACAGCCACATGCTTTTCGGCAAGCAGCAGTTCCGCAAAGTCCATCGAGTCCTCCAGGGTGCGGCCGTTATAACTGCGGCCGAGGAGGGAACGGATGTTCATCATCACGTAAAAGGCACCTTCAGGTTTGAGACAGCTGATGCCGTTGATCCGGTTGATGCCGTCCACCATGACGTCGCGGCGGTACTGGAACTGGTCACGCATCTCGACGACGCAGGACTGGTCTCCGTCAAGGGCGACGGCCGCTGCGTGCTGGGCCATGGCGTTGGCATTGCTGGTGGCCTGGGACTGGAAGGCGCTCATTGCAGCGATCTCCTGCCGCGGGGCGGCACAGTAACCGATGCGCCAGCCGGTCACGGCGTAGGCTTTGCTGACACCGTTGACGATAAAGGTCTGAGCCTTGATCTGTTCACCAAGCTGGGCGATGGAGAGAAATTCTCTTCCGTCATAAAGAAGCTTTTCGTAAATCTCATCGGAGACGATATAGAACGGATGCGTGACAGCCAGGTTGCCCACAAACTGGAGCTGTTCCCGGGACCAGACGGAACCGTTGGGATTGGAAGGCGAGGTGATGATGATCGCCTTGGTCCGGCGGGTGACGCGGGACGCGATATCCCGGTTGCTGGGGATGAAACGGTTTTCTTCGTTGGTGGGGATGAATACCGGCACACCGCCGGCCATCCGGACCATTTCCGGATAGGAAACCCAGCACGGGGTGGGGATCAGAACTTCATCGCCGGGATCCAGGATGGTCTGGAAGATCGTGAAAAGGGAATGCTTGGCACCGTTGGAGACAAGGATCTCCTGGGGTGAATAGGTCAGGCTGTGGTCCCGCTCCATTTTGCGGGTAATGGCCATACGCAGTTCCATGGTTCCCGGAACAGGGGTATACCGCGTCATGCCCAGGTCCAGCGCTTCCTTTGCGGCTTCGCAGATGTGTTTCGGTGTTGGGAAATCCGGTTCGCCGGCGCCGAAACCGATCACGTTCACACCGGCTGCGGCCATTTCCTTGGCCCGGGTATCGATCTGCAGCGTAAGGGAAGGGGCAATGTTCAGACAGCGGTGGGAAATTGTCAGCGCCATGGAAAAGGCCTCCAATCGTCGTAATTGCCCGTATTATAAGGGGAGAAGGGACAAAAGGCAAGGGAGAAACGAAGAAAGTGCATTTTTTGAATAAATAAAATGCACTTTCTGAATTGTATTGGGACTTATATGAAGGATTCCTGCAATAAATGAATAAAAAGCTGCAAATTTCTCAGGACGACACCCCTGAACCATCCGCCGGTACCTGGATTGGGGCGGAGCGGAGGGCTTCATAAAAGACACCTTCTGTCGCGAGCATATAAACGCTCAGGAACAGGCTGCCCAGCATCTGGAGGAGCAGGCCGATGACATCTCCGGCGATGCCGGCGATGAATGAAGACGCAAACATGATGAGAAAATACCACAGGATGAAGCTCAGCAGGAGCGCGAGCAGCTGGCCGCGCCGGCCGGTCATCAGTTCCCGGCTGCGGCGGGTGCAGGAGATAACCTTCTCTTCCGGCTCATCAGCGAGGATCAGATCCGCCAGAGCGTAATGCAGATATCCCATGACACCGAGCACCAGCATCGCGATGATGCCGGCCCAGATAAGCATTACACTGGTATTGGCTGCTGAGAGCATAGCTTCCTGCGAGGTGATATCCGCACGAAACAGCAGAACCATCGCCAGCACCATGACAGCGAGGCCGGGCAGCATCCAGAGCAGTACCCTGAGCAGGATCAGCAGCCGGAGTCCGACGCCCTTGAGGAAGATGCCCAGGCGGCTGAAGACCGTCGATACGGGTTCCTCCGCACCGCGGATACGGTCCAGGGTCCAGTGGTTCATGCCCAGGGAGAGGGCAGGCGTCACCAGCCAGGCGAGCAGGCCCAGCGCGAGCATTACCAGGATGCCGGTTTCCGTGAGCATTGTGACAACGGCGTCCGGCAGGGCATTCATGGCTTCCGTACTGCGGGACGCATCAATGATCAGCGTTTCCAGGCGGTACATCACGTTGTTGTTCGTGAAGGCGGAAATTCCCTGCACCAGCAGCGTGGGGAGATTAACGATCAGGGCAATAAGCAGCGCGGTCTGCCAGTGTTGCTGGAGGACCGCGCGTGCTTTTGCCTTCAAAACGGCACTATAGAACATCAGTCTTTCAGAGCTCCCAGGTTTTCCTTGATCCCGATCTCCTCGACCCACTTGTTGAGCGTTTCGGTATAGGTGCTGTTCTGCTTGGTGGTCAGGAGGCTGCTGTGGATATCTTCCTTTACGGAATCATAGTCGATGGCGCCTTCGGTTTCATCGCCGGCATACTTGAGGATGTAGTAGCCGTAGGTTTCACCCCGGACTTTACCGGAGATCTCACCGATGGAGGACAGCGCCATAGCGGCGTCCACAAAAGCGGAATCAAAGGAGGTCATGCCGGAGAAGACGGCGTAGCCGGTTTCGGCATTGGTCGCACCGGCCTTCATGCCGGGATCCTCGTTCTTTTCTTCTACAAGCTTATCCCAGCTGTCCGGATCTTCTTCCAGAGCGGCGAGGATCGCGTCGGTTTCTTCATCCAGGTTGGCGAAGCCCTTGTCGGTCGCTTCCTTCAACTCGGCTTCGGCAGCGGACTTGTCCTGCTCGGCAGTGACTTTTGCATCTTCAGCCTGCTGCTTTTCTTCCTCGGAAGCATCTTCGCTGTCGATGGTCGTCTGCGCTTCGGTGATACGGCTGTCAGCATCCTTGATCTTGCTGTTCGCATCGTCGATCGCGGTCTGATCGTCCGCCTTGAACTTGACGAGGATCTGCTTGATCCGGCGGATGCCGGCGGGCGTATAATACAGGGTGGTGGTGCCGTTCCGATCGGCGGTGGCCCAGGATTCAAGGTCTTCCTTGTATTTTTCCTCGGCGGAGGCAACTTTGCTGTCGTACTCAGCTTTCACGTCCTCATCCGAAACGGTGACGTCCTTGATGGCGTATTCACGGAGTTTGGAGGTCACGATATCGGAAGCGGCGTCCGCTTCGTAGTCTTCCATCTTCAGGCCGAGTTCTTCCATCCGCTTGAGGACCGCATTTTCCAGCTCTTCGCCTTCCAGGGCGAGTTCCTCTTCGGTCATGTAGTAGGCCTTGACGGTTTCCTTGTCTGTATCCCAGTTCGTCTGGGCGGTTTCCTTCGCCTCGGCGTTTTCTTCATCCGTGAGGACATCGAGCCCGAGCTCGCTCGCCTTGGCGCGGATGGTCATTTCCTTTTTCAGGGAAGTGATCGCGGAAGACTGCGCGGAGGCAATGACTTCCGGATCGGTCACGTCCAGCTCGGAGCCGATCATATAATAATACTGATACATGGAGTAGAGCTGGCTGTCGGTCGCGTTCTGCACCTGCTCCTTGGTGATCTCTTCATCACCGAGCTTGAGGATCACGGTCGCGGCATCCACAGCGGCGTCCTTTTTGATCAGGGCGCAGGAGGACAGCAGCAGGGTCATGGCCAGGAGAACGGCCAGCAAAGCTTTCTTTTTCATGGAAATCTCTCCGTTCATAAAAGTAATGGGAACACTTTTGCCATTATATCAAACGCGGCAGGGAAGGGCAAGGGAAAATCACACACCGCGAGTGGTACTATTTTGCAAGATAATCATAATATTCCTGGCGGAGGGAGTTCAGGAACTCCTCATGGTCCCCGCCGGGAGCATATGTTTCGTTGATTTCCTCGATCTCAGCCTTCCGGCGGACCGGGGAGCAGTAGGGACAGGGGGTCAGCTTTGAGAAAGGAGTATCATCCAGCTGAGAATAGAGGAAGGGGGTGAAAACGATGCCCTTCTTCGTACTCTTGCAGGTTTCCTGTCTGTGGTAATACTGCCCCTTGTTCGGATTGTAATAAAGGACGGTATCGTCTGAAGGAACAGGCAGCTGCCGGCCCTGCCAGTCCTCCCAGATGACGATCTTGACCTTGCCGACCAGTTTCCCGGTGAGCTGCTTGTAGATCCATTCCATATTGATGCCGTCCGGGGTGGGAAAACGCTGGACACGGATGCAGCCGTGGCTCTTTTTCTTTCCCAGGGAGGGCTCGGTGGATTTGTAGTTACGGGTCCCGTCCTTATTCTCGACATACGGGACTTCGTGGATCTCATCCCCGGCGTTGAAGCGGATGGCGTAGCGGCAGATCATCCTGTCACTGGTCAGGTTTCCGGTCTTGCTGATGAGCAGGAATTCGCCGGAGCGCGTTTCGTTGTAGGGCTGGTTCTTTCCGTCGTTGTTGGTCTGAACCAGGCCGGTGGAGCACAGGAGCTCCGCGATCATCTTCCCTTCTTTGAAGACGTAAACGCGCTGGGCCAGTTTATCCACGACAAGAGCCAGCTGATCGGATGGCTGGACCTGCCTGATATACTTCGTTTCGATATATCCGCTGACCAGGATATTCCAGGCCTTGATCTTCGTGGCGGGTTTGGAAGCAAAAGAGCTTGAATAGCATTCAACATGGGACCAGCCGTTTTCCAGATGCTCCAGGATGCGGATGCCCTGCGACAGATTGGTGATCTCCCCGACGACTTTGGAATCCTTATTCGGTTCCTGATACATACTCAGCTGAATCTTGGTCTCTTTTCCCTTGCCGAGGTCAATCACATTGATGGGCTCCATCAGCATGTTCCAGACGGTTTCCTCATCGGTGATATCCATGGGGGTGGTCCAGTAGGAGGAACCGAGGTCTTCCGTCCAGGGACTGCCGTAGGAGGGCGTAAAAACCTCCGCCGTTTCCTCCTGCACAGAGGCGGTCTCCTGCTCAGTTTCACCGGAGAGCAGATCCTCCAGCGGGATGTCGTTTTCCTGCAGGTCCTCTTCGGCAAAAGCGGCGGAGAAGAGCAGGATGAAAGCGGCGAGGAACGCCGCGAGATTACGGAATCGGATCATGAAAGATCTCCTTTACCAGCATTCGGTGACGCGGGATGCGTCACCTTTTATTATAACCCCGGGGAGGAGAAACTGCAACTGAAAAGCCGGACCCCGAAGGGCCCGGCTGAAAAGGTCGTTATTGCTGACGGGATCATTCCTGAACGGAGAGACCGGAAAGGTCCGGGAGACCGGTTAGGTTTGCGCATCCGTCAAAGGCATTTGCAGCCACATAGGTGAGGGAATCCGGCAGGGAGACGCTTTCCAGGGATCTGCAGCCGAAGAAAGCGCGATCTCCGATGGAGGTGACCTTGCCGGGAATATCCAGTTCGGTCAGCTGTTCACAGCCGAGGAAGGCCTGATCGCCGATGGCGGTGATGCGCGGGGGCAGGTCAAGCTCCGTGAGGCTCCGGCAGCCCGCGAAGGTCAGCGGATTGATCGTGTTCAGCATCCAGGGAAGGATCAGCTCCTCCAGAGCGGAGCAGGACTGGAACGCGGACGCGCCGATATACAGGCACGTATCCGGAAGCTCAAGCGACCGGAGACTGCTGCAGAAGCAGAAGGCCCGGGTGCCGATATAGCTGACTTCCTCGGGGATGTTGATCTCTTCCAGGGCAAAGCAGTTCTGAAACGCATTGCCGCCGATATAAGTGACGTCTTCCGGGAGGACGATCCTCTGGAGACTCTTGCAGTCCTCAAAGGTGCTCTGGCCGATGGAATCGATGCCTTCCGGCAGCTCGATGGAGGTGAGACTGGAACACCCGAAGAAGGCGCGGTTTCCGATGTTGGTGGCGCCTTCGGGGAGGATGATCTCCTCCAGGTTGGAGCAGTCTTCAAAAGCGCTGTTGCCGATCTGGGTGACCCTGGCCGGGCAGACGATGGAATGCAGCGCACCGCATCCGTTGAAAGCGCCGTCGCCAAGGTAGGAAACGCCCTCAGGGAGGTTGATGGACTTCATCTGACTGCACTGATAGAAGGCCTGCTTGCCGATGGAGGTTACACTCTCCGGCAGGGTAAGACCTGTCAGCGTTTTGCAGATATAGAAGGCGGAAGCACCGATGATCCTGGTTCCTTCGGATACGGCATAATCGCCGCGGGGCATCATCAGGGAAAAATAGACCAGGCGGGAATCCTCCAGGCTGTAGAGCACACCGCCGTCCCGCAGGGCGAAATGGGGGTGGTTCTTCGAGATCTCGATCTCGGAAAGCGCTTCACATGCGGCAAAGGGATTCCGGCCGACGGTCTTCACGCTGTCCGGGATATTGACGTAGGACAGCTTCCGGCAGTAGAAGAAAGCGTAATCCCCGATCTCAACGACGGTATCCGGGATCTCCACCCGGTAGATCGTGCTGATCCGCTTGAAGGCACTCGGACCGATGACTGTCAGGATGGCGCCGCCGAATTCGGAAGGGATCGTTACGTCGTTGCTGCTGCCGGAATAGGAGACCAGCATAGCTGTTCCATCCGGCAGGATACGATACTGGTAGCCGTCATCCGTAGTGATATTTCCGCTGCCTTCCGCGGAAGCGAAGAAAGAAAGGCACAGAAACAGCAGGATCAGCACCAGCAGGGCCGATGAAACTCTTCTCATTTCTGTGTCACCTCGCCTCATTTGTTTTCTTATCATATCGCCTTTTCCCGCCTCCGTCAATGTTTTTCCGCCTGAGGGGAATCGCGGAACGAAATAGGGTGGAAATCGGGAGGAAAGTGTGATATACTTTTTGCTGAACTGTTGATCGCTTTCAAACCGAAGACTATCCGAATACCGGGGAATTTCAGCTGTTCTCCGGGAACAGCGGAAACCACCAGGGAGAGGAGATCATCCAATGAAACGATACGGAACTGACCGGAAGAGCAGATTGCGCAGGCTCCTGTGCGTCCTGTCTGTCCTGATGCTCTGCCTGGCAGCCTGTACGGCCGCAGCGGCGGATGCTGGGAACATGCTTCTGGATGATCCGGACATCATCCTGGCGAGGGATGCAGCAGCCCGGCTGGGCCTGACGATGCCGGACGGCAGTCCACTGAATGTGAGGGGCGATCCTTCTGCTCCGAGCCGCGGGAAAGCCTGTCCTGACGGAAGCGAGCCGGATTATTCCGGCCTGATCGGTTTTGCGGCGATGAACAGAGATCCGGCTGTAAACCTGTTCTCTGTCTTTGATAAGGCGTACTGGACTGTATCGAATTATATCATAAAGGAAGGCCGCTATGTTAAGGTCGGCCTGATTGCGCATAAGACGCCTGTGGTCATCGTTTCACAATCGCTTCAGCCGGACGGGAACGGGAATTATAAGGGCTATCTGGAAGCAATCCGGCTGGACACAGGCAATCCATGCATCCTGAAGGTCGGCAGCTTTGTTACACTGGCTTACTGGAAACTTCCGGTGCGGGAGATTCCGGCTTATGGGTACTGCATTGCCATCTACCGGGAAACACCCGGCGAAGGACCCCGGGACGAGGATGGAAACGCGTGCCTGCTCAGGGATGGCACCAGGGTGCTGATTCCGGCCGCAGGCGATGTTCCCGGCAGCGGTCCGAATCCGCAGACCCTGCAGGTGCAGGGCATTGTGTTCCGGGAGGAAGCGGATGGCAGCATTACACAGAAAACAGTTTATTTCAGGGAAAACGACCTGGTCCCGAACTACTGACCGGCGCGACCGGAGAACCAGACAGAGAAACCGGAAGGATGTGGCAGGCATGACAAGAAAAAAACTGCTGGCAGCCGTACTGCTGATGCTGGCGCTGCTGGCAGCAGTCTCCCTCTCTTCAGCGGAGACGAAAAAGATGGGCGCATATACCGTGGAGTTCCTGGACGAAGACGCGGGAACGGTACGGATCATGGGCTATTCCATTCCGACGGAACTGAAGGACCAGGAGACCATTGAACTGAACATTCCGGGTGAACTGAACGGCTATACGGTTACGGAGATCGGATCCGAAGCCTTCAAGAACCAGCGGAAGCTGAGCAAGGTCGTGATCCCGGAAGGTGTGACTGCTGTCGGGAGCCGCGCATTCAGCGGATGCGACGGGATCGCGAGCGTACGGCTGCCTTCCTCCCTGGTGTCCATCGGGAACAAGGCGTTTTCCAACTGCAAGCAGCTGAGAACAGTGACGATCCCCGCTTCTGTTACTGAGATCGGGGACAATCCGTTCGTTATGTGCGACAACCTGGCGGAGATCATTCTGGTAGGCGAATCCGAGATCTTTGAGGTTCGGGACGGGATGCTCATCTCGCGGGAGGACCACAGGATCATCACTTACCTGCACGATTCCCACGGGGAATCCTTTACCGTTCCGGATGACATCCGGATTATCGGCAGGATCGCGTTCCTGGAATGTAAGGAGCTGAAGGAGGTTATCCTGCCGGAAGGACTCGAGATCATCGCGGAAAGCGCGTTCAAATCCTGCACGGGCATCGCCTCTGTTGAGCTGCCGTCCAGTGTTCATGTGATCGAGAACAAAGCCTTTGCAGAATGCACATCCCTGACGGAGTTCACGATCCCCAACAGCCTGATCGACGTGACCGGGAATCCCTTTGTCGGGTGCAAGAACCTGCAGAAGATCATCCTCAGCGAGGATCATCCGACACTGATGCTGGTAAACGGGCTGCTGATGGACCGGCGGTCCATGACGCTGCTGTGCTACCCCTATGTGCGGAATGATACGGAGTTCTCAGTCCCGGAGGGCACACTGGCCATCGGTCCGAGCGCGTTTGAATCCACCGGTAAGCGTGATACAGGCAAGAAGGTTGAACAGCTGCATATCAGCATTCCGGACTCGGTAACAAAGATCGGGGACGGGGCATTCAGCGACTGCCAGATGGAAGCGATCGACCTGCCCGACAGCATCGCTGAGATCGGGACGATGATCTTTGAATCCTGTTACATGCTGACGGAGATCAGCCTGCCGGATGCCATTACGGTGATCCCGGACGCCGCTTTCAAAACCTGTACTGCGCTGAGAAACGTCAGAATGCCGAAGATGGTCACATCCATCGGAAACGACGCGTTTTCTGGCTGTCCGAATCTGGAAAGCATTGAACTGCCGGAGACACTGAAGAGCATCGGAAACAAGGCGTTTGAAAACTGTGAAGGCCTGACAAAGGTGATCATCCCGGATTCCGTGACGGAACTCGGGACGGCGGTTTTCAACGGATGCGTGAACCTGGAAGAGGCGGTGCTGCCGGAGGGACTGCGGCTGCTGCCCAGCGCGCTGTTCCGTGTCTGCAGGAAGCTGACGACGATCATACTGCCGGCAGGGTTGGAGGAGATCACCGATACGGTGTTCTACGGCTGCTACGAGCTGACATCCATTGAGATCCCGACCAAGGTGCGCGGTATCGGCGACTATGCATTTTACGGCTGTTCCAAACTGCAGGAGCTGATCCTGCCGGCAAGCCTGCGGACGATCGGTGAATCCGCTTTCTACGGATGTGAATCGCTGACCGGTCTCTCGGTCCCGACGGGTACGAGGACGATCGCGACCTCCGCATTCGTCAAGTGCACCGGGCTGCAGAGCGTTGTACTCCCGGAAACAGTGATCCATATGGGAGAAAAGGTGTTCTACCACTGCGATCTGGACCTGGAATTCTGGGTGGAGAAGGACAGCTATGCGGAGGAATGGTGCCGGAGGAACGGCTACATTGAAACCATGATATATATGGACGGATCGATACCGGCCGGCAGGAGCGGCAGCTGATCACACCGGTGATCGGCAGGCCGGGGATTCACGGAGGCGGGCTGCGGGGAAACCTGCAGTCCGCTTTTTGCTTTCCTGCGGCTTTTCTGACAGGGATTCATTGCATTTTGCCCTGTTTGGGGATACACTTACGAAGGAAACGGAACCAGATCCGGGAGGGAATGAGATGTTTGTTCTTTGCCTGCTGCTATGGATGATCCTGAGCGGGAAGTTTACCCTGGAGATCCTTGGGTTCGGCATCCTGGTCTCCGCAGGGGTCACGGCTGCTGTCCGCAGAATGACGGGGCTGACCCGGCGGCAGGAATGGCGCGCGGCCGGGAAGCTTCCCGCCGCGCTGGGTTACGGCTGGCTGCTGCTGAGGGAGATCATCCGGGCGAATCTTACGGTGATCCCGATGGTCTACCGGAGAAATAAGCCGGAACCGTGCTATAAAACTTTTACGGCGCCGCTGCGGACAACGGCGGCACGGGTGACCCTGGCGGACAGCATCACGCTGACGCCCGGCACCATAACCGCGGAGCAGGACGGGGCCGGTATGACGGTGCACTGCCTGGACCGGACACTGGCAGAAGGACTGGAGGACAGCCGCTTTGTACGGCGGCTGCAAAGCATGGAAAAGCAGGAGGAATCCCATGAAGTTTGATGCGGCGGTACAGACGATCCTGACGGTCAGCATGGCAGTGCTGGCGGCGGGCACAGTCGCGTGCCTGGTGAGGGCAGTGATCGGCCCGACCGGCGCGGACAGGCTGATCGCCGCGAATATGACCGGAACGCAGGTGATCTGCCTGATCTGCATCTATGCAGCGAAGACCGGGGAGTTTGCATTCACGGACGTGGCGCTGATTTACGCCATGTTCAGTTTCCTGGCTGCAGCCGTGTTTGTGCGAGTCTCAGCGGAAAGGAGAAAGAACAGATGACGTTTGCCGAGGGACTGAGACTGGCCGCCGGAGGAGTTCTGATGCTGGGAGGGCTGTTTGTGTTTGTGACGGCCGTGATCGGGAATTTCCGATTTCCGAACGCGGCGGCGCGGATGCATTCCGCCGCGCTGGGCGATACGCTGGGAATCCTGCTGATCTTTGCCGGGCTGGCGGTTTTCTGCTTTTCCGCAGGATTGCTGTTGAAACTTGGGCTCATCCTTGTGATCATGTGGATCTCGGGACCGGCCTGTTCCCATCTGGTCGCGGGGATGATCGCGGACAAACAGGCGGGGAAGAAAGAGGAGAATCAGATAAAATGACGGTTACAGTTGCTTTGCTGCTCGGTTTCCTGGTGGTCTGCGCGTTGTCGGTGGCCTGCACGAAGCATGTGCTGACCGCCGTGCTGATCCAGCTGGGATTCAGCACGGTGATGGCGGTGATCTGGCTGATCCTGGAATCGCCGGATCTTGCGGTGACGGAAGCGGCTGTCGGCACAGGCGTGACCGCGGTGCTGTACTTCTTCGCGTTCCGCAGGATCGGGATCATCGGGGCTGGGGAGGAAAAGAAAAAATGAAGCAGAAGCATGATGAGCAGCACCTGCTTCGCATCGCCTACCGGGTGATGTCGGTGGTTGTGTGCCTGATCCTGATCACAGTGCTGCTGGTTGTCGTCGCCCGGATGCCGAGATTCGGGAACGACCAGGATCCGACGGAGAACGAAGTTTACCGCCGGTATGTGGAAAACGGAATGAGCGAAGCCGGCGCGGTCAATACCGTGGCGGACATGATCCTGGATTACCGTGCGTTTGATACTCTGGGCGAATCCAACGTACTGTTTACGGCGGCCTGCATTGTGCTGATCCTGCTGCGGGCGGACAGGGATCCGAAAAACGGGGAGGACCTGATACCGGAACTGCGGACGGAACCGCCGTGCGGAAAGAAGGACAGCATCCTGCGCGCCTCTGCGGCAGTCCTTCTGGCAGCAGGAACGCTCTACGGGATCTTCATCATCCTGAACGGCCATCTGTCCGCCGGCGGCGGTTTTTCCGGCGGCGCGGTGGCGGGCGCGGCGCTGGTGCTGTTCGCGATGGCCTACGGGCCGGAAAGGATTGAACGAACCCTGAACCAGAAGGCCTGGAACCGGATCATCTGGGCGGCGCTGATGGTCTATACGCTGCTGAAAACCTATTCCTTCTATACCGGCGCAAACGGGATCGAAAGCGTGATCCCGCTCGGTATTCCGGGTACGATCCTGTCCGGCGGCATGATTCTTCCGCTGAATATCTGCGTCGGGATCGTGGTAGCCTGCGTCATGTACGCGTTTTACGCGCTGTTCAGCAAAGGAGGCCTCGGCGATGGAAAGTAATCTCCGGTTCAACAATTTCATGGTCGCTGC
>JAEEGL014647786.1_pt1 | contig 16994 bp, 13 predicted proteins | sample 9134231 | NCBI WGS metagenome assembly JAEEGL01 (sample SAMN16246548, study PRJNA631951) | gut metagenome | biome: gut microbiome; feature: rumen; material: fiber-attached | host: Bos | place: Iran: Karaj | collected 2018-10
CTGGATAAGGTAGATCATAATATCATCTCGACAACAGATACAGGTATCGATAGTTGCTGTGCCCTCCTGGATAAGAGTCTGGGCATTGCCGAGCCATACGTCTGTACCATGGGACAGACCTGAAATACGGATAAGGTGAGACAAAGATGTGGGCTTTGCATCAATAACCATCTGCATAGCGAAGTCAGTACCAAACTCAGGAAGTCCAAGACATCCAAGCTTAGTGCCACCAAGCTGTTCAGGCGTTACATTAAGAGCCGTAGTATTCATGAAAAGGCTCATAACGTTCTTGTCATCCAAAGGAACAAGCTTAGGATCAAGTCCTGTACAATCCTGCAGGAATCTTATCATAGTCGGATCATCGTGTCCGAGAATATCAAGCTTAAGCAGGTTATGGTCAATGGAGTGATAATCGTAGTGAGTGGTTATTGTCGCTGTAGTCATATCGTTAGCAGGATGCTGAACAGGGCAGAATGAATTGATATCCTCTCCCACCGGAAGAACTATGATTCCTCCCGGATGCTGTCCTGTGCCTCTTCTTATACCGGTACAGCCCTGAACTATTCTGTTTATCTCACTCTTTCTCTTGCTGGCCCCGATTCCGTCATAGTATTTTTTTACAAAGCCGTAGGCTGTCTTGTCAGCAAGTGCAGCGATTGTACCTGCTCTGAAGGTCTGTCCGTAACCAAAGATAACCTCTGTATATTTATGTGCTTTGGACTGATACTCTCCGGAGAAGTTAAGATCGATATCAGGCTCCTTATCTCCTTTGAAACCAAGGAAGGTCTCAAAAGGAATGTCAAAGCCGTCCTTATACATCATGGTTCCGCACTTTGGACATCTCTTATCAGGCATGTCGCAGCCTGAATTACCGCCGAAAGCTAAAACCTCCTCAGACTCAAAGTCAGAGTACTTACATTTCGGGCACACATAATGTGGACTGAGTGAATTAACCTCTGTTATTCCTGAGGTGAAAGCCACAAAGGAGGAACCTACGGATCCTCTGGAGCCTACCAGATATCCATCCTCATTGGACTTCCACACCAGCTTCTGAGCAATGATATACATAACCGCGAAACCATTCTTGATAATTGAGTTAAGCTCTCTTTCAAGCCTTTCCTTAACTATCTCAGGGAGCTCTTCTCCGTATATCTCATGAGCCTTGTCATAGCAGATCTTGGTCAGTATCTCATCACTGTTTTCAATGACAGGCGCACATTTATCCGGGCGAACCGGTGATATGGATTCGCACATATCCAGTATCAGTCTTGTATTGTCAACAACAACCTCTTTGGCTTTTTCGCCGCCAAGGTAGTCGAACTCTGCCATCATTTCGTCAGTAGTTCTTACATAAAGAGGAGCCGGCTCCTCCTCGTCCATACCCTTACCGGCCATAATTATGGTTCTGTAGATCTCATCCTCAGGATTAAGGAAATGAGCGTCACATGTAGCCACAACAGGTTTGTTAAACTGCTCTCCGAGTCTGACGATTTCCTTATTGATGGCTCTTATGTCATCATCAGAATTTATATCCTCATATCTATCAGAATCCACCATGAAGTGGTTGTTGCAGACAGGCTGTATTTCGAGATAGTCGTAGAAGGATACGATATTTGCTATTTCCTCAGGTGATCTTCCCTCAACAACTGCGCCATAAAGCTCTCCAGCGCAGCAGGCACTTCCAACAATAAGTCCCTCTCTGTATTTCATAAGCTCGCTCTTTGGAATAAGCGGGAATCTTTTGAAATAATCAACATGTGATTTGCTTACAAGGGTATAAAGATTGACTCTTCCAAGAGTATTTTTCGCCAAAATTATGCAGTGTTTGGGGCGAAGATGCCTTATCATCTCAGGGGTAGGTTTTCCAAGGATATTCACATCCGTAAGATTAACCGCCTTCTGTTCCTTTAGCATTGGCACAAATTTATTAAATATCAGTGCAGTACACTCTGCATCATCAACCGCTCTGTGATGATGATCAAGAACTACATTAAGAGTTTTCGCTACTGCATCCAGAGTATGTTTCGCCTGCAGAGGGAAAAAGTATCTTGCAAGCCACATGGTATCGACCGTGGTGTAATCCACATCAATTCCAAGGTCCTTACAGTTCTGATTGATAAAGCTGGTATCAAAGGATACGTTATGCCCAACAAGAACAGCATCCTTACAGAATTCAACAAACTTAGGGATGATGACCTCTCTTGTGGGAGCATCTATTACCATATCATCTGTGATGCTGGTAAGTTTCTCAATCCTATATGGAATAGGCACCTGGGGATTGATAAACTCGGAAAACCTGTCTATTATCTCGCCGTTTCTTATCTTAACGGCGCCGATCTCGATGATCTTGTTCTTTATAGGTGAAAAACCGGTGGTCTCAATATCATATACAACGAAGGTGGTATCATCCAATGGCTGACCTTTATCGTTGACTACGATTTCCTTAAGGTCATCTACAAGATACGCCTCCACGCCAAGAATAAGCTTAAAGAAATCCTGCCTGTCGATAGGTGGCTCGCCTGCTTCTTTTCTCCTCTTTTTCTCACCATCATAAAGTGCTTCCCACACATGATTAGCATCAGTGAGCGCCTGAACAACGCCGTGATCCGTAATGGCTATTCCCGGCATTCCCCACTTATAGGCCTGTTTTACGATGTCAGAGACCTCGGAAACACCGTCCATGTCACTCATCTTTGTGTGACAGTGTAGCTCAACACGCTTAACCTCAGCTCTGTCCACACGCTTTGTTGTAAAGTCAGGAATTTTCTTAACGCCTGCCACAGACTGGATTGACAGCTCATGGTCAAATTTGTCCACAGCAGCAATACCCTTTACCTTAACGAAGGCGCCGGGCTTTATTTCTTTACAGATTTCAGGTGCATCCTCTGTTTTTACAAACATCTTGACTGTTATAGAATCTGTAAAATCAGTCATGTCAAAAATAAGAATACTCTTCTCATTCCTGATATCTCTCTGGTCAAAGGCTGTGATCTTACCATGGATGACAACTTCACCGAGCTCACCCACAAGATCAACAAGCTTCATTGCTTCCTCTTCAAAGTCACGTCCAAAAACAACATCCGGATTATCAGACCTTTTGTAGCCTCCGCCAAAGTCTCCTCTTCTTCCGGCCCATTTGCCCTTGGAAAAAGAAGGCTTGGCAGCACCTGAATCACCGCCTTCTGCCTTTGGAGCAGGTGAAGCTGCAGGTTCTTTAGCTACCGCTTCCTTTTGCTTTTTCTCAGCCTGCTTTTCTTCCTTAAGACGCTTCTTTTCCTCTGCCTGCTGTTCAAAAGCCTCGAGCTTTTTAGCCATCTTAGCGGATTCGCCTGAGTAATCGGGTTCTTCGGACTCTTTCTCCACTTTGACAAACTCGGGGGAAATAGCCACTTCAAGGCCACATCTTTCGTTGATTATCTTGGATAAAACCCTGATGAGATCAGGTGCCTTCTTCTGTCCTACAACGCTGTCTTCAAGCTGGACTATGAGGTTATCCTGATCCGGGTAAAGAAAATTGGCAGAACGAAAAAGACTATACTCCATATGGTCATAGTCTTTTAACTCCATTTCGATACTGTCTTTATATATTTCAAGAAGATTCTCTGTCGTGTACTGCGCAGACAGAGAAAACTTCTCGTAGATCTTAACTGCAATGTCACTATTTCCAAAAAGCTGCTTTCTGATGCCGCTCTCCGTTTTTAAGATATCAGCCTTATCTATCAGTCTGCTGCTTGAAATATATATCCTGATAATATCCTGCTTTTTAGTGGTCGAAACCTTGTCAACCTTCGTCTGCTCCATGATCTCTCTGGTTTTTGAGTCAAGGTTGAGAGCAGGAAACACCTCAAAAAAATCTTTGCTCATACTTATCCTTTAGTACTTATCATTTAGAAGCCTTGAAGTTGTCCAGCTCCTCTTTTAAAACAGATAAAAGCTGATCCTCAGGAACCTTCTTAATAATTTCCCCATGCTTTATAAGAAGCCCTTCTCCGTCGCCACCGGCGATTCCGATATCAGCCTCTCTGGCTTCTCCTGGACCATTTACTGCACAGCCCATTACCGCAACCTTTATATCAAGGTCATAATTCTGTACCATTGTCTCAACCTGATTTGCAAGACCGATAAGATCTATTCTGGTTCTTCCGCAGGTAGGACAGGCAATTACTTCTATTCCATGCTTTCTGATGCCGAGAGTTCTCAGTATCATCTTAGCAGTCTTGATCTCTTCCACAGGATCTCCTGAAAGAGAAACTCTTATGGTATCTCCGATACCTTCATTCAGGATTATTCCAAGTCCAACCGAAGACTTGATATTTCCTCCGTAAACTGTTCCTGCTTCTGTTATTCCAACATGAAGAGGGTAATTACATTTTTTTGCCAAAAGCTCATGTGCTTCTACACAGAGCATAACATTTGAGGACTTTATGCTGACAACCATGTTGTCATAGCCAAGGTCTTCTATTATTCCAATCTTATCTATAGCGCTTTCAACAAGTCCCTGAGCTGTTACCCCATGGTACTTTTCAACCAGTTCCTTTTCAAGGGAGCCACTGTTTACTCCGACTCTGATAGGAATATTTCTTTCCTTCGCACAGGATACAACTGCAGCAATCCTGTCTTTTGAGCCGATATTTCCGGGATTGATCCTGATCTTGTCTGCGCCGTTTTCCATGGCTGCTATAGCCATCTTATAGTCAAAATGAATGTCAGCCACAAGGGGGATAGAGATTTCCTTCCGAATCTCTCCTATTGCCTTTGCTGCTTCCAAAGAAGGACAAGTGCATCTGATTATATCGCAGCCTGCAGCCTCAAGGCGATGTATCTGCTCTATGGTACTTTTAACATCCTCAGTCTTTGTATTGGTCATGGACTGGATAAGTATCGGGTTTCCACCTCCGATAACTCTGTCACCTATATGAACAACTTTTGTATTGTCTCTGTATGCCATATTGACCTCCGCAATCTCACCTAGTGAACTTTGTTATATCATTAAAGAGCACAAACACCATAAGTCCAAGTAGCGCAACCATTCCGATCATGTGGACGAAGCCTTCCTTCTCAGGCGGAACAGGCTTTCCAAAGATAACCTCAATAAACTGGAAAACCAGCCTTCCTCCATCCAGCGCCGGGATAGGCAAAAGATTCATTACTCCAAGATTTACAGATAAGAGAACTGTAAGTGAAAGCATGGTCAGTACTACAGCAGAAATTCCGTAGGGCTTTACCTCTTCATAGGTATCATCTACCATTTTGACCATTCCCACAGGTCCTGAGACATCATCTTTAGAGAGCCGTCCTTTTACCAAAAGCGCAAGGCTTCTATAGGTTGTCTTGAAATAATATCTTACCTGATACCATGCATACTTGAGGGACTCGGCGCCCTTTATTTTGCCGTATTCTCCGAGATAGATTCCCATGTAATATCTGTGATCTTCTTCGCTGTACTTGGGAAGAAGGGTTGTGGAATATCTCTCTCCGTCTCTTTCGTAGACTATCTCCATAGCACTGCCTTCAGCAAACTGAGAAATAAGAGTAACCTCGCCGGCCATGTATACCTTTTCGCCATCGACAGATATAAACTTATCCCCGGGCTGCAAACCGGCCTCCGCTGCTGCAGAATTCTCAGTCATCTTACTGATGACCGGGAAATCCCATGCTGAAAAGCTTACAAGAAATACCGCTATGATATAAGCAATGATAAAATTCGCAAATGGACCTGCAAAAAGTGTTGCGATTCTTCTCCAGACAGGAGCGTTTCGGAAAGAATGCTCATCAAGTCCGTCCTTCTCCTCCTCCACCGGATCCATTCCGTCAAAGACGCAGGCACCTCCGATTGGAAGCAGCTTTAAGCTATATAACGTCTCACCTTTTTGCTTCTTAAAAATGGTTGGCCCCATTCCGATAAAGAACTCGTTAACTCTGATGCCTCCTGACTTGGCCACAATGAAATGTCCAAATTCATGTGAAGCCACAAGCACTCCAAAAATAATCAAAAATATAATAACACTAACTATCATTTAATAATAACTCTCCCCAATTAATTCAAAATCGTGCAATTCATGCTTTAAGCAACTCATAGGTCTCCTGCTCAGCAGCAAGAATTTCCTCTACCGTAGGGTTGTCGACCTTTTTATGATTCTGCATAGCACGCTCTATCATATCATAAATCTCAAGATATCTTATCTCACCCTTTAAAAAGCTCCTGACAGCCATTTCATTGGCAGCATTAAATACTGTAGGCATACTTCCGCCCTCTCTGGCGCTGTCGAAGGCAAGCTTTAATCCTCTGAAGGTCTTTATATCCGGTGCCTCAAAAGTAAGGCTTCCAAGCTCGAACAGATCAAGTCTCTTTTCATTCATAGGCCTTCTGTCAGGATAAAAAAGTGCATACTGTATAGGAAGCTTCATATCCGGAACTCCAAGCTGAGCAATAACAGCTCCGTCAACAAATTGAACTGCACTATGAACAATACTCTGAGGATGAACGACCACCTGAATTCTGTCAAGATCAACATCAAAGAGCCATTTGGCCTCCATAACCTCTAAGCCTTTATTTACGAGAGACGAGGAATCAATTGTCACTTTTGGTCCCATATCCCAGTTGGGATGCTTGAGAGCATCAGTGGCTGTCATATTCTTAAGCTCCTCAATCTTTTTTCCTCTGAAAGGGCCACCACTGGCGGTAAGAAGAATCTTCTCTATCCTCTGCCTCGGTTCACCGTTTAAGGACTGGAAAATCGCACTGTGTTCACTATCTACAGGAAGAATCTGAACACCTTTTTCCCTTGCAAGAGGCATGATAATATGACCAGCGCATACGAGAGTCTCCTTGTTGGCGAGCGCAATATCCTTGCCGCATTCTATAGCGCGTATTGTAGGCCTGATACCGATCATGCCAACAACCGCAGTAAGGACTGTATCAGCCTCATCAATTGAAACAAGCTCTAAAAGTCCGTCCATTCCGGACAGAACTGTAACATCAAGATCAGACAAGCTGTTCTTAAGGTCAGATGCTGCCTTCTCATCAAACATACAGACATGCTTTACCGAAAACTCCCTGACCTGCTGCTCCACCATTTTTACATTGGTGTTAGCCGCCAGAGCCACTACCTCAAGGTCATCTCTGTTATTTCTAACCACGTCAAGCGTCTGGGTTCCGATGGAACCGGTGCTCCCGAGTAATACAATCTTTCTCATATTATTTACCAGCTTTCTCAAAATCAGACTACCTTATACTATAACACCAAGTGGACTTTTTTCCTAGCTGACAAAAAAACATACAATTTCGCTTACTTATTCTGCGAAACTGTATGTTTTTATCATCAATATAATAATTTCAGCCCACCGGCCCAATTACTGAAGCCAGGAAATAGATGCATGGAATGACAAAAATAACACTGTCGAATCTGTCCATTATTCCGCCATGACCCGGAATCAGATTTCCATAGTCCTTTATCTTATGGTCTCTTTTTATGCCTGATGCAAGCAGATCTCCAAGCTGGGCGATTATGCTGCCTATAAACGTAATAAGAATAAGTGTAAATATCACACGTATCTCATGTATCTCGTTGTAGTACAGAAGAAGCCCGAATATAAGTCCTACAATAACTGCTCCGATCACGCCTCCGATTGCGCCCTCTATTGTCTTCTTGGGCGAAAGTACCGGTGCAAGCTTATGCTTTCCAAATTTTCTTCCCGCAAAGTATGCACTAGTGTCACATACCCAGGCAATAAATGGAATCCAGGCAAAATACTGTCCCAAAGGTCTGATTCTAAGCAGATAGACAAAGGACATGTTTACCGGTGCATAAACAAAGCAGAAGAAGGTAGCCATTGCCTGCATTGAAGTAAACTTCGGAAAAGATATAACATAGCAGGACATAATAAGGAAAAATGCAAACATTATAGAGAAAATATAATATCTGTAGTCCTTTACCAGAATCATCTGAACATAATGGACCAACACAGATAAGTATCCGCATATCTCCAGTGCGTTGCATTTTTTATTCTCTTCGTGGACGCCTGTAGCTTTTGTCAGTTCATAGAAGCTGATAAGCGAAACAGCAAACAATGCTGCCGCCAGCACATATCCCCCGAAAATGAGCACCGCTGCCAGAACGATTGCAATTATTACTCCACTGACAACTCTTGTTTTCAATTTGTCATACCAGCCTTGTTTTTAAGTTTTAAGTCCGCCAAATTTCCTTGTTCTTCCTGAATATGCCTCAACAGCCTTAATAAGCTCAGCCTTGTCAAAATCAGGCCATGCCACAGGAGTAAAATAAAACTCGGTATAAGCGCACTGCCATAAAAGATAATTGGATATTCGCTGTTCATTGCAGGTCCTGATAAGAAGATCAGGATCAGGCAGATAATTTGTGTCAAGATTCTGAGCAATCATCTCCTCTGTGATCTGATCAGCTGTAAGCTCTCCGCTTTCCACCTTCTTAGCAACCTTCTTTACAGCTCTGGTGATTTCATCTCTTCCACCATAATTAATAGCGATTGTAAAGGTAAGGCCTGTATTGCCGGCTGTAGCCTCTTCAAGCTCTCTGATAGCTTCCAGAATATCTTCGGAAAGAGCTGACCTCTCACCAATGACACGGCAGCGAACATTATTCTTCATGGACTTTTTTATACTGGACTTAAGGTATGTTCTGAGTATTGTCATAAGAGCAGATACTTCAGATTCAGGCCTGGACCAGTTTTCTGTAGAAAAAGCATAGACTGTGAGGTACTTGATGCCAAGGTCTCTGGCATGCACAAGAATATCCTCAACAGCCTTAGCTCCCTGCGCATGTCCATAATTTCTGGGCATACCTTTTTCCTTGGCCCATCGACCATTGCCGTCCAGAATAATTGCCACATGTGCAGGTATGTTTAAATTCTCTTCCATAATCAGATCCTTGAAATCAAACTGTCATGATTTCCTTGTTCTTTTCTTCAACAGCAGCATCAATATCCTTGATGTACTTATCTGTGAGTTTCTGAAGCTCCTCGTTAAGATCGTTTATTTCATCTTCTGAAATATCAGTACCCTTAAGCTTCTTGAAGGCATCATTTCCGTCACGTCTAACGTTTCTTACAGCAACCTTGGCATCCTCACCCTTCTTACGGATATCCTTTGTAAGCTGTTTTCTGCGTTCCTCTGTAAGCTCAGGAAAAACAAGTCTGATAACAGATCCATCGTTGCTTGGTGTGATACCAAGATCTGAAGCCATAAGAGTTTTCTCGATATCCTTAATAAGACTCTTATCCCATGGTGCGATCTGAATGATACGAGCCTCAGGAATTGAAAGGTTACCAACCTGCTGAATAGGTGTTGGTGTTCCGTAATAATCAACCTTTATCTTATCAAGAACGTGAGGATTTGCTCTCCCAGCACGGATAGAAGCAAGCTCCTCTTTCAGAAAGTCAAAAGACTTTTGCATCTTATCGCCATATTCTTTAACCTTTTCGTTCATACATTATCCCTCCATACATTTATCAGTCACAGGTAACAACAGTGCCGTTGAACTTTCCGGTAGCTGCTTTAACTATGCTGTTTTCTTCCTGAAGAGCAAATACTCTCATGGGAACCTTATTATCTCTTGCCAGAATTGATGCTGTCATATCTACAACCTGTAGATTCTCTGCAATAACCTCATCAATTGAAACCGTATCATATCTCTTGGCTTCAGGATTCTTGGCCGGGTCGCTGTCATATACTCCATCAACAGCCTTGGCAAGAAGTATGCAATCTGCCTCAACTTCAATTGCACGAAGTACAACCCCTGTATCAGTTGAGAAATATGGATGGCCTGTACCTCCGGCAAAGAACACTACCATGTTGTGAGCAAAATATTTGTTTGCTCTGTCCTTGGAAAAGAGCTTGGTAAATGAACCACACTCGAATGGAGTAAGTATGTTGGTCATCATACCCTCGCTTCTGAAAATCTCAGAGACATAGATACAATTCATGATAGTAGCAAGCATTCCTATCTGATCAGCCTTGGTCCTGTCAATATTCTCGCTTGTTCGTCCACGCCAGAAATTGCCGCCGCCGATAACAATACCTACCTGTGTTCCAGCATCAACCAGTTCCTTAACCTCTAGTGCTACTCTTCTGACAGTTTCCTCATCAAATCCTGTTTTCTTAGGTCCTGCCAGTGCCTCACCGCTAAGCTTTAATAAAATTCTCATTATTCACTCCATTATTATTTTATTATCTGTTCCTTAATGTCTCAAAGAACTCTGAAGGATTAACGTCAGCATATGACTGTGAGCACATACCCTCAATAACTGCTCCGTTGTTGATCTGAACAGACTGAGACTTGATGTTACCCATAACAATTGCTGTTGTATCAAGTACTACAGGTCCGTGAACATCGATGTCACCCTTAACAGCTCCTGCAACTACAGCACTTGAGCCAAAGATATTTCCTACGATTACAGTGCTCTGACCAATCTTAACGCTGCCCTTACTTCTAACCTCACCGGTGATTCTTGCTGCCTCGGCATAAATCTCTGCTGCGTCTGAATCACCAATTATCTCGCCGGTAACATTAAGCTTTCCAAGGCACTGAATATTGCCTGTAACCTTTCCGATAAGGTCAAGAGATCCGGTAGTCTGAACGTCTCCTGTGATTACCATTCCCTCTGTTATACTTGCAACCTCGTCAGAAGGAATCTGCTGGTCAAATCCCATCTCACTATTTGCAACGTTTGCATATGAATTTTCTGTTGTTTGTGCATACATCTCAACATTAGAAGATGTCATTGCCTCGAGTGCACTCTTAGGTGCCTCATTCAGCTCTGCTGCAGTCTGATTCTCGATCTTAGCCTCAAAGTCAGATACAGGTGCTTCAAACACAGGCTCATTTACCATAGGCTGTGGCTCAAAAGCAGCGCTCTGTACTGCAGGCTCTTCTACTGCCAATGGCTCTTCCTTTACAGGCTCCCCCTTAATGTCTTCAAGCTTAATGTCATCAAGACGGTTTAACATTGTGTCAAGATCCACCTTCTCTTTAACTTCGCTTGTACCCTCTACCTCAGCGCTTACAGCTTCAGCTTCTGCTGTCTCATCCTTATCTTCAGGCATAAGAGTATTTACTGCCTGTGAAAGGTCGCTTTTGAGCTCAGAAAAAAATCCCATTTTCATATCCTCCATTCGTTACGTATTTCATTTTGAGATTTAAAATTTGATATGTTGAACCGGTAACGTATCGTCCGTTATCGGAACTATCACAGTGTCATCCATGGCCTGTATGGCCTCTATGATCTCCGGAAGAGCCTCTACTGTGCTCTTTTTGTCTGCAGCGTCGTGTAAAAGAACGATGCTGTGCTTAAACTTTGGAATATTGTTCACAATGTTGGAATAGATTGTGTCCTTGTTGGCTCCTGATCTGTCATCGCCGGCTGAAATATTCCAGTCAAAAAAAGTTATCTCCTGATCTGCAAGAAGCGTCGCAAGATCAGAAATCGGAACATTGCTGACTGTGTTAGAACTACCTCCGGGAAATCTGTAATACCTTGCCCAGACTCCTGTGGTCTCATACAGGAAGATTCTCAGCTTATCAAGGTCAGCCTTAAAGGACTCCTCAGATTCATATATCGTACTGTATTTGTGACTATAGGAATGCATTCCCAGCGTGTGCCCTTCCTCTACGATTCGTTTGTAATCGGAGGTATATCTGGAATCAGGCTTGCCACACACAAAAAAGGTTGCCTTAACACCATATTCATCGAGAATATCGAGTATTTCATCTGTCGAAGAGCTTGGCCCATCATCGAAGGTAAGGTATACATATCTCGTTCCCTCGATGTCCTCCGGGTTCTGCGCTCCACTGACATCTATAGTTGCATAGTCAATATCATATTCGCTGCTGTCAGATCCGGATCCGTCAATAGGCTCTCTGTCGACCGTAGCAATATCAGATGTATTTTTATGCTCCTTCTCCACTGTCTGTGGCTGAGAAGCTGTTTCATTTCCTTCAGTATCAGGTGTTTCTTCAAGGTCTCCTGCGAGAATTTCCATCTCGCTTCCATAGCGGCTCCTGTACCACTCAAGATCCGCCAGGTTCTGTTCATATTCAGTCCTTAATCTGTCAAATCGTACTGACATCACAAGGCAGATGGAAGTAGGAATAAGACACGCCAGCACAACTGTGGCAACTATAAGCCTTCTTAACTTCTTAATGCGCGAGCTGTATTCTTTCTTTCCCTTTCCTTTAGAACCTGAAGCCATCAAAAAAACCACTTTCTAAAATTTCTATAACCCAAATGTTAGTATAGCATAGATTTGGCAACACAAAAAGGGATTTTATAACAAGAATTACGAAAAAGCCTCGGGCAGGAAGCATCTCCCACCCGAGGCATAATTCATATTATTAAGTCTAGAAATTACCACCGATAACATTTCCAGCAGATGTATAGGTGATTATGTAATCGTCGAAATCACCTGCATTCATGCCAATCGCCTGAGAATTGGTGCTGCCTCCGTGGAAAGTATATCCGGTATCAGCTATATTCACAGTATCAAAGGCTATCGCCTGGCCCCTTTTCAAAAATACTGTTCTGACGCCTATTCCCTGAATATCCTTCTCTGAGTAATTGGTTGCAGAAACCTCCAGGAGCTTTCCACTCTTAGATGCTTCAACATCAACTGAGGTATAGGTACAGTTCTCAGTCTCTTTAACTTCGAGGCTGTATTTGCAGCTGCTGATCCCCGGATTCTTCGAATTTACAAACTGACCATAGAGCATAAACTTCTGGCCTTTTTTTACAGCTTCTGCATAATCATTCACCTTTGAAAGAGACTTTCCGCTCTTGTCAAAAGCAGTAAAATCAGCGTTTACCGAAACGTCCTTCCCGGTGTCATTGGTAGCTATTATGACGTAATAGGTGCACCATCCTATATCATCCGGGATCAGGTACTCATTTATCACCTTTATATTTTGAACTGAAGGTGCTGATTTGCATGTAGCCTGGACATTTACAGAAATTTTAGACATACCAAAGGTAAGAAGAATTGCCATCCCCGATGCAATTATTGTAGAAAAAATCCTTTTTTTCATACGCACCTCCAACACAGATTTTATATTAATATTATGTCGGAACTGCGTGTAAAAATCGAGGTGGAACGCCTATATTTAATGCATTTTTAAGCATTCTAAAAATTTGTTTATTAAGATTTCAAATCACTGAAAATAGCATTTGATATTTCACATGTCTACCTGTATACAACAGAATATCTTCCGTAATTTTCAATGGTAAAAGTCTCGTCATCATTGAAGTCTTCCGTCTCAGCGTAGGAGGTAACAAAAACCGTATCCTTGTATTCATCTGTTGAAACATCTTCCGGAAGATCATCAAAAATGAAATTCCCGAAACTATATGCTATCCTGAACTCCGCATCAGGGTCCTTATAGACGACTGTCTGCGAAAACTTCACCGGGTCATAGTCATTGTAGTAAAGAGCAAGCATAAAGGGTGAAGAAAGCCCCTCATAGGTCGAATATATCTGTCTGTCATCTCCTGCCACATCATATGCTCTCTTTATAGCAAGGCCATAATCCGGCATAAAAATATCACCGGTAATGTTATTGTATTCATTGAAATATCCTCTGGTAAAGCTGCCTGCACCGACAAGTACCAGCAAAAGTACAATTACTACAAGCTTCTGAGACTGTCTCGCGATAAAAGCCGCTCCTTTTACAAAAAAGAATATAAGGGGCAGGAAAAGCATTACCATTCTGCTGATATCAGCAGCTATTATAAGCGAAAGAAACAGGTTGGCTACAAGAAGTGCGCACCAAATAACATTGATCGAAATAGACTCATCTTCAGATACCTGTCCAAGATTCATAGTCTTTTCGTAGTTGTTGTTATGGCGTCCCACAGTGGTAAAGCCTTTTGCAGCTTCCTTAAAGGCAATTACAATTCCCAAAAACGTTATGGGAAAAGTGAATTCATACAACGTACCATATCCCGGGAAATAATGGCAAAGCATGTCTCTGTTATCCCCAATCGTCAGCATCTTTATCAGTGTTAACAGATTGTCCCACAGCTGCAACGGCAGCGTTTTATCAAACCTTATAAAAACCTCCTGACTTCTTGCCGCAGTAAAGCGGTTAAAGCTGATAAGATCAGTAACGATTTCCGGAAAGCCAAGATAGTTTATGCAATAAAAAATAAGGAGCGGCATGAATATCACAAGAAATATAACACCCGATATTACAATCTGTCCTATGCTTATTGCTCTTTTTCTAAACAAATAAACAAGTACTAAGATCAGTGTCAGAGGAATAACAATTGTTGCTGATCCATAGGCATACATTCCAAGAGCGAAAGCAGCTGCGCTTAGTCCGTACAATAATGTACTTCTTCTCTTTACAGCGAGCATAAACAGCAGTATTTCTATAGCCATAACAAATGGCATTATATTGCTGTCAAGGCTCCACCTGGACAATATCACGTGCCATGGGCACACAGCAAGAAAAGCCGTTCCGCATAAGGCAATTGCATTCCTTGCTCTTTCATCTTTTTCCTCCGGGTAAGCTTCTCTTATGATAAAGAAAAACAGAAGAACCGTGAGTATTCCACAGACTGCAGGGATCATTCTTAAATTATGAACGCTCTGTCCAAAAAGATTGATAGATATAACATTCAGATAAATAAGCAGCGGGCTTCCTCCACCACAACCCCAGGTTATTGGATATACAGGAAAATGATAACCATTTCTGTCTATACCATATTTAGCCAGAGCAAAAGCCTCATATCCGACTGAAGCCTCATCCTGATGAAGCCCGTAGGGAATATCCCCAAGCTTATACATTCTCAAAAAACCAGCTACTCCCATAATTATCAGAAGAATAGCAAAAGTTATTCCATTCTCCCAGAAGTAACGCTCCTTTTTCTTCCCCCTGGTATTATATTTCTTCCCATAAATAACAACCGCTGCTGAAATAATGATAATATATACAGCCATTGCTATGTAATTGTAGTAATCAATTATCCTCATATTATCAGTAATCTACCTTCATCATACATAATCCTTCAGGACGCGCAGTTGGTCCTGCTTTCTGCCTGTCGCAGGCATCGAGGATATTCTTCATATCCTCCGGAGAAATATTCCCATACCCAACTTCAAGAAGAGTGCCGGTCATGATCCTGACCATATTCTGCAAAAAGCCGTTTCCATGAAAATAAAACCTGATGTAGTTCCCGCTCTCCTCAATATTTATGGTGTCGACAATCCTTACTGTGGATTTCTTCATATGAGTATTTCCGCAAAAGCTTTTAAAATCATGGCTTCCAACAAGATGAGCTGCGGCCTCTTTCATCTTTCCGATATCGGGTTTTTGCTGCAGCACTGTGACATATTTTCTGTCAAAAACCGGCTTGGATGCCCCATACCAGCAGGTGTATCTGTAGGTCTTTCCTATGGCATTATATCTTGCATGGAATCTGTCTGAGCATACTTTAACATCATTAACACTTATATCCTCAGGGAGATATCTGTTCATATATTCCTGTATCTCTTCCTCAGTCATATCCGTTTCAAGCATGCAGCTGGCTGTCATGGCTCTTGCATGTACGCCCGCATCGGTCCTTCCTGCTCCGATTAGATTTATATCCTCAGTATTTGTCATTTTCTTAAGAACTTCTTCAAGTTTTCCCTGGATGGTCATTTCCTTGCCCGGTTGTCTCTCCCATCCCATAAACCTTGTTCCGTCATAGCTTATAATAAATTTAAAGTTTTTCATTCTTCAAATATGTCCTATTTTGGGTTTTTTTTAGTTGCATTATGCGTATATACTATATATTATGCATATTTGCTTAGAAAAATAAATATATATTTCATTACCGATCAATAAGGAGTCTATCATGAAAAAATCAAAAGTATTAACCCTGACACAGTCAGCTGCTATCGCAGCTTTGTATGTTGTGCTTACACTTCTGGCAAACGCATTCGGTCTTGCTAACTATGCGATCCAGGTTCGTTTTTCGGAGGCACTTACTATTCTGCCCTACTTCACACCGGTTGCAATCCCCGGTCTTTTCGTCGGATGTATTCTTTCAAACATTCTCACAGGATGCGCTCCCTGGGATGTAGTATTCGGCTCTCTTGCAACTCTTATCGGCGCAGTATTTACCTATCTCATCGCCCATGGCTTTAAGAGCAAAAAAAATCCGGACTACCATAAGGTAAGTCCGGTTGCCAAGTGGCTCTGCCCACTCCCACCGGTGATTTCAAATGTACTCATCGTTCCTCAGATACTTATACGTGTTTATCATATTGAAGGAACGCTTCCATACTTTATGCTCACCGTGGGAATCGGCGAATTAATATCCTGTTATGTTCTTGGTATGATCCTTCTTTTCGCACTGGAAAAGAGAAGATCAACCTTCGTCAGCTGATGAATCATCAGTAGCTGATTCATCCGGCTTAACTGCGTCAAGCACCTGATCTGAATTATCCTCAACCGGAGGCTCTTCTGCCTCTGGCTCCTGAGGAGTTTCGGAAATTATAAAGCTCGGAGGAGTCAAATCCTCTGCAGGTGCCGGTTCTGCTGTTTCTTCAGTAGCTTCAGCCGCATCGCTTGTCTCCGGAGCCTGTTCTTCTACAGCTCCCGAGTCATCCTGATGAGGTATTGCTGTTTCTTCATTTCCTCCGTTATATACTCCGCCGTCCTTAGCAATACTTTCTTCTTCCTGAGTGCCACTTTCTTCTTTGACATCATCCTCAGCAACATCCTCAGCAACATCCTCAGCAGCTTTTTCCTTGTCAGAATCCTGATTCTTTTCTTTGCCGGATTTATCAGTATCGTTCTTTTCTTCGGTATTATCTTCTGATTTTTCTACAGATACATCCTGAGTATCCATGTCAGAATTACCATTTGTCTCAGCATCATCAGAACTGTTGCCTCCAGGCGCATCATTTACAGCAGGCTTTGCAGCTGCGCTGCTATCATCTGAAGTCTCGCCATCTTCCGTTTCATCTGTCTCAGAAG
>JAEEGL011267307.1_pt1 | contig 16993 bp, 14 predicted proteins | sample 9134231 | NCBI WGS metagenome assembly JAEEGL01 (sample SAMN16246548, study PRJNA631951) | gut metagenome | biome: gut microbiome; feature: rumen; material: fiber-attached | host: Bos | place: Iran: Karaj | collected 2018-10
ATATCGTGGGAGATGAAGCGATCCTTTTTGTGGCAAATGTTTTAAAGTCTTTTTGCAACGACGGTAACAATATGTTTTACCGCTATGGTGGTGACGAATTTGTGGGATTGATTCTTGGCAATGATTTGGAAAAACCGGAAGATATTGCGAGAAAAGTGCAAAACAAAGTAAAAGAAAAACCGCTTGTTACCACAGAGGGACTTCGGATTCCGATTACAATCAGTGTGGGAAGCACACTACATCAGGAAGATGATACCGTCGAAGAAATGGTTGCTCGTGCTGACGAAAAGATGTATGAGGATAAAGAGAGAATAAAAGCTTCCCAAAATGATTAAAATTGCATAAATCAAGGGTGAAAATGAGTGGCGAGAAACCTTGAGAATGATATAATAGACTTGTGTGTATTAAATACACACAAGATTTTTTTGTTATTCTTGGGGGTATATTTTTTATGAATGAGAAAGAAAAGAGGGAATTGGAACGCTTAAACAAGCAGGCAGCGTTTCATGTTACGGCAGGCTATCTTGGCTTTGCCATGGTGGTTTTAACCATTATCTACATTGTGGATGAAATCACATCCAATATGAATGCGGCGATGCAGCCGTATATTCTTTATGATTTATTCAATATCGCATCTCGCGATGTTAACTCACCGGAATACAAAGCAGCATTTTCCACGGTGGCACCTATCCAGGTGGCATCCACGTTTTTGCTTATTGTAACACCGTTTTATAAGGCACTTTCCGACAAGTACGGACGACGCATCTTTTTGATGATTAATACCGCGGGTATGGGCCTTGGAATGTGCGTGGTTATGATGGCACAAAATGTGGCTATGTACATTATCGGTATGCTTTGTATGCTGTTTTTTACACCAAATGATATGCAGGTGTTATACATTATGGAGACGGCACCAAAGGAGAAGCGTGCCACCTACAGCTTTATTGCCAAAGGTATCGCATTGTTTTCCGTATCTTTGATTGGTGTATTATCAAAATTCTTTTTAACAGAGTCCGATCCGTCCAGCTGGAGAATGGTATATTTGATTCCTGTAATCGTAGCTATTGTGGTTGGCGTGATTTCCTTCTTCCTGTTAAAAGAGACACCGGTTTTTGTGGAACAGCGCAGACGTTTTTTAACCATGACACCGGAGGAAAAGGCAGCCAAAGAAGCGGAAAACAAAGCAAATGCCACGGCAGATGAGGGTGGTGTCTTTAAGGCCATCAAATTCATTTTTACCAATAAGCAGCTTCGTTGGATCTTTATTGCAGGATTTACCTTCTTTGCCACTACCTTCTATACTTCCTACTATGCATCTGTATTAGAGGGATCCATGACCACTGCGGCAGTGGCACAGGTGTTGGTGTTCTATCCGTTGTTTAACGGTGTGCTTACCATTTTAAGCGGATTCTTCTCCGACAAGTTGGGTAGAAAGAAAGTATGCTTAATCCTAGGCGGAATCGCTTTGGTAGGACTGTTATTATTTGTTTTGGCATGTAATTTAGGCTGGGGAGCTTTTGCGGCAGGTGCGGCTTACGGATGCTCCATCGGAGGCCTTTGGTCTATGTCTGATACCTTAATCCTTACCATGCCGGCAGAGTCCACTCCATCCGGAATGCGTTCCTCCGTAATGGGTGTCATGTCCGCACTTATCGGAGCAGGAAGCTTTGTGGGACAGATCATCTTTATCGTATGCCAGAACTTCGTATCTATGGATGTGCTGTTCTTAGTGATCTGCGTACCCTTTATGTTCCTTGCACTTTTAATCCTTATGACGAAGGTAAAGGAAACCAAGGAGGTGGACTTGGACAACATCACAGCAGATACATTTAAATAAGGCCGGTGAAAAGAAAGACAAGGGGACGGTTCTCTGTCCCCTTTTTTATTAAGAAGACAGAGGGACGGTTCTCTGTCTTCTTTTTTCATGATGTGATATGATTGAAAAGTACATAAAATAGACATCGGAGAGGGTTAGATGTATATGAAAGAAAAGAAACTGGCGGTGATATGGCCGGGAATTGGATATCATAAAGAGAAACCGCTTTTGTATTACGCAACAAAAATGCTGCAAAATAAGGAATTTGAAGTGATTCATATCGAGTATCATGATATGCCGCAGAAGATTAAGGGAGATGCTTCCATGATGGAAAAGGCAGCAATGCTTGCGTGCTCCCAGACGGAAGAACAGCTTAGGGATGTTGCTTTTATTGATTATGATGAGATTCTTTTTGTGGGAAAAAGTATAGGAACGATTGCCCTGTCAAAATATGCAAAGGATCATAAGATTCAGGCGAAACAAATATGGTATACCCCTTTGGAAGCGACGTTTTCTTTTGCACAGAAAGATACATTGGCATTTATCGGTGATGCGGATCCATGGTCGGATGTGCATGCGATAAAAGAAATGGCGAAAGAAAAGGGAATCAAACTTTATTCTTATACCGATGGCAATCATTCTTTGGAAACCGAGGATGTAAAACAAAACCTTAGAATTCTTCAAGATGTAATGGAAAAGACAGAGTTGTTTTTAGACATTCATTGTGAGGGTGCAATCGGGCGCATCTCTCGGATGGAAGCCATCTATAACGAGATAGCAAAAAAGTTGGAAAACCATGAGAAGATGGATGATGCGAAAATAAAGATTCAAGAATTAGAGGATTATTATACGAGTGATTTATGGAAGGCAGACTTTGCTTTGGACGAGGAGGGAAAACTTCCTACTGACTTACCCCGGGGCGTGCTTTCCGAAGATGGAATATATAATTTGCTGGAGCGTGTAAAATCCAATTGATTTAATGAAATGGAGAAATCGTGAAGTATTCTAATATCAAAAAAGCAAAGTTCCTGCGTCGGCCCAATCGATTTATTGCGGAAGTGGAAGTGGATGGAAACGAGGAAGTCGTCCATGTAAAAAACACAGGTCGATGCAAGGAACTTCTGATTCCGGGATGCGAGGTTTGGCTTACGGTGCCGGGAACCTCGGGACGAAAAACCAAGTATGATTTGGTGGCGGTAAAAAAGTGTAACGGACTTCTTTTTAACATCGATAGCCAGGCACCCAACAAGGTGGCAAAGGAATGGCTGGACACAAAGGGATATGATAAGGTGATTCCGGAGTTTACTTATGGAGATTCCAGAATCGATTTTTATATGGAACGTGGGAATGAAAAGTATCTTATGGAAGTAAAGGGCTGTACCTTAGAAGTTGATGGTATGGGTTTCTTCCCGGATGCCCCTACGGAACGTGGGGTAAAGCATATACGGGAATTGATCAAGGCGAAAAAAGACGGATACCATGCTATGCTTGCTTTTGTGATTCAAGTGGATGGGGTATCGGAAGTAAAGGCAAATGTGGATACCCATCCGGAGTTTGGAGAAGCCTTAGAGGATGCAAAAATGGCCGGGGTAGAGGTGCTGTTTTTACAATGCCATGTGGAACCGGATACACTGGAAATAAAAAGGTGACAGAGAACCGTCCCCTGTCACAAGAAAAGGGATAATAAGATGATTGATGTATTTGGGACATTAGGACCAAGTTGTGAAAGTGAAGAAGTATTAACGGCTATGTTTGCGGAAGGAATGACTGGGATTCGAATCAATTTGTCCCATGTTATGCTTTTGGATTGCAAAGAGCAGATGGAAAGAATACGTGCAGCTGCCGCAAAGGCAGGGGTTACGCCAAAGATTTTAATTGATATGCAGGGACCGGAGCTTCGCATCGGAAAGTTGGAGAGCCCAATCAAATTAAAGGAAGAGGAACGTCTGATTCTTGGAAAGGGTGGCGTGCCCTTGGATGATTGCATCATACAGGCTATGAAACCCAATATGCAGATTCTTTTGGATGATGGAAAACTCCTGGTGGAAGCTGTGGAAGTGCAATCAGAGTCTTGTGTGACAAAGGTGCTTCGAGGTGGCCTTCTTTCCACTCGAAAGAGCATTGCTTTGGAAGGTACTCAGGTGGAGATGCCTGCAATGACAGATTGCGATATCCAAAATATCAAGGTGGCAAAGGAATATGGCATCACCGGAATTATGCAGCCATTTGTTCGTAGCAGAGAAGATTTACTTCAGGTGCGAAAGGTGTTAAAAGAAAACGGATGTGAGGGATTGAAGGTTTATGCCAAGATTGAAAATCAATCCGGTGTGGATCATTTAGAGACTTTTTTTGATGTGTGTGACGAAGTGATTATCGCCAGAGGAGATTTGGGAAACAGTATGCCTCTGTGGGAACTGCCCAAGGTGCAGAAAAAGATTTCAAAGACATGCCAAATGGCAAAAAAGCCTTTCATGGTGGTGACGCAGATGCTTTCTTCCATGGAGCATTCTAAGGTTCCCACCAGGGCGGAAGTAAGTGATATTTACAATGCAGTCCTAGATGGTGCAACATCCGTTATGGTGACGGGAGAAACCGCAGTGGGAGAATACCCGGTGGATGTGATTCGTTACTTGCGAAAAACGGTGGATGCGTTGTAGAATAGTGGGAGTTGAAAAGGAGACAAAAGACGCAAATGGAAGATTTTTTGGAGTTTCTGGCAACAGTAGGATTTATTATCTTAATGGTATATGCAGGTCAGAAAAAGAAAAGACAACGATTGGAAGAAAAAATGAAGGCGGAAGAGGAGCGCTTAAGAAGGGCTTCAGCCACTCATAACGCACCAAAGAAATCTTCCAACGATATTGTAAGACGCCGACAGGAACAGCAGAAGTTGGCAGAAGAAATTGCAAAGCGTCGTCAGGAAAATGATGAGCAGGCGCAGGCGATTGAAAAGAGAAGAGAATCTCAGCAGGCTGAGGCGGACGCTAATCGCATTCATACTGCTATTCATGAGAAGGAAGTTCCTTTCGACTTTGAGGAGCAGGATTTGATGAAGGAAGTGGAAGATTTAATTGCCTTCGGATATGACGGAAGCGACTTCTTAAAACGAATCGAAAAAGACATGGATCGCCGTATGAAAGCGATTCACGAGATATAAAGGATTTAACGAATGTTTTTTGTAACGATACTGGAATTAATCGGCACGGTAGCTTTTGCTATTTCCGGAGCCGTAACCGGGACCAAGAAAAAAATGGACTTGCTTGGCATTATGATTATGGGTGTGACCACGGCCTGTGGTGGCGGAGTACTTCGTGATATTATGCTGGGCAGAATCCCGCCTATCATGTTTCAGGAACCCATATATGCAATTATGGGACTGCTTACTTCCGTAGTGGTGTTTATTCCTGCAAAGCATAACTGGAATATTTTGGAATCGGAAAAAGTGACTTCTATTATTCAGGTGGCAGATGCCATTGGACTTGGTATTTTTACAGCAGTGGGAGTGAATGCGGTTTATAACGCGGGCTATGGAAAGAACACATTCTTTGCCGTTTCTCTTGGTGTAATCACCGGAGTAGGCGGAGGAGTGCTTCGTGATATTTTTGCAGGAGACCGACCTTATATTTTTGTAAAGCATATTTATGCCTGCGCTTCACTGGTGGGAGCGATTTTATACATCCCGGTACTGTATTATTTCGGAGTGACGGCAGCTATTTTGACCTGCTCCATTTCCACTATTGTGATTCGTATGTTGGCGGCACATTTCAGATGGAGTTTGCCGAAGATTACCGGAGATGCAGAATAGATTTGGATATAAGAAAAGGACGAACCCATTGGTTCGCCCCTTTTTGCTCATTATGTTTTAGAATTTCAATGCGTTGTCTTTGTTCCAAAGGTTATCGTATTTAAATCCTGTTACCTTTTCGCATACCGCAATTTCTTCCACCAAGGAGAGGAAAATGAAAGAAACACTATGGGAATGTCCCTGTGGAAAGATTAAGGGGCAGATGTTGGATGATGCGTTCTTTTTTAGGGGTGTGGGTTATGCCGTAACGAATCGTTTTGAATCCCCGAAACTGATTCAGGAATGGGACGGTGTTTACGATGCCACCGCTACGGAAACGGATTGCTTTCAGAAGAATAGTTTTATCGAAGAAAAAGAAGGTTTTTATGCAAAAGAGTTTCGAAGCGAACATAAGTTTTCTTACGATGAAAGCCTTATGACACTAAACATCATATCCCCCGGAAATGAGAAAAAATACCCGGTGCTTTTATTCTTTCACGGAGGAGGATTTGAGTCCGGAACCGTAGGCGAACTACCTTACGGTACATGCACGGGCTATGCAAAGCGTGATGTGGTGTTTGTCAGTGCCGGATATCGCTTGAATGTGTTTGGATTATATGGCGGAGAAAACTTCATGCTTCAAGACCAGATAGCTGCGGTGGATTGGGTAAGAGCAAATATTGCTTCTTTTGGCGGAGACCCGAATAATATAACGCTTATAGGTCAGTCTGCAGGAGCGATGAGTGTGATGGACCTTTTGTGTTCCGAAAAGCTCAAAGGAAAAATCACCCATGCTGTTATGATGTCCGGAGCCGGTGTGGTGCCCAAAATCGCTGCTCCGGCGGTAAAGGAAAAGACGATAGAGTTTTGGGAAAAAGTGGAGACCTATGCAGGAGGCAATGCAAAAGAGGCGTCTCCGAAAGAGTTATGGGAAGCATGGATAAAAGCCAGAAAAGAAGCCAAGCTTTTGGAAAAATTGAGATTTACCCAGCCCTGTATTGATGGAAAGATTTTAACAAAGTCCCATAAGGAAACGGTTTTGGCAGGAGATATTTTAGATATTCCTTTAATGATTGGTATTACCTCTCAGGATATGTTGCCTATGTTTATTTATAAGATGGCACTAAAACTTGGACTTGCCTGTGATGCGATAGGGCATGCACCGGTTTACGGATATTTGTTTGATCGTACGCTGCCGGGCAATTCCTACCGGGCCTTTCATGCGTCGGATTTATGGTATATGTTTGGAAACATGGATAAGAGCTGGCGACCTTTTGAAAAGACGGACTATGATTTGTGTGGCGAAATGATGGATGAGGTAGCGTGTTTTTGTAAAACCGGTGCTCCAAAGAATCCTGCATGGCTTCCGATTTCAAAGAAACAAAAGGGATTTCGCCATTTTGACGGAGAGAATAAAGGTTTGGTGTCTCCGGCGTTTTGCAAAAAGAAAATGCGAGAAGCTCTTTTTTCTCCGGGACCTATGTAGTAAACCGGAAAATTCACTAAAAATCCACAAACTAATGGTATTTCACACGTGACGAAAAAGTATTTTTGTGTTAATATATATGGGCTATTTTTGTAGGGTGCTTACATAAAATAGCCCATTCGTGTGTTCGTAACCATCCACACGTAAAACAAAACTAAGGAGTTAAAATAAAATGAAGAAAACTATGAAACCGGCGTATTTTATTGCGCAGGCTGCAATCATTGCAGCACTTTATGTTGTAATTACTTACTTTGTGGCAGCATTTAACTTGGCCAGCGGTGCCATTCAGGTTCGCATTTCCGAGGCACTTACCATTTTACCGGTATTTACTCCGGCAGCCATTCCGGGTCTTTTTATCGGATGCCTTTTGGCAAACACCTTAACCGGTGCGGTAATCTGGGATATCATTTTCGGAAGCCTTGCAACTCTGATTGCAACCATCGGAACCTATTTGTTACGTAAGACGAAATTTTTATACACACTTCCTCCGGTTCTTTCAAATGCCATTATTGTTCCGCTTGTATTGCAGAAGGCATACGGCTTGGAAGATGCTTACTGGTTTTTGTTTTTAACCGTAGGTCTTGGAGAAGTCATCTCTGTTTGCGTTTTGGGATTCCTTTTAAAGAATGCACTTTCCCGTTATGAGAAGGTAATCTTTGAACAGGATGCTGATTCCGTAAAAAAAGAAGACCGTGAAGAAGTGAAAAGCGCTTAAGAAGAAAACACTCAGAAAGGAAAAGGGATTCCCCGGGAGTCCTTGAGATTTGCGATGAAGGAAATATTAGATTTAATCAGACAGGAATTGGAAACTGCGTTCGAGGCAAACGGCTATGACAAAAAGTACGCCTTTGTTTCTCTTTCCAATCGTCCGGACTTATGTGAATATCAGTGTAACGGCGCACTTCCCGCTGCAAAAGAGTACCATAAAGCACCTATGGAAATTGCAGAGGCAGTGGCAGCATCTTTGCAGTCCGAAGAAACATTTGAATCTGTGGAAGCTTGCAAACCGGGATTTTTAAATATCAAGCTTTCTCCTTCTTTCGTTGCAACCTATCTGAAGGATATGGCAGGTGATAAACGTTTTGGTGTGGAGGAAAACAAAGCTCCGAAAACCGTAATTATCGATTACGGCGGAGCCAATGTGGCAAAGCCTTTGCATGTGGGACATCTTCGTTCAGCCGTTATCGGCGAAAGCATCAAGCGTTTGAAACGCTTCGCAGGAGACAAGGTCATCGGCGATGTGCATCTTGGTGACTGGGGTCTTCAGATGGGCCTTATCATTACCGAGTTATCTGAAAGACAGCCGAGTCTTTGCTATTTTGATGAAGCCTATGATGGCGAGTATCCAACAGAACCGCCATTTACCATTTCCGATTTGGAGGAGATTTATCCTACCGCATCCGGAAAGAGCAAAGAAGACGAAGAGTTTAAGGCTCGTGCTATGAAAGCAACTGCAGAATTACAGCAGGGCAGACGTGGATATCGCGCACTTCTTTCTCATATTTTAAATGTATCCGTTACGGATCTTAAGAAAAACTACGACAGCTTAAACGTGGAATTCGACCTCTGGAAGGGTGAGTCTGATGCCCAGCCTTACATTCCGGATATGGTAGAAAAGATGAAAAACGACGGATTTGCTTACATTTCCGAAGGCGCACTTGTTGTAGATGTAAAAGAAGATACAGACAAAAAAGAGATTCCGCCATGTATGATTTTAAAATCCGACGGTGCCTCTTTATACAATACTACAGACCTTGCTACCATGGTTTGGCGTGAAAAAGATTATCAGCCAAACGAGTATGTATACGTGGTAGATAAGCGTCAGGAACTTTACTTTACTCAGGTGTTCCGTTGCGCGAAAAAGACCGGCATCGTGCCACAGGATACCACACTTACCTTTGTAGGTTTTGGTACCATGAACGGCAAAGACGGAAAACCCTTTAAGACAAGAGAGGGTGGCGTAATGCGCCTTTCCAATTTGATTTCCGAAATCAACGAGAAGATGTATGCCAAGATTATGGAAAACGGCACCATGTCCGAAGAGGAAGCAAGACGTACCGCGGAAATCGTTGGACTTTCTGCCGTTAAATACGGAGATCTTTCCAATCAGGCATCTAAGGACTATATCTTTGATATCGACCGCTTTATTTCCTTTGAAGGAAACACCGGTCCATATATTTTGTATACCATCGTTCGTATCAAGTCCATCATTGCAAAGTATGGAAAAGATGCGTCTGCGTTTGCAATTCCGGTTCCTACATCTGAGAGTGAAAAGAACTTGGAACTTGAACTTGCAAAGTTTAACTCTGCCATCCGTGGCGCTTATGAGGAGACTGCACCTCATAAGATTTGTGCCTACATTTATGATTTGGCAAATGCCTTCAATCACTTCTATCATGAGACACGAATCCTTGCCATGGAAGACGAAGAAAAGAAGGGTTCTTACATCCGCCTTTTGACACTTACCAAGGATGTACTTGAAACCTGTACCGACATTTTGGGATTTGACGTACCGGAGCGCATGTAATTTATAGAAAAGAAAGAAGGGTTTTGATCATGACAAAGATTGATATTATTTCCGGATTCCTCGGAGCAGGAAAGACCACATTTATTAAAAAATTAATCGATGAAGCCTACAAGGGTGAAAAGATTGTTTTGATTGAAAATGAGTTTGGTGAAGTTGGTATCGACGGCGGATTTTTAAAAGATGCCGGCATTGAGATTACGGAGATGAATTCCGGATGTATCTGCTGTACTTTGGTCGGTGACTTTGCTGCATCTTTAAATGAAGTGATGGAGAAGTTTGCTCCGGATCGTATCTTAATTGAGCCTTCAGGCGTAGGTAAACTTTCCGATGTTATGACATCCGTAATAGATTTGGAAAAGACCCATGACGTGAAGTTAAACGCACTTGTAACGGTAGTGAATGCCCTTAAGGCATCTAAGCAGATGAAGGCCTTCGGTGAGTTTTTTAACAACCAGATTGAACATGCTACAACAGTTGTTCTTTCCCGTTCACAGAAAGCCACACCGGAGCAGATTGAGTTTTGTACTACTCAGATCCAAGCCTTAAATCCCAAGGCTGCAGTAATTACCACTCCTTGGGATGAGATTTCCGGAGAAAAAGTTTTAAATGTCATCGAAGGTCAGGATAACCTTGAGATGAAGACTCTCGCAGAAGTACATCATCATGAAGATGCAGAGGCTCACGAGCACGAACATCACCATCATCACGACCATGACCATGACCATGACCATGAGGAACATGAACACCATCATCATCATGATCACGAAGAAGGACATGAACACTGTGACCACGAGCACGGACATTGCTGCCACCATGATCATGACCATGAGCATCATCACCATCATCATGCAGATGAGGTATTTGATACCTGGGGTAAGGAGACACCTCACGTATTTGAGCGCGAGACCATTGAAAAGGCCATGAAGGCATTTGCTGAGACAGAAGATTACGGTGTGATCATCCGTTCCAAAGGTATGGTTCCGTCTACTGACGGCACCTGGATTTACTTTGATCTTGTAGACGGTGAGTACGAGCTTCGTACCGGCGAACCGGATTATACCGGCCGTTTGGTAGTAATCGGTGCCCATGTAGATGAGCATAAGGTAGAAGAATTGTTTGGTTTACATTAATAAGAAAAGTGTCAGAAGATTCTTTTGGCACTTTACTTTTTGAGGTGTGATAAATGAGTCAGAGAGAAGTTCCCGTATATATATTTTATGGATTTATGGACAGCGGTAAAACCACGTTAATCCATGAAACCTTGTATCAGAATCATTTTGCCGATGATTTGGATTCCATTCTTGTAATTTCCTGCGAAGACGGAGAGGTGGAATACGATGAAGTGAAGCTTCGTACCATTGGCGGACATTTGGTTCGCTTTGAGGAGGAAGAAGAATTTACGGCAAAGGCATTAAAAGAGTTGGATGAAAAGTATCATCCGGATGCAGTATTTTTAGAATATAACGGCACCTGGGAAGTGGCACCGATTTATGAAATGGAAGGTCCGAAAGACTGGACTATCGTTCAGGCCCTTACCACAGTGGATGCCACCACGTTTGAAATGTATATGTTAAATATGCGTTCCATGATGTCGGAGCAGTTGTTTAAGGCGGATGTGGTTATTTTTAATCGCTGCACCGATACGGTAAATAAGTCGAAATTCCGTGCCAACGTAAAGTCCGTGAATCGCCCGGCACAAATTGTATATGAGCGTGAGGACGGCAGTATAGATGACAGGGAAGAGGAACTTCCTTTTGATTTGGATAAAGACGTAATAGAAATCTCCGATATGGATTACGCCCTTTGGTTTATGGATTGTATGGATAATCCAAAAAAGTACGACGGAAAAACAGTTCACTTTTTGGCATTGGTATATAATCCGTCCGAAGGAAAAGGTAAGTTAAAACCGGGCACCATTGTTCCGGGACGTTTTGCCATGACCTGTTGCGTGGAGGACATTCAGTTTTTAGGCATGAAGTGCAAGTGCGATGAGAATATCGAGCATAAGAGCTGGATTGATTTGACCGCAAAGGTGAAAAATGAATTTGCCAAAGAGTACAAGGGCAAGGGCCCGGTACTTTATCCTATCGATATAAAACCGGCTACCAAACCGGAGGATGAACTGGTATATTTTAATTAAGATTCTTTTTAAGAGTGCAGCCTTTTAGAGGCTGTACTTTTTTGCGATTACCAATAAAAAAATTGTTTGAATTTGTGATATTTGTTATATAATTATAAGAGTAAAAATGCTGAAAAATTTTTACAAAAAAAGGATTGCGAGGGAGAACTTATGAGAGAAAAGAAAAAACTGACATTTCGCGGCACACTTCTTATGTATGCGTTGATTCCGTTGGTTTCAGCCGTGTTGATTATTGGTGTGATTACAGCGAGACTTATGATTTCAAATTTGGAAGAAAACACTTTTGATGAGTTGAAATTGGCAGCGGAAGGTCTTCGTGCATATTACGAGTATGATTTGATTAACGATAATGATCTGGTAGACGGCTTTTTGGAGTACGCACCGGAGGATTATATCGATGTGATTAATCAGCAAACCGGTCTTCATCTTACTATTTTTAAAGATAATATTCGGTTTATGACTTCTCTTCGAAATGAAGACGGTTCAAGAAATGAAGGAACAGAGGCATCCGAGGCTGTATATGCTGCCGTTAAAGCAGGAAATGATTATCAGTCAGGGGATGTGGTTATAAACGGAACAAAATTTTATGTTTACTATACTCCGATGAGGAATGGAAGTGGTGAAGTGGTCGGAATGGCCTTTGCCGGAAAAGAAGCAACGAAAATTACAAAAGCAGAGAACGTACTTCGAATTACGGTTGTTGTCATCGGTGTGGTTTTGATTATATTCTTTTTATTCCTTGCCATTTGGTTTGCGGGAAAGATTTCAAGGCCGGTAATTAAAACCGCAGATAATATGAGACGATTGTCTGAAGGGCGTATTGGGGATGTGGAAACAGGCGTAAAATCAAACATTGATGAGATAGCCGACCTTGTGTATAGTACGGAGAATTTTACTGAGACACTAAAGGGAATTGTTCAAAAGATATATGGCGCGATGGACTCTTTATATGGATTGATTGGCTCAACCACATCTCAATCTTCTGAAGCGGCAGATTCTGCAGAACAGATTTCAAGAGCTTTGGGTGGATTGGCTGACAGTACCGTGGAATTGGCAGAACTTGTACAGGATGTAAACGGCAATGTTAATGATATGGGCATGATTGTTGAAAACGCTCAGGATATGGTTCACGGACTTACCGAGAGTTCTAAAAACATGGAATCCGCAAACAATGATGCATTAAAATGTATCAATGATATTTCGGATGGCTCGCAGCAGTCTGTGGAAGCGGTGGATAATATCGCTGAAAGCATTCGAAATACAAATGATGCGGTTAACAAGATTACAGAGATGGTTGATTTGATTGCAAGTATCGCTTCACAAACAAACCTTCTTGCGTTGAATGCATCCATTGAGGCGGCACGTGCCGGAGAGGCCGGAAAAGGATTCGCTGTTGTTGCGGATAACATTAAAGATTTGGCATCCCAGTCCGATGCATCCGCTAACGAGATCAAGGTTATTACGGAAGAGATTAGTGCTTTGTCCAATACCTGTGTGGCTCAGGCAGATACCGTTAAGGAATTGATCGAAAACGAGCAGACGTTACTTCAACAGGCAAAGAGTCAGTTCGATATTTTGGATAATGAGATTGCTTCTTCCGTTACCAATATTGAAACCGTGGATGAGATTACTACAAAACTCGGCACTATTAAGGATACGATTGTAAATGCAGTTTCTGATTTGTCTGCAATATCGGAAGAAACATCCGCTACAAATCAGGAAGTATCTGCAACCACGGAGACTGTGGCTACGAATGTTAGTTCTACATCAACGAGTATGCATGATATCAATTCTTTGGCAGACAATCTGAAAGAAGTGATCAGTTTCTTCAAGGGAACCGAGAATACGGCGTCTACAGAAGATACCGAAGAATAATTATTTTATAAGCTTATGGTTTTAACTCCCGGGATGATTCACCCGGGAGTTTTTTGTGCGTTATTTACAAATTGACGGGTGTGAATTTATTATTATTAATGATTTTGCACATCAATCGGTACACATGAAAAAATATGTTGTTTACAATGGTTTCGTAAACTTATAAAATGCTAACTAAGGTGCGAAAAAAGGGTATGACTTTTTCGCAAAGAAAAGGAGGTTGCTTGTTTTAGCGACTTGAAATGGAGGATGTATGTATAAGATTGTTCGTAAAGAAGAGCTTGCTGCAAACATCATTTCGATGGATGTGGAAGCTCCACGCGTGGCAAAGACCTGTCTCCCGGGACAGTTTATCATTGTCCGCATTGATGAAGAGGGAGAGCGTATCCCTTTGACCATTTGTGATTATGATCGCGCAAAGGGAACCATTACCATTGTGGTTCAAACCATTGGTGCTTCAACCTTGCGTATGAATGAGTTAAACGAGGGAGATGCATTTTTGGATTTTGTAGGACCTTTGGGAAAACCTTCCGAATTTTGTTTGGAAGAAAACTTAGAGGAAACAAAGAAGTTAAATTTGGTGTTTATCGCCGGTGGTCTTGGAACCGCGCCGGTATATCCACAGGTAAAATGGCTCCACGAGCATGGTGTGGACGCTACCGTTATCATGGGAAGCCGCACCAAGGATTTGCTGTTTTACATTGATGAAATGAAAGCAGTTGCCAAAGAAGTCTATGTCACCACAGATGACGGTTCTTTCGGATTCCACGGAATGGGAACCAATCAACTTCAGGCACTTGTGGACGAAGGCAAAGTATACGATCACTGTATCGCCATCGGTCCAATGATTATGATGAAATTCGTTTGCTTGCTTACTAAAGAGCTTGGCATTGCAACCACGGTTTCCATGAACCCTATTATGGTGGACGGAACCGGTATGTGCGGTGCTTGCCGACTGATTGTAGGCGACGAAGTAAAGTTTGCCTGTGTGGACGGACCGGAGTTTGACGGCCATTTAGTAAACTTTGATTTGGCTATGGCTCGTATGAAGCAGTACGCTACAGAAGAAGGCAGAAAGAAATTGGAATACGAAGAAGGCGATACACATCATGGTGGTTGCGGGCATTGCGGAGGTGACAAGTAATGGATGGATTAGTTAGAGTACCGATTTCCGAACAGGAAGCAAAGGTTCGTGCCACAAACTTTGATGAGGTTTGCCTTGGATATACAGAGGAAGAGGCAGTAAAAGAAGCAGAGCGATGCTTAAACTGTAAGAATCCAAAATGTGTAGGTGGATGCCCGGTATCCATTAACATTCCTGCATTTATTCAGGAAGTAAAGAATCGTAATTTTGAAAAAGCTTATGAGATTATTTCTGAGTCAAGCGCACTTCCTGCAGTTTGCGGACGTGTTTGTCCACAGGAAAGCCAGTGCGAAGGCCAGTGTATTCGTGGAATCAAGGGTGATCCTGTAGCTATCGGAAAGTTAGAGCGTTTTGTGGCTGACTGGGCGCGCCATCAGGGTATTCGTCCTCACAGTGATGCCCAAAAGAATGGCCATAAAGTGGCTGTCATCGGTTCCGGTCCTGCAGGACTTACCTGTGCAGGTGATTTGGCTCGTTTGGGATATGATGTTACTATTTTTGAAGCGCTACACAAAGCAGGCGGAGTACTTGTTTATGGTATTCCGGAGTTTCGTCTTCCAAAGGATGAAGTGGTAGCTGCAGAAGTGGAAAATGTAAAGAATCTTGGCGTTAAGATTGAAACCAATGTCATCATCGGAAAATCCGTTACCATTGATGAGTTGATGGAAGAGGAAGGATTTGAAGCCGTATTTATCGGATCCGGTGCAGGATTGCCTAAGTTTATGGGAATTCCGGGAGAACAGGCCCTTGGCGTATTTTCTGCAAATGAGTACCTTACAAGAAATAACCTGATGAAAGCATTTAAGGATGAAGATACTCCGATTTTCCGCGGTAAGAAAGTGGTAGTCGTAGGTGGTGGAAACGTGGCCATGGATGCTGCCCGTACCGCTCTTCGCTTAGGTGCGGAAGTACATATTGTATACCGTCGTTCCGAAGCAGAACTTCCTGCCCGCGTGGAAGAAGTTCATCACGCAAAGGAAGAGGGCATTATCTTTGACTTATTGCAGAATCCGGTAGAGATTCTTACAGATGATAAAAACCAGGTTCGCGGAATTAAGATTATTAAGATGGAACTTGGAGAACCGGATGAGTCCGGACGTCGTCGCCCGGTGGAAGTGGCCGGAAGTGAATATGAGATTGAATGTGATACGGTTATCATGTCTCTTGGAACATCACCGAATCCGTTGATTTCATCTACCACAGAAGGCTTGGAAGTAAACCGTCGCGGATGTATTGTGGCAGAAGAGTTAACCGGAGCCACCTCAAAGATGGCAGTCTTTGCCGGAGGAGATGCGGTAACCGGTGCAGCTACCGTAATCCTTGCCATGGGCGCAGGAAAAGCTGCCGCTGCCGGCATCCATGAATACTTTAATAAATAATAATAAGGAGACAGAGGGAAGGTTCTCTGTCTCCTTTTTATTTTATTCTTTATAAAGTATTAGTCGTCGTTTTCTTCGTCGTCAGTAGTGTTGTAAACCGCACGCTTACGAGCCATTTCATCGGATTCCAAATATTCGTCGTAAGTAGTAATCTTATCGATGATGGATCCGTTTGGCATGATTTCGATGATTCGGTTTGCTGTGGTCTCAACAATCTGGTGGTCACGAGAGGAGAATAAAAGTACACCTTTGAACTTCTTCATTCCTTCGTTTAATGCTGTGATACTTTCCATATCCAAGTGGTCGGTAGGCTCGTCTAAGATCAAAACGTTGGAGCCCTCAATCATCATACGTGATAACAAAACTCGTACTTTTTCACCACCGGATAATACTCGCATTTTCTTTACGCCGTCTTCTCCGGCAAAAAGCATTCTTCCCAAGAATCCACGAACGTAGGTGGCATCCTTTACTTCGGAGAACTGTGTTAACCAGTCTACAATGATAAGGTCGGTATCAAAGATCTTTGTATTATCCTTCGGGAAGTAAGACTGAGATGTGGTAACACCCCATTTGTATTCGCCTTCGTCAGCTTCCATTTCACCGGCTAAAATCTGGAACAATACGGTTTTTGCGGCCTCATTGGAACCTACAAATGCAACCTTATCTTCTCGGTTTAAGGTAAAGGAAATATCGTCAAGAACTTTTACGCCATCAATTGTTTTTGATAAATGTTCCACGGTAAGTACTTCGTTTCCGATTTCACGGTTTGGTCTGAAATCGATGTAAGGATACTTACGGGAAGAAGGGCGGATATCATCAAGTTCGATTTTCTCAAGGGCACG
>JAEEGL011656471.1_pt1 | contig 16993 bp, 15 predicted proteins | sample 9134231 | NCBI WGS metagenome assembly JAEEGL01 (sample SAMN16246548, study PRJNA631951) | gut metagenome | biome: gut microbiome; feature: rumen; material: fiber-attached | host: Bos | place: Iran: Karaj | collected 2018-10
ACAACAGCGGTGAAAGCCTCAGGGTTGTTCATTGCCAGGTCGGCAAGAACCTTGCGGTTCAGCTCAATGTTGTTCTTATGCAACTCGCCCATAAATACAGAATAGGAGATGCCGTTGATGCGGCAACCGGCATTGATACGGTTGATCCACAGTGCGCGGAACTCTCTCTTCTTGTTCTTACGGTCACGATAAGCGTAGGTCTGACCTTTTTCCCATTTGTTTTTGGCTACTGTCCAAACATTTTTACCTCTTCCCCAGTAACCTTTGGTACGGTTGAGGATTTTCTTTCTGCGTGCTCTTGAAGCAACAGCATTTACTGATCTTGGCATAAATTTTAATTTTTTTTCGTTTAAGCGACAGAGTTGCCGATTAAAGAATCCACAGATTCAAAAACAAACACTCTGTTCTTTTGTGCTATAAACAATGGTTAATAACTCCGTTTAATACAGCTGGAAAATAACGAATTACATTCCGCTGCCTAAAAGCATTCTCTTCACGCGCTGTTCGTCATCGCGGCTCACCAAGGTGGTGTGGTCGAGATTGCGTTTCTGCGTCGTCTCTTTCTTGGTCAGAATGTGACTGTGATAAGCGTGCTTTCTCTTGATTTTACCAGTGCCGGTGAAAGCGAAACGTTTCTTGGCACTTGCTTTTGTTTTTAATCTTGGCATTACTTTACTGTTTTTTTTTAGTTTGATAACTTATATTGTTGGATGAAAATATGTGTCCTATTTCTTTGGAGCGATGAGCATCATCATCCGCTTGCCCTCAAGACGAGGCATCTGTTCCGGCTTGCCGTATTCCAGCAGTGCCTCGGCGAACTTCAGCAACTGCGTCTCGCCCTGCTCTTTGTAGAGGATGGAGCGGCCTTTGAAAAAGATGTCGACCTTCACCTTGTTGCCTTCCTTGAGGAAACGGATGGCGTGGTTCAGTTTGAACTCAAAGTCGTGGTCGTCGGTCTGCGGGCTGAGGCGAATCTCTTTGATGACCACCTTGCTCGACTTGGCCTTCATCTCCTTCTGTTTCTTTTTCAGCTCATAGGTAAACTTCTGGTAGTCGATGATTTTGCATACCGGCGGCTGAGCGTTGGGAGAAATCTCCACAAGGTCGAGACCCTGGTCATAAGCCATACGAAGCGCATCGCGCGTGTCCATAATGGTGGGTTCCATACCTTCACCGACAACGCGCACGGCAGGAGCCGTGATACGGTCGTTGATGCGATGGTCCGGTTCTTTCTTTACAGGGCCTCTGCTGGGACCTCTGTTAGGCTGGGGTTTTAATGGTGCTGCCAAATTGTTTTTTAATTAGATAATACTTTTGTTATTTATCGCTTAGTAAGTCATTACTTTGCTGATTTCGTCATTGATAAGTGCGGCAAATGCCTCGGGTGTCATACTGCCCAGGTCGCCGGCACCTTGGCGGCGCACCGAGAGGGTACCCTCGCCAACTTCTTTCTCGCCCAGAATGAGCATAAAGGGATATTTGCCAAGTTCGGCATCGCGAATCTTACGGCCTATCTTCTCGCTGCGTTCGTCGATGCTGCCACGGAGGTCCATATCCTCAAGCTTGGCAAGCATACGGCGTGCGTCGTCGACATATTTCTCGCTGACGGGCAGAATGATGAACTGCTCCGGAGTGAGCCACAGCGGGAACTTGCCGCCGGTATGCTCTATCAGCACGGCGCAGAAACGCTCCATCGAGCCGAAAGGTGCACGGTGGATCATCACCGGACGGTGCTTCTGGTTGTCGCTGCCTATATATTCAAGTTCAAAGCGTTCGGGCAGGTTGTAGTCCACCTGGATGGTACCCAGCTGCCAACGGCGACCGATGGCATCCTTGACCATAAAGTCAAGCTTGGGACCGTAGAAAGCAGCCTCGCCGTATTCCACCTTGGCGGGAAGATTCTTTTCTTTGCAAGCCTCGACGATGGCGGCCTCGGCCTTGGCCCAGTTCTCGTCGCTGCCGACATACTTGGTCTTGTCGTTGGGATCGCGCAGCGAAATCTGAGCCTCGAAATTCTCAAAACTGAGCGCCTTGAAGATTATCTCAATGATTTCCATCACCTTGATAAACTCGTCCTTCACCTGGTCGGGACGGCAGAAGATGTGGGCGTCGTCCTGCGTGAACGAACGCACACGCGTCAAGCCGTGCAGTTCGCCGCTCTGCTCGTAGCGATAGACCGTGCCGAATTCTGCCAGACGCAGAGGCAGGTCCTTGTACGAACGCGGCTCGTTCTTGTAAATCATACAGTGGTGAGGGCAGTTCATCGGTTTCAACAGGTATTCCTCTCCCTCCTCGGGAGTGGTGATGGGACGGAAACTGTCGGCACCGTAGTGATCCCAGTGGCCGCTGGTCACATAAAGCTGCTTGCCACCGATATGAGGAGTTATGACCTGCTGATAGCCATAACGTTTCTGGATTTTCGACAGGAAAGCCTGCAGGCGCAGACGCAGGTCGGTACCCTTGGGAAGCCAGATGGGCAGACCCTTTCCGACGGTGTCGCTGAACATAAAGAGACCAAGTTCCTTGCCCAGTTTGCGGTGGTCGCGTTTCTTGGCTTCCTCAAGCATTGTCAGGTATTCATCCAGCTCTTTCTTCTTGGGGAAAGTGATGGCATAGACACGCGTCAGCTGCGGACGATGCTCGTCGCCGCGCCAGTAGGCACCGGCCAGGTTGATGAGCTTGATGGCTTTGATGGGGCTGAAGTCCACCAGGTGGGGACCGCGGCAAAGGTCGGTGAAACAACCGCTGTCGTAGAACGAGATGGTGCCGTCCTCGAGGTCGTTGATAAGCTCGACCTTGTAGACCTCCTCGCGCTCGCCAAAGACCTTCAGAGCCTCGGCCTTCGAGACCTCGCGGCGCGTGATGGGCGTCTTGGCCTGCACCAGTTCCATCATCTTCTTCTCAATCTTGGGGAAGTCCTCGCTCGACACCTCGTATTTGCCGAAGTCGATGTCGTAGTAGAAACCGTTCTCGATGGCCGGACCGATACCGAACTTGATGCCGGGGTAGAGCTCCTGCAGAGCCGTGGCCAGCAAGTGGGCCGAGGTGTGCCAGAAAGTATGCTTGCCCTCCTCGTCGTTCCAAGTAAGCAGTTGAACGGTAGCATCCTCGTTGATGGGACGATAGAGTTCAATGACCTTGTCGTTGACTTTGGCAGAGAGCACGTTGCGTGCCAAACCCTCGCTGATGCTTTTAGCGATGTCGAGGGGCGTTACGCCGGCTTCATATTGGCGGACCGAGCCGTCTGGAAAGGTGATATTTATCATATTAAACGTTTTTCTTCTTTGTTAAATTACAGACAACCAATTGACGCAAAAGAAGTTAGACAACTTTCCGACCCCTTTTTGCGCTCCGTTGCAAGATGCAAAGATACAAAGAAAAAACAATATAAACGGCTAAAAACAAGTTTTTTTTAATATTTTGCGCTTCTTTATTTATCTCTTATGTTGCATTTTCTATTTGAACTTAAGATCAGTCCTGACAAACAGCGAACTGCACTGGTTGGTGTGTCACGATGTTTCACTGCTCTCTTTTAATGGAGACAACGTTGTTTTCAGTATACTTTCCCTGGCATATGTACAGTATTTGTACAGTATATGTACAGTATTTGTACGCTTCAGAAGCGTACAAATACTGTACATATACTGTACAAATACTGTACATATGCCCTTGCCGGTATATGCTGTGCACCCTTTTTGCACCTTGAAAGACACTGTGAAACACCGATATCAACAACACACTGGTTTATAACGCTAAAGCCGTTTTGTACAAACTTTAATGATTATATGACAGTGCAACTATTCTGGTGTGGCAAGTTGCTTTTCTGGTGCGACACACCCCCCGCTTCGCGTACCCCTCTCCGAGAGGGGATGGCGCAGTGCGATACACTCTATACTATATTGATTGCCAACACAATACCGATTGCCAGTGCAAAAGTGTAATATTGATCACCAACGCAATGCGGCAACCCATCCACTCTCGGAGATGTGAAGGAACTACTGGCGGCAGTCCCGATAGCAAAGCGAAGAAAAGGGGAATTATTGGGTTAATTCGGCATCGTATCGCTGAACACGGGCCTTGATTTCCTCAGGTATGACAGCGCTGGCGGCAGTGCTGCGCGAGTAGCCAGCCATAACGGTCGAGCAGGTGGCACAGGGCTGGCCTGTGACAGTGTTTATCACTTGCTGCTTGACACGCAGGCTCTTGTTACCCCAGTTTGACACACAGGATGTTACAGCAATCTGGTCGTGCCAGTGGATCTGGCTGTGGAAATCGACTTCGATGTGGACCACCATTACACAGAAGTCGCCTTCATCGGGCGTAACGGGGATGCCGGCGTCGGCAAAATACTGCGACTTTCCGAGGTCGAAAAATTCCATAATGACGGCGTTGTTGATGTGTCCCATCATATCGATGTCGTTGAACCGTATCTGTAAAGGCAGGGTGTGCATTGTAAAAGGTTTTAAGGGTTGGAGGGGTGAAAGGTTAAATGGAAGTTAAATTGGAAGTTAAATTGGGAGTTAAATTGGGAGTTAAAAAGGACAATACATTTTTGTTTTCGTTAAATCTGTCTTAAGTTAAGGTTAAGGTCAATGTTAAAGTTAAAGTTAAGGTTTTATTTCAATCTACTTTTTCTTTAGTGAGAAGAAGAATTCGAGGCCTCCGCCGTCGCGGTTGCGGACGTAGATGTCTCCACCGTGGAAAAGAACGGCGTGCTTGACAATGGAAAGGCCGAGGCCTGTGCCGCCGCTTTTGCGACTGCGACCTTCGTCGATGCGCAGGAATCGGTCGAAAAGCTTTGGCAGATAGCTGCTGTCGACACCGGCGCCGGTGTCGTAGAAGCGAATGTAGTATTTCTCGTCGTCTTTTTTGTAGCAGTCTATACCCACCTCGATGCCATCGCCGGCGTAGGCAATAGAATTGTCCAACAGATTGCGGAAAATACTATATATCAAGCTATGATTACCTATAACAATCATCTGCCGCGGCAGTTCGTTGTGCACAACTATGCTGTGCGACCTGCATTGTTCTTCGAGTTCCAGGACGGCCTCGTCGGCTATTTCGGCGACGGATATCTCTTCTTTGGGGAACAGGTCGGACGACTCCTCGAGCTTGTTGATAACCGACACATCGTTGATGAGATCAGAGAGACGCAAAGTCTGCGAGTAGCAGCGTTCAAGAAAGAACTGTTTTTTCGACTCTTCCACCGGCTTGTCGCCCAGAAGTATTTCGAGGTATCCGCGTATGCTGCTGACGGGGGTCTTCAGTTCGTGTGCTATGTTGCTTGTCATCTCCTGTTTGAGCTGCCGGTTGCGCTGCTGTTCCTGAATTATCTGCTGGCGCGACTGTTCCAGCGAGCTGGCCAAATCCTGCAGCCTGCGTATCAGTCTGCGTTGCCTGATGTGGTTCCAGGCAAGGAAGAGGAGCAGCAGAACGATGACTGCAACAATGGCATAGGCACCTGCGGGAATGTTCATAGAGCGTGAGTGTTATCGGTGTTGGACGGTGACACAAAAAGATAGCCGAACCCGCTGTGGTTGACAATGCTGTCGGCATAGGTCCCCAGTTTCTTTCGAAGACGCGCAATGTGGACATCGACAGAACGTTCGGTGACGTAGGTGTCGTTGTCCCATACGTCGTTGAGGATCTGCCCGCGCCTGAAATGTTCGCCGGGATGCTGCATCAAGAGAGCAAGAATCAGGAACTCCTTTTTAGTCAGAGGAACTTCACGGCCGTCGACTTTCACCGTTTTGCGCTGCAGGTCAGCCACCAAGCCACCGCATTCGATGCATTTAGGCTGCCGCACAGCATCCTGCCCCGTCGCGGACGAACGTTTCAAGACGGCACGTATGCGTGCCAGCACCGTAGGGAACGAAAAAGGCTTGGTTACATAGTCGTCGGCTCCTGCCGAAAACCCTTCCAGTTGGTCGGTTTCGGCATTGCGTGCGGTGAGGAATATTATCGGTGTGTTGTCGTCGCGGCCACGCAACGTGCGTGCCATATCGTAGCCCGACACATTCTCCATCATAACGTCGAGAAGTATCAGGTCGAACCTCCCACCCTGTTCCATAAGCGCCAGCGCTGACTCGGCGGAAAAGGCGCGTTCTGTTTCAAACCCCTCGCTTTCAAGGTTGAAACAGAGTATCTCGCACAGGTCGGGTTCGTCGTCGACAACAAGGATGCGCATTGCTTCGATGCTTTAAAATGATTTTATGTGCAGCCGCTCACTATTGGTTGAGCAACGACTTGACGATTTCAGAGACGACACGGTTGTCGGCCTTGCCTGCAAAACGCTTCGAAGCCTGTCCCATAACGCGTCCCATATCCTTTGGCGACGATGCGCCAACCTCGGCAATAATCTCTTTGACTGCCTGTTCTACCTCCTCGCGGCTCAGCTGTTTGGGCAGATAGCGTTCTATGATGCCAGCCTGGAAGAGCTCTTCGTCGGCCAAGTCCTGGCGGTTTTGCTGGACGTAGATGTCGGCAGCCTCTTTGCGTTGTTTGACAAGTTTCTGAAGCATAGCCACTTCTGCAGCTTCCGACACTTCACCATTCACTGCATCCTTGCCGGTTTTAAGCAACAGGATGGCTGATTTGATAGCACGAAGCGACTCAAGGACAGCTTTGTCCTTGTTGAGCATTGCCTGCTTGATGTCGTTGTTGATTTGAACTTCAAGACTCATATTGTTAAGGTTAAAAGGGTTATAAGGGTTAAAAAGGGTTTAAAAGGTTAGAAGGGTTTGAAGGGTTTGATGGGTGTAGGGTTTTATAACAAAAAAGGGAAGTGTTTCACTTCCCTTCATTTTGTGGCATCGACTGGAATTGAACCAGTGACACAAGGATTTTCAGTCCTCTGCTCTACCAACTGAGCTACGACGCCATCATTCCATTTCTGAAATCGTGTGCAAAAGTACAACTATTTTCCAAATTGACAAAATATTTTTTCAAAACGCCCCCTATCCAAAATACATATTGTTTGATTAACAATATTTTATACGACAAATTTTTCTATTGCTGTTTCTCGCAAAACAACCATCAAGTGGTTTCAGGAGCAGTGTTGTTTTCTGATTTTTGAGATGTTTCCGACGCGTTTTCTTCTTCCTTTTTTTCGGGGTGGAGCCACAACTGGTCGACAATCAGCAAGGCGACACCAACACACACGCAAGCATCTGCAACATTGAAGATTGCGTTGAAGAATTCTGCATTATTGCCACCTACCCAAGGCACCCAGTCGGGCCACGTCCAATGGAACATCGGGAAATAGAACATATCCACCACCCTGCCAAACAAGAAACCTGCATATCCGCCACCATCGGGGAACATTGTGGCAACCTGGTCGTAGCCGCTTTCGTTGAAGACAAGGCCATAGAAACAACAGTCAATCAAGTTGCCCACGGCGCCAATCAGTATCAAGGTGATGCTGATAAGGAGCGTGTAGGGTGCATCCTTTTTCAGCTGCCGCGCCAAAAAAAAGACAATAAATGCCGAGGCAATCATCCTAAACAGTGAGAGGAAGAGTTTTCCGAACGATGCGCCGAAGGAAATGCCAAAAGCTATACCCTCGTTCTCAACGAAATGCAAACGGCACCAATCACCTATGAGACGGATTTCACCGCCTATGGGGAATGAGGTTTTGATCCATATCTTCACAGCCTGGTCAATAACCAGCAACAGGACTATCAGGCCAACGCATATCCAGGTTTTCTTTTTTACTGTATCGCTCATAAATATCTGCTTTAAAACGAGATGTGCTTATTGATTATTCTTTTAGCAAAATGCAAAATTACAAATTAATTTTTATTCTCGCACTGTTCGACCAGTTCGTCGTACCACTGTTGACCGAAACGGCGTATCAGTGGTTCCTTAAGATACTGGTACAGTGGCCGTCCTTCCTTTTTACCTTTGGCTACGGCGCAACGGCACACATCCCACTCGTGGTAGTTGACAGCCTTGAAGTCGCCATAGTCCTCGATGCGCACGGGATAGAGATGGCAGGAAACAGGCTTGGGATAGTCTATTTTACCATCACGGTAAGCTTTCTCTATTGCACATAGTGTCAGGCCATTCTCCACTACAGCATAGGCACACTCGCGATTGTTGACAAGCGGTGTGCAGGGCAGCTTGTCGACATCGAGCGACGAAACGCCCTCGCGCTCGACGACAGCGATGCCCTCGGCGGTCATATAGGGTTTCACTTCAGAATAGATGCGTTCCAGCACGGGTATTTCCTCCTTGTCGAGCGGTGCTCCACAGTCTCCTTCGACACAACAGGCACCTTTGCACTGCGCAATGTCGCAGTAGAAGCGTATGTCGGCCAAGTTGTCGGAAATAATACAGTCATCTACAATCAACATAATGTTTCTATTATTTTGTCGGCGAGGACGGCGGCCAATTTGTATTTCGATTCCACTGTCCAGCCAGCGATGTGAGGGGTAAGCACCGTATGTGGCGATGAAAGCAGATAGCGGAAGTCGGCCGGCTGCGACTGGATATCGATACCGTCCTTCGACATATTCTCGTATTCAATAACATCAAGCGCTGCACCGAGAACTTTGCCTTGTTCAATTGCAGCCGCGAGGTCGACGGTCTTAACCACAGCTCCGCGCGAAGTGTTGATTAGGTAAAACGGTCGGTGCATCCGTTCAATGAACACCTCGTCGACCATATAATGCGTCTCGTCCGTCAGCGGCACGTGCAGACTCACTATGTCGGCCTGCTCCTGCAACTCTTCCAGCGACACTTCCTCAACATACGAAGGCGCATAACCTGCCGGCTTGTATTTGTCGTAGGCAATAATCTTGCATTCAAAGCCTTGCAAACGCTGGGCAAAAGCACCACCCATATTGCCGCAACCTATAATGCCGACGGTCTTACCCTTCACTTCAAGTCCACGGTTGGCCTCGCGTTGCCAAAGGCCATTCCGCACCTCTGCGTCAGCAGCAGCTATCTTGTCGAACAGTGCCAGCAGCAGCCCCGTGGCGTGTTCACCCACCGCGTCGCGGTTGCCCTCGGGCGAGTTGAGGCAGCGAATGCCCACACTTTCGGCATAATCGACATCTATTGTCTCCATACCGGCACCCACACGTCCGATACATTTGAGATGACGGGCGTGGTCAACGAAATTGCGATCGATGATGATTTTGCTGCGCACCACAATAGCATCATACTCCTTAACTTGCTCAAGCAGCGACTGGTAGGTACAGTCGGTCCACACGCGGCACTGGTGGCCCGCCGCCTCAAGTTTCTCTGTCAGCACCGGATGCGTTTTGTCGGTAATCAAAACGTTCATTTTCTTCCTTTCTTAAAATAGTATCCGTCGTTGTGCGAGAACACTTCACAGCGATTAGCCTTCGTCTTGAAAGTTTTTTGGCTGGCACCGCCAAAAACACCTATGCCGCCCTTAACGTTGCATATCACCTGCGTAGGCTCGCTAAAGAGACCATCGAAAGAGTTGTATTCTGCGTTGACCGAGGTCTTCTCGTAGCGGTACAACTCGCGAGTAAGCGATTTCACCTCCAACAGGATAGGGACTTGACGATAGTCCAATCCATTCGAAGGATCGGAATAATCATAATAATAAAGGCTGAAGACTGCTGTAAATTCGTGTTCCCCGCCTTGAAACATATCGCTGCTGAAATACATTTCATTGCCATAGAAACTGCCATCATAGCCGTCTATTACATCCTCGATATCAGAGCTGTTCACCAACGGGTCGTTGACACTGAAGTATACTGGACTCAGATTCACTGTATCCCAATAGTAAGTGTCACTAGAACTGATGTATCGTGTCACAGCATTCTTGATTGCCACAGAATAATACTCCGCGTCACTACGGCTTTTAACCTTGAAACGTAACCTGTAGTAATAGTTATAATAATCGGTAGTGTCGACAATGCAATCGACAACTTCAATATCTGGCAGCTGCGGTATCGATGTCGAGGCGGTGACCGTTTTGTCGTAACCCGGCACCGTAGCCGTCAACCGCAGAGAGTCACCCGGCTGCGGACGCAGCGTGAAGGCATAGCCACCATAGAAAACACTGTCGCCATACCAGTATTCGTCACCACCATAATAGCCATAATAATCTGACAAAAAGAAACATTTGGGATCATAGACACCTGCATATGTGCCAGTTCCATCAGAGAGAGTCACTGTCGCGTCACTAATAGCTACAAACTGCCTGTTGTCCAAAAAGAAACGACTGTATCCGACATAGACCGACATCAGCGAGTCGTTGACAGGCTTGGATATCATCACCACATAGGGCGACACCTCGCCCGGGTCGAAATCAATTGGTTTTTCGCACGAACTCAGCAGCGCCAAAGCTGCAAAAATTATATAATGTATATGTTTCATCGTCTTTTAATTTTCGTCTTCGTTTTAGTTTTCGTTTTCGTCTTCGTCTTAGTTTTTAAAACTTAAAACTGTACGACACCGACGGGATTATCGGAAACAGCGACAGCTGCACGAGCGAGGAGCTGTAGTGCGTACCGTTTATGACTGAATGCAGGTTATTCTTCTCATAGACCATAAACGGATTCTTGCGATTATAAAGATTGTAAACACTCAGGCTCCAGGTGCGGATGCCGTGCTTCTTCTCTTTGTGGAAGTTGACACCGATGTCCATACGATGGTATGCCGGCATACGGAAATTGTTGCGGCTTTCGATGTACGACACCGTCTGACCCGTAGTGGGGTCAACATATTCCTGCATCGGCAGTGTACCAGTATTGCCCGACGAGAAGACCCACACGGCACTGCAGTCGAACTCTTTGTTAGGCTTATAGCTCAGCATAATCGAAATGTCGTGCCGCCGGTCATATTTTGCCGGGAACGGTTCGCCGTTGTTGATCTCCTGGCCTGGGCGGTCAAACAGACGCATTGTCTTGCTCCACGTATAGCCTACCCAGCCAGTGAAATCGCCTATGGTGCGCTGTGCCAGCAGCTCGACACCATACGACCATCCGTCACCCATAAAGACTTTGTCCTCCCATCCCGACGAAGCGCCGAAGAAGCTGGCTCCGTCGCGGTATTCAATCATATTGCGCATTTTCTTGTAGTAGACTTCCATTGAAAGATCCACCAGGCCACGAAGATTGTAGAAGACTCCTGCTGCCACCTGATGTGCATACATAGGTTCGATGCGCTTGGTGACCGGCACCCACAGGTCGGTGGGCAGGCTGATGCTGCTGTTCGACAGCTGGTGCATATACTGCGTCATATACGAGTAGCCGACTTTTACCGACAGGTCTTCGTTTATCATCAGGCGGCCGCTGAGACGTGGTTGCAGCGAGGGATAGAACTTGCCCTGGACGGCAAAACCCGTCAGGTTGACGCCGCCGTTGATTTTCAGCGACTCAGTAATGCTCCAGTCGTCCTCAATGTAGGCACTCAGCTCGTTGGCGTGAACTTTGCTTTCACCCAAGACGGTGTCATAGACAGTGCCACCAGAATTGTTGCCCTCTTCCATCTTGTTGCCAGTCACGTCTGGCTGGAAGATGTGGTGAAGCACATTGCCACCGAACTTCACCGTATGGTCTGGATTGGGCAGATAGTCAAAGTCGATGCGTCCCGTGATATCGCGGATGCCCGACTTGTAGTACATTTCCGCCTTGTAATAGTCGACATCATTATAGTAGTAGCTATACTCTTCATAGCCTATGCTTATATCATTGCGATAGCGCGTGTAGGCTCCGGTTACGTTCATAAACAGTTTGGGGTTCAGCTCATAGTTCCACCGCAGCGACCCAACAAGATTGCCCCAGTTGTAGCCCAGTTTCATTTTCTCTTCATTCGTGCCGCCGCCATAGCCAGAATAGTCGTATCGCATACGGGCGTATATTTTGTCGTCGCCCGAATACCAGCTGCCTATAAGTCGGCTGCGACTGCTGAAGCGGTGGGTCACCTTGGCGTTGAGGTCGTAGAAATAGTAGCCGGCGTTCAGCCTACCGTCCTCCATAGCACCGATGGTCATAATGAGAGGCTGGGCAAGAAGATCAAAATATGTACGGCGATAGCTGACATTGAAGGTCGTTTTGTCTTTCCACAGCGGTCCCTCTAGATTCACCTTGGCAGCAATGACTCCTACCGAGGCGTTACCGTGCAGTTTTTTGTCGTTGCCGTCGTTGCTGGTGATGTCGAGAACACTCGAAAGACGGCCACCGAAATGGGCAGGGAAACTGCCTTTATATAGGGTAACGTTCTTTATAGCGTCGGCGTTGAAAGCCGAGAAGAAGCCGCCCAAGTGGTTTACGTTGTACAACGGCACGCCATCAAGCAGAAAGAGGTTCTGGTCGGGGCCACCTCCGCGAACATAGATGCCCGACATACCCTCCGTGCCGCTCTGCACACCGGGTAGCAGCTGAAGGGCCTTCAGCACGTCGGTCTCGCCAAAAAGGACTGGCACAGCCTTGATATTGTCGACCGGAATGTCTATCGCACTCATCTGCGACGACTTGTGCGAGCTTATGCGGTCGGCACGCACGGTGACCACTTTCAGTTCGGTGTTCGATTCCATCAAGACATTCAACTCAATGTTTCCATCCAGCGCAATGGTGTCGAAGACCGTCTTGTAGCCCACATAGGACACCCTCAGCACCACTTTGCCTTTGGGCAGCGTCAGCGAATAGCGTCCCTCGGCGTTAGTCAAAGCGCCTTTGCCCGACAGCATATCGTATACCGTGGCACTGATAAGCGTCTCGCCCGACGAGGCAGCGCGGATAGTGCCACGCACAGTATAGTTCTGTGCTGTTGCGGCATCTACCGACAACAGCAGCATCACAATCAAAATTAACTTTCTTGTTTTTATCATAGTATATTTTTTTGTATTATTCTCCTGTAAAGAAATCATTTATCCACCCCTTTGGCTGGCTCTTCGACAGCAGAGTGCCGCAGTAGCGGCAGAAACGCGCATCAGGGTCGCTCTCCGCGTGGCCGCAGTGGGTACAGAATCGCGGTGCCACTTCTCCCCCACTCTCCGTTCGCTGCACCGTGCTGTCTTCATACTCGTCGAACTCCTCGGGTATGAAGTCTTCGTTTGGGTTTTCGTTTGCCCGCTTATGCTTATACTCGTTTATCGTCTCGCCGACCACGATGCCCGTAGGCACTGCGATGATAGAGTAACCCAGTAGCATCACTATCATCGATATGAACTGCCCCATCGGCGTTACAGGCGATATGTCGCCGTAGCCCACCGTCGTTATCGTGACCACCGCCCAGTAGATAGCTTTCGGGATATTCGACATCGCCGGGTTCCTGCCCGACTCGAACATATATATTATTGCCCCCAAAATGATGGCGGCGACAAGCACAAAAAGCATAAAAATCAATATTTTCGTCACGCTGCGCCGTATGGCGTTGAGCAGGCGGAAACTTTCTTGCAGAAAGCGTTGCATATTGAAAATCCTGAATATCCTGAGCGTCCTCAGCATTCGCAGCACCGTCAACGTCTGCGTGGCAGGTATCAGCAGACTCAGGTATGCGGGGAATATCGAAAGGAAGTCGATGATGCCGTAGAACGAGAAGACATACTTCCAAGGCCTTTGAAGGCAGTAAATGCGCAGATAATACTCAAACGTGAAGATTATGGTGAGCACCCACTCCAGACCCTTCAACACCCATCGTATGTTTGTGTGCACCGCCTCAAAACTGTCAAGCATAATCACCACCAAGTTAATGCCTATCAGGACCAGCAGCCACACATCGAAGCGCTTGCCGGCAGGCGTATCGGCCTTGAAAATGATACGGTATATCTCCTTCTTGGTAATATTTCGGTAACGTTTTGGTATCAGCACGCTGAACAGCAGCCAATGGAAGAAATTGCCTGTCGTCACAACAATTCTCTTGCCAATCTGGCGATAGTTCAGCCTAACAAAGAAACCGCTCACCTTGCGCCACACCCACACCAGCGGCTGGCTGATGCAATACCACAGCAGCATCAAGAGCTTGACAACAAAATTCTTATCTTTTTTTTCAGTCATCTTTACTATGCTTTAGTAATAACAGTCCTATTTTCTCTTTCTACCGTATTCCAAGACGTTCTGCCTCTCCTGGCGGAAAATCTGTTTTGCCACCCTTTGAATATCCTCAACCGTCGTCCTGCGATACAGCGCCGGTTCGTCGTTCACCCAGTCCGTGTGGCCCAGCCATTCGTAGGTGCACAGCGACATCGCGCGGTCGGCATTCTTGTAAATGTTCACAAAGAAAGTGTTTTCAAACTTGTTGACCACCTTCTCCAGCTCGTGCGGCGCCGGCGGTTCATCGGCAAGGCGGCGCAGCTCGGCCTCCACGGCCCGACGGGCCGTGTCGAAGTCGGTGCCGTCTGTCAGGCGGCCCGACACAACAAACAGGCCGGGATCCCTGTCGCCGGTGATGTAGGCGTCAATATCGGTGAAAAGCTGGTGTTCCTTGACCAACGCATTGTAAAGGCGCGACGAATTGCCGTTCGATAATATGTCGCTTATAAGGTCCGTAGCCCTGAAGTCGTCGTCCAGCCTGCCGCACATAGGATAGGCCATATAGAGAGCATCCGACGGCACATCGCGCTGCACGCGCAGCTCGCGCGCCTCGGTCTGTTCAGGCTCTACGGGCAACCAGCTATGCAACGCCGGCACCCCATCAGCAAATAAAAGTTCTCCGCTCTCCGTTCTCCGTTCTCCGTTCTCAGTTCTCCGTTCTCCGTTCTCCGTTCTCCGTTCTCCGTTCCCAATGTCGCCATACCATTTTTCCACCTGTCGGAACACCTCGTCGGCCCTCACGCCGCCGCTGACAGCCAGAATGGCGTTGTCGGGACGGTAGAAGCTGAAAAAGAAGTTGCGCACATCGTCCAGCGTAGCCTCCTGCACGTGGCGTATGTCGCTGCCTATCGTGGCCCAGCGATATGGGTGCACCTTGTAGCACAGCGGTCTTAGCAGCAGCCACACGTCACCATAGGGGCGGTTCAGGTAACGGTAGTTGTATTCCTCCGTCACCACTGACTGCTGCACCTCCAGGTTACGTTGCGAGAAGTCCAGCAGCCGCATACGGTCCGACTCCAGCCACAGCGCCGTCTCAAGATTGCGCGCCGGAAGGGTGACATAGTAGTTCGTGATGTCGTTGTTCGTAAAGGCGTTCGACTCGCCACCCGCCTCTGTCACCACAGCGTCGAAGTCAGGCACACGTTCCGTGCCGCCGAACATAAGATGCTCGAACAAGTGCGCAAACCCTGTGCGCGACGCATTCTCGTCGCGCGAACCGACGCCGTACAGCGTGTTCACCGTCACCAGCGGTGTGCCGGCATCCTCGTTCACTATCACCGTCAGCCCGTTGCTGAGCCTGTATTTCTCAAAAGTCACTGTTGCATTTGTATTATTCATAAAAAACGCTCATCCCACAGAAATATTATATACCGTTGAAAAAAAACACTTCGCAAACGCTGTTGAAAAAAAATTTTCTTCCAAGTGTTACTTTTTTGCTATTTTTGCATCTAATATATACAAAGGGAATCTTTTTGCCACTATCTGACGAGTTATGACAGACGAAGAAAGACAAGCTACTTTTTTAGCTATGCTTCAACAAAGCGAAAGCATACTTCTGACTCTGTGCTTCCATCTCGGACGGCGTCGCGAGAACGTCAACGACCTCTACCAGGATGTCGTCTGCGACCTCTGGGAACACTGGCACACCTTTCGCGGTCAAAGCTCGCCAAGAACCTGGGCCATCCGTGTCGCCCTCAACACCATCGGTCAGAAGATGCGATGGGAAAGACACCAGGTCCGCGTTGTCCAACTCGACCAGCAGAAGCTCGAAAAAATCGCCGAAGCAAGCGCCGACCCCGAAATCGAGACACTCTACAGGCTCATCGACCGCCTCGGCAACACCGAACGACAGCTGCTGCTGCTCTATCTCGACGACCTGTCTATGGCCGAGATAGCCTACGCCACAGGCCTCAGCGAAAACGCCGCAAAACAAAAAATCTACCGCATAAAGAATAAACTCAAAAAGTTAAAAGAGGAAGATGACTATGAATAAAAAGAAAAACAACATCCACACCTGCGCTTCGCCCAGCGCAGTGTCCCTGCACGACGACGAGCCAATGCAGCAGCTCAAAAGAGCCTGGGCAAAACAGCACCGCAGCACCGACAGCACATTGAACGCTGCGCCGTCACCTGTCGACTTTGCGCGCCTCGAAGTGCAACGCCACCGCACGGCAGCGCCCTTCCTGGTCTTGGTCATTGTCTGCACACTGCTTGCCGTAGCCACATTACTGCTGCGCGCACACACCGCCGACAGCGTACTGCGCATTGCCGCCATCGCTTTGGCAGCCATCTGCGCCACCGCCGCCGTCTTCAGCCTGACACACTTCGTCTCGCTGTATTGGCACAACACCGCCGCGGCGCAGTTCCCCGAATTCAACACGGCGCAGATAAAACTGGTAAGTTTAGTTGCATTCTTCACATTGGCATACACCACCTCACGTCCCGTCGGCGACGGATACACCATAACACTCAACAGCCACTCTCGCGCCGAAATAATCAGTAGCATCGACAACCTATTTCGTTAAACAATGAAAAGACTCTGGACCATAACAATCCTCGTCAGCCTCCTAATCATAGCAGGCGGCGTTGCCATTGTGCTCTGGCCGCGCACTCTGCCGCCCGAGCAATGCAGCGAAGTCTACCGGCACTACTGCAACCGCTCCGACCTCAATGTAGCCTTCGTCAAGGACTACCGCATCGGCGACAGCATAACCGTCGATGTCACCACCATTACCGCCAAAGACTCCGCCGGGTGGGAAGCATTATTAAGGGAAATGAATGTGAGCGAGATAATCATCAGTAAACAGCGAGAGTCAATCAAAAATGGTACAGTAGGTGTTCAACTATATTATTGTAAGGAAGGTCATCCGGATGAACCTGTATCTCCAAAAAAATGTCCAGATTTCAATCTTGTTGCCGAATCACCACGAGATAAAACAGTATATGTTTTTGATATCAGAGACATCGAACAAGGCAGA
>JAEEGL016873921.1_pt1 | contig 16993 bp, 15 predicted proteins | sample 9134231 | NCBI WGS metagenome assembly JAEEGL01 (sample SAMN16246548, study PRJNA631951) | gut metagenome | biome: gut microbiome; feature: rumen; material: fiber-attached | host: Bos | place: Iran: Karaj | collected 2018-10
AGGGTGGTGCAAGTATTATCAAGGGACTGTCCATGAGCGTTAATGATTCTGATGGTCAGCTTGTGATCACTCGTGAAAATGTTGCTGAGGCTGAGAAACCAGATGACAACACCTGGACCATATTTGTATATCTATGTGGTACAGATCTGGAGTCAGATGGTGGCTGTGGTACAGGTGATTTCGATGAGATGCTGGCTGCTGCAAGTAGTGAAAATGTTCGTTTTGTAGTTCAGACAGGTGGAACAAATGAGTGGAATATGGATGTTGATTCTGAGAAATTCCAGCGTTTCGTTGTTCAAAATGGAGATATGGAATTAGTGGATGAACAGCCACTTGCAGGAATGGGAACTACTGATTCTCTGTCGAGCTTCATATCATGGGGAGTTGAGAATTACGGATCAGAGCATATAGGACTTGTGTTATGGAACCACGGTGGTGGAAGTATTACAGGTGTATGTTTTGACGAAATGTACGACAACGATTCCCTTGATCTCACTGAGGTTGACAACGCACTCTATAACAACCTGCAGGCAAACGGACGCAAGTTTGATTTCATAGGTTTCGATGCCTGCCTTATGGGAACAGTCGAGATGGCAAATATCCTTGCTTCATATGCTGATTACATGTATGGTTCAGAGGAAATGGAACCGGGTGGTGGCTGGAATTACACTTCCATAGGTGACTTCCTTGCAGAGAATTCTGATGCAAATGGTGAGGAACTTGGAAAGGCTGTATGCGACAGCTATCTGCAGACCTGTATCGAGCAGGATGATTCAGATATAGCAACACTTTCTGTTATAGATCTTTCTAAGGTTGATGATCTGCTTGTAAGCTTCAATACATTTGCTAAAAACATGTATGATTCAAGTCAGGATGAAGCTACCAGAGCAGAGATAGTTCGTGGCATCGAAGAGGTTGATAACTTCGGTGGTAATAATAAATCTGAAGGCTATACAAACATGGTTGATATGGGTGGTATAGTTTCTTCAGCTGCTTCTTATGCAGATGGTTCCGAAGCAGTAACGAAGGCAATTGATGATGCAGTTATATATTCTGTAAGTGGTTCTACACATGAAGGTGCTTCGGGACTTTCTATGTATTATCCACTGGCTATCCAGGGATCAAATGAACTGGCTATGTTTGGTAAGATCAGTATAAGCCCTTACTATCTGTCTTTCGTTGACCGCCAGGGACATGGCGCTGTAACAAGCCAGGCAGAAGAGGAGTATGACGACGAGAGCTGGTTTGATGATGAAGGCGAATGGTGTGGAGCTGAATCCAGTGATGATGAATATTGGAGTTATATTGATGAGTATGAGCAGACAGGTGAAAGCTCATATATCACATTTGAGCAGGAGCCTGATATAAATGATGAGGGTGTATTCTGCTTCAAGCTGGACGACAATGGATATAATAATGCATCTTCTGTATCAGCACTTGTATATGAAGATGTTGGAGATGATACTTATATAGAGATGGGTGAAACCATTGATATAGATGCTGACTGGGATACTGGAGAATTCAGAGATGCATTTGATGGTTACTGGTTATCACTTCCTGATGGGCAGAATCTGGCTATGTACATAGCTGAGATTACTGACGATTATCTGGTATATACATCACCAATCCTTCTTAATGGCGAGGAGACCAACCTCCGTATGAAGCGTGATTTTGATTCGGGAGAGGTTACTGTTGAAGGTGCATGGGCAGGTATCAGTGATGATGGCTGCGCATCCCGTGATATAGTTAAGATCCAGGATGGAGATAAGATCACTCCTGTTTTCTATTCCTATACAATGGATGGGGAGGATGCCGGAGCATATGAGGGTGATGAATTCACTGTTTCCGGCGATATTGAGATCACCTATGATGTGATGTTTGCAGGTGATTATCTGTATGGATTCTGCATAGATGATATATATGGTGATTATTATATGACTGACTTCGTTGGCTTCAATATAAGCGAAGACGGTGAGATTACATTTAACTAAATGAACCTTTTTAGAAGTTATTACAATAATTTAGTGGAGGCATAATGAAAGGCTTGCAGATGGAGAGGTCCGATGTTGAGAAACTGCTGGATCTCAAGGTGAATGCAGGGCGTATGACGCCTGAAATGAAGGAAGAATATCTTCGTGAGTATGATAGGAAGGTTGCAGAGATGGTGGCAGAGAAAACCGGCCAGCCTGTACCTGATCAATATATGGGACAGACGAGTGGTCAGCTGAATGGGCAGGATCTCCTTAAAACGCAGCTGGAGCAGCAGTATCCGGGAATGCATTACAATGGAACGTCCATGACATATCTCAGCAACGTAGAAACCATAGCGATGGTTATTATGGCTATAGTTCTTGTAGTCTTCGCTATGAGGGATAATACTTTTATGACGGTATTTCTCATGGGAGTGATGTTTACCTATGTATCTGTGGCAGTTATAAGCAAGGACTTAAAGAATAAAAAAGGCGTTCAGCTGGTTGCGGCAGTTGCGGGAATTTGTGGCCTCGGAATGCTGGCATATGCATTCTTCCTGATGTTTGGAAGCAAAGCAATGAAGGACAGCTTTGATGCAAATAATGGAATTATAGCCTGCATAAGCTCCATAGTTATAGGATTATTTCTGATAGTCGGTAATCTGATAGGTAAGAGTAAATCCAAGGGTAAGTATACATACCCGGTACAGGCTAAATGTGTGGAACTGCTTAGTCCAAGACATGGGTCACATGTACCGGCGAAGCTTACACCTGTATATGAGTTTTATCTTAATGGAGAGATGAAAAGAATCTCAAACAGCACCTATTCCAATAAAGGAAATCCTAAGGCTGGTGAGGTGAGGGAGATATTCATTGATCCTGATAAGCTTGATGGGTATTATGATCCCCAGAGGTCTGGGTCTATCTCCATATCCATGATAATATTAGGTTCGTTCTTTATAGCTATGGGTATATTGTTATTAGTTCTTGGGCACTAGCGTGAAGTTATAAAATGTTGTTTGTTAACTATCCGGAATGTAAGATAATAAGGAGAATATTTCTACAATGAAAATGGTTTTGAAAACATTTGGAGTATCAATTTTACTGGCACTTGCACTTGTGTCTGTTGTTATCTCTATTCAGATCTCCCGTGCGAATGAGACCATGGATTCCAATTTTGAATCTATGAACGAGGCATTATGTAACAAGGTTTTCGACAGGGGCTACAACGCATATATGATAGATAGTGAAGACAACATGGTTGGACCAATAGCTGAGATGTATGGATCTCCGCTTACAGATATAGAACTCTATGATCAGTTTACCTGTTATTTAACATGTATGAACGAGGGAATTAATTCTTCAGTTGTAAGCAGTAAAGAGCTAGGTGGGGATATACTCGCAGGTGTTAATACCTATTATGATGCTGATATGAACAGTATCATGAAGAAGAATACATTAATGCTCATCAGCCAGAAATCAAAAGACGAAACCAGTACAGGTAAGAGAGCATTCCTATATTATACTTATCATGATGATTCTCTGAAGGAACAGATGGATAATATTATACAAAAGGCCGGTGATAATATCGGTACTGTCGTTTTTGAAGTTGATGGCGTATACGTTAAGGGACATGAATTCGTTCCTGCTGAGTTTTATTGTTATGCTATGAGTGAGGGCGGATCAAAAACTGAAGAAGAGGACTTATATACAACTGCAACCAATAAAGAGGATATGGAAGCAGCAGGTTTTGAATATATAGATATTAGTGACAGCTTCCTTATCGGTGATACACTTCCTGGAAGTGAAGAGAAGACATCTATTGTCTACTGTGGTGATCTGGATTCTGCAAGAGCCAGCAGAGTTGATGAACTGATTAAAGAAAGTGATAAGCTGACTCCGGAGGATGGCAGAGTATTTATCAAGAAGAAATCAGGAATCTTCACAACTGAGTATTTCAGCAAGCAGGAACGATCAGCAAATGAAGGTGAGGACATTTATTATATAGTTACCTATGAGAAGAAAAATATCCTCTTTGATTTTATGGCTTTTGATGGCATGGGTGGTGCCGGTTTCTTATTTGTGGGAATTATTATAATTGAAATAGTTGGAGCTCTCATTCTGGGCGTCTTTGTGGGATTTGTAGCCTACATTGTGGTCAGAAAGAAGCAGAGGGCTAGTTAGTTTTAAAGAGATTTTTTGGTGATATTTATGCGACGAAGAGATATTTTAAAACGTAGTATAATAATTGGTTCGATTCTGGTTGCTTCACTGGGAATGCTGACGGGATGCTTCCTGGATGATGATACTGATACTGGTACAGAGGCTGTAAGTGAGCTGGATACGGAAACAGAATCTGTGACTGAAGTTCAGACAACAGAATCAGAATCCGTCGCTGAAGATCAGACTACAGTGACAGATGTGGCTGAGGTGGATCCTGATCGTGCCAATGTAGATACTGGCACAGGCAGTCCGAAGGTGCTCCAGGAGGGAGATACAGTACCGGATTTTACATGTGAGCTTAGCGGAGGCGGTACATTTCACATGTCGGACTATGATGACAGGGTTGTAATCCTTAATTTCTGGGCAACCTGGTGTGGTCCATGTGTTGGCGAGATGCCGGCATTTGAAAAGCTGAAAAATGATGGCAATGACAAGCTGGCTATACTTTGCGTAAATGATATGGAAGATAGGAAAACTGTTGATAGTTTTGTCAGTGATTACGGTTACACATTCAATATAGGTTATGATGAGTCCGGCGCTATAAATATGTATTATCCGTCGGACGGAATCCCATACACTCTGATCATTAATAAGGGTAAGATCCATAAGATATTCCTAGGTGCTTATGATGCGGATTCTCAGTATATTGAATATAAGAATGCCATTGATGAATGTATGGATCAGTAGGTGGATTTATGGACGGATCAAAGAAGAAGTTAAATGTACTGAGGGCTTTAATCCTTATCATTGCGTTGGCGCTGGTTGGACTGGGGCTTTTTAGCAATGGCTATAATGATGTGAAGGATAAAGCAATACGTATATGCTATGAATGTATGGGAATAGGATGAAGATCAGTAAGAGAAGATATACACAGCTGATAACAGCTGTTCTTTACAACTGCAATATTAAAGGGTTTGTAACAGGAAGCATATATAAGGGAAACCTGAAGGGAATATGTTCTCCCGGACTTAATTGTTATTCATGTCCCGGAGCTGTTACGTCCTGCCCATTAGGAAGCCTCCAGACGGGGCTTCTTTCTTCAAGATATAAGATGCCTTATTTTATTCTTGGAACTATACTTCTGATGGGTCTTTTTCTGGGAAGATTTATATGTGGTTTTCTATGTCCTTTCGGATTGCTTCAGGATCTGTTATATAAGATCCCTGTTCCGAAGATAAAAAAGAACAAGGTCACAAGAGGACTTACATATCTTAAATATGTAATCCTGGTGGGATTCGTAATTATCATTCCTCTTTTTAAGCTGGCTCCGGGCTTCTGCAAATATATATGCCCTGCGGGAACACTTCAGGCAGGCATTCCACTTGTATGTATGAATGAGGATCTGCAGGGGATGGTTGGTATCCTTTTCTCATGGAAGGTTTTTGTTCTGGCAGTTATCCTGTTATTATGCATTTTCTGCTACAGGACATTCTGCAGATTTATATGCCCTCTTGGCGCAATCTATTCATTCTTTGCACCGGTTTCGGTGGTAAGGGTCAAGGTTGATAATGATAAATGTATCAACTGCGATGCATGTACTATGAACTGCCTTATGGATGTTAAGAAGGTGGGAGACAGAGAGTGTATACAATGCAGAGATTGTAAGGCTCATTGCCCGGTGGATGCTATTCACTAGATACTATTCGCTAGATGGTAAGTTAGTCGGAAGATAGTAAATGTAATTGGAGGATCATACTGTTGAATTCTCAGATAGATAATAGTCGAAGATTTTATGAAAATCAGGTTGCGATGCTTATTCATCAGCAGTTTCCTGAATATGAAAATAGAATAGCGGTAGGACTGTCCGGGGAAGGATCTGACTGCTTCGGTTATGACGATTTTATTTCCAGAGATCATGATTTTGGTACCGGGGTATGTCTCTGGGTTACTGACGAGGATATGGAACTCTTTGGAGCACATTTAAATGATGCCTATAATGATCTCATTGACAGACAGCCGGGGAATAATCTGACTGTAAGGCTCAGGGAACGTCGTGGAGTTATGACGATTCATGATTTCTATTCCAGAACACTTGGTATTGATTGTGATACAGATAATGTAACAATAAGTGAAGATGATTGGAGGAATATGGATCATTCCTGCCTGGCAACAGCTGTTAATGGTGAGGTTTTTAGGGATGATCTTGGGAGCTTTACTGCATTTAGAAATCTGCTTCTGGATTATTATCCTGACCGTATATGGCGTATAAGGATAGTAAATGAGCTTCATAAATATTCTGCTGCACTCCAGGTGAATTACGCAAGATGCATGTCGAGAGGTGACGTGGTTGCAGCCAGACTGTGCCATATGCACGGATTAGAGGCTGCTATGCAGCTGTTCTTCCTGATGAAGAGGCAGTACCCGCCTTATTATAAATGGACCTATAGAAGGCTCGAAGAACTGGACATGGATGGTTTATATGCCAGATGGATCAGGGAATTATCAGAAACTAAGGGTGATATAACAGTCTGGGAAGGCAAGGAGTATAGTCCTAAATATCTGAACCTCTCAGATCCTGTAGTTCTCACTGCTGAGAGAATAGCTGAAAGAATAGTAACAATGTTGAAGGAACATGGACTTATCGATGAGACAGATCCGTATTTAGAAAAATATGTTGATGAAATTATAAATAGGGATTAAAATCTTGATGATTATTTTAAGTTTTGGAGGACGATATGGCAGCAAAGTATAGTGACAAGAAAGTTGCAAATATGCAGATCATGCAGCTTGTAGAAAAGTTAAGAAATATCAAGGGATTTACTTTTAAGGGTGAGACACCGGATGGAAACGGAGGAGTTAATTTTCAGTTATCCTGTGACATTAACTTCTTTTCATGGGGCGAAAAAATTGATATCCACATGTCCCCTTATGGTGAACAACAGACAAATATCGAGATAAAATCAGAATGTGCATTACCAACACAGATAATAGATATGGGTAAGAACAAGGATAATGTTAATAATATATTCAGATATCTTCTTGAGTCGTAAGCGTTACAAAAAATGTAACGCTTTTTTTTATTTATTAAAGATTTTTTAAGAAATGAAATGTTATCTTGATTTCAGAAAGGTGACAAGGGAGTTATTTCCCATGGATGAATAAAGGCGAAAAACTGGAAGAGGAGAATGAAATGGCAAATGCAGTATTAAAGGCAACTGATCTATGCAAGACATACATAGTAGATGGTTACAGTAATAATGTCCTGCAAAATATCAATCTGACAATTGAAGAAGGAGAATTTGTTTCCATCATGGGACCGAGTGGTTCTGGTAAATCAACCCTCCTTTATACCATCAGTGGTATGGATGATATGACGGCAGGAAATGTAATCTTCGATGGAGATGATATCTCAGAAATGAAAGATAAAGAACTTACAAAGCTTAGACTTCGCAAGATGGGATTTATCTTCCAGCAGATGTATATGATGAGGAAGCTGTGCATAATGGATAATATAGTTCTTCCTGGATATCAGGCAAAGGAGAAATCCAGAGAAGATGTTAATAAAGATGCCGAAGACCTTATGAGAAGACTTGGAATAATGGAAACAGCAAAGCGTGAGATCACTGAAGTGTCCGGAGGACAGCTGCAGCGTGCCTGCCTTGCAAGAGCTCTTATCAACAGTCCAAAGGTTTTATTTGCAGACGAACCTACAGGAGCACTTAATTCCAAAGCTTCATTAGAAGTAATGAAAGAGCTGGTAAATGCTAATAAGGCTGGAACAACAGTTCTCATGGTTACACATAGTGAAAAGGTTGCAGCCAGTTCAGATAGAATCCTTTATCTGGTGGATGGGGATATCAGAGGAGAGCTTGTTCTTGGGAAAATGGAAGGGGAGCTTTCGCTCCGTGAGAAGAAAGTAAGAAAATGGTTAGAGGAGATGGGTTGGTAAATGTATCTACGAATGTTAAAAAAAGACCTTCGCGATAAGGTCGGTCTAAATATAGTTTTATGCATATTCATGATCATAGCCGCAACACTCCTTGTTACGAGTGCGGGCTTTATTTTCACCTTCTTCAAAGGTACAAATGATACCTATGAGAAGTGTAAAACATCAGACTTCATGTTTACAGTTCCGAAAAGCATCTCGGATGAAGAAGGTCAGAGGGCGAAAATAAACAGGGTGCTGAATAAGTACACGAAAATTGATGATGTTAAGATTTCTGAGCATCCTGTTATATTGACAGAAAGACTTGACTTTGATGGGGTAGACAGGAGAACAGTTTCAAATCTTTATGAGAGCTCTGCTTATTTAACTACTGTGAGTGATGATCAGAATATTCCTTACGATATGAATGACGAGGTTCTGAAAGTCGAAAACGGATGTGTGGCAATTCCGCAGTATCTTGCAAATAATGCAAAGACCAAGATCGGAAGTAAGGTGAGGCTCACAACTGATATGGGTAATACATATGAGTTTACCGTGTCTCATATCTACAAGGATCCAAGTTCAAACTTTTTTTATAAGCTTGTTTTTTCGGACGAAGACTACGAGGAACTTGTAAAAGAATATAATAGCTTAAGTGATCTATATGAGGTCAGACTTAATAATGGATTTTCATCTGTGACAGAACTCCGAAACTGGGGTTATGACCTGATGGTGGATATAAATAAACTAAATGATACTCATCAGTTAGATGGGTTTGTTGACAATATAATAACCGGAAAAAGCAATTTGAGTTCCAATGCGGCTATGATAACTTTTATCATCAGCATTTTCATGGTCATAATGGGATTCTCGCTCATACTCCTTATATTTATGAGTATTCGTTTTAGTCTTCATGCAACTATAAAAAGAGAAGAAAAAGAAATTGGAACCATGAAGGCCATAGGTGTGGACAGCCTGGCATATAAGTCACTGTTCATTGTGAAGTATATAGCATTTGCTGTGCTCAGTGGAGTTCTGGGAATAATATTTGGAATACCACTTTGCAGATTTATGATAAATCATTTTATAGTTAATACACTGACTCCGAAGACAGAAGTATTTATTGTTCTCGGAATTATTATGAGTATTTCCTTCATATTACTCATGATCATCTTCTCATTCTTTGCACTTAGGAGAATGAGGAAAATATCTGTAATGGATACGATACACGGGGAAAACAGAGGTGAAAGATTTAAGAAGCTTCCGGGAGTCTTTCTTCATAAGAGTAAGCACCAGGCGGTTCCTTTATTCCTCGCAGTCCAGGATATAATAGGAAGACTTAAAAGATATATATATCTTATCGTAAGCTTTACTTTAGGTATCGCACTGCTCCTTTTGGTGATTCAGTTAAAGGAAACCGTTGTGAGTGATAATTTCAGAAAGAATTATTGGATGATCGTAGATAGAGAAGTATTTATAAGACCTGAAGATAATCTTAGAGACAAGCTGGTAGCACAGGAAGGCAGTTATAGAAATGTATTTGAGTATTATGAGAAATACTATAATGAAAATGGCGTTCCTCTTAATATTCAGATAATCGATTCACAGGAAGCTACCTGGAAAGCCCCGGGTAAAGACGTTGGTGTAAGGATATTTTTTGATAACGACGATGTGGAACTGGAAAAACTTAGATTTGTAGAAGGTGGTAAAGTTCCTACACTTAAAAATGAGGTTGCGGTAGCACATAGTTTAAAGGATTCAATGGGCGTGAATCTGGGAGATACAGTTACGCTGGTATATAGAGTATATCAAGATGATGGATTCTCCCTTAAATATGTGAAAAAGGATTTTATAGTAACTGCATATTTTGAAATTATGACGACTAATGACATTCCGTCATTTATCATGGCCGAGCCGGATGAAAATTATTTCGTAGATGACTGGGATCTTTTCAATGAATCAATTGATGTTCCTGATGATGAATATGATGCAACAATTGAGAAGATGCGAAATGTCAATAAAGACATAATGATATGGGACTTTGATCAGGTACTGCAATTTGATCTTGGGAATGAGTATGGGACGATCTTCGATATGCTTTTTGTAGTAATAGCAATAATAATGTCAGTAACTATATTTGCGATGACCTTCCTGTATCAGCAGATTTTTATTGAAGAAGAAACAGCTGATATAGCGATGCTTAAGAGTATTGGTGTTGACCGGAGTAGCATAAGAGGATGGCATTATCTTAGAATACTTATTCTGGTGGTATGTGCTATGATTCTGGGCTTCATCGCAGCATTTACTATTTCAAAAGCACTTTTTAACCAGATTGGAATAGCATTGCTGGGAGTGGGAAGATTCGCGCTGGCATCACCGACTGTACTGTCTATGATAGCTATTCCTCTGGGACTACTGATCATTGTTACAATAAGCCTGGTTCTTGCATTTAAACCTATTGATAATATTAAGATATGGAGAGTTAGAGATGAATAGAAATTATAAAAAGATAATAAGCTTTTCAGTAGTAGCCGGAATGCTGCTCTCCATATGTGGGTGCGGCAGTAACGTAACATCAGTTAAGTCAGATGGGATGAAAAAGGTTGGCTCCATGGATGTTGTTGCAGCAACGTATACAGATGCAAGCGATAAGGAAGAGATGATAGAATCCTTTTCCTCTGCAGATGGACTATGTGTTATAGAGAAGTATCCAACATATTATGATGTAACTCTGGATTACGAAAAGGGCGAACCGGACGCCGTTGGTAAGGCTTATGCTGAGACTATTCTTGAAGCAGAGCCGGATTTCATGGAGGACTTCGAACCATATCTTCATGAAAATATAAGAAATGCTTTTGACGGACGAAAGATAAATGAGGCGGCCCTTGAAGAAAGAATAGAAACTATGGTTGATTCGCTTCCTCAGGAATATAAGGAGGAAGTTATGAGCTTTGCCAAGACTATATCACAAGGTGAAGAGGGCTACGTGGAAGATGGGAAGCTTAGTTATATTGAAGCACTTACTATGCAGATAATTCCGGATGCTCTCAGACCTACAGCCTGCAGTGCTCTTTCTATCGGAGGTGAGAAAACGGTCAGCGGCAAGAGGATATCCATCAGAAATCTTGAATGGGGTGGAGGAAGCGAGAATCAGATAACAGAAATCCATGCTGTGACTCATATGAAGAAGGGGGATGGCTCCCTTACCAGCATCGGTTTTCTGGGTGTTTTAGATATTATAACGGCAGTGAATGATGATGGCGTTATGATCGCAATCCTTGATGTAGGTTCTAAAGATGGTCTGCCTTTCGTTTACATGGGTAAGAAATGCTATACATTTGAGATAAGATATGCTCTGGAACATTTTGATAATGCCAAAGATGCGGGTGAATTCCTGGTAGAAGAAAGTGGAGACTTTACATGGTGTAATAATCTGCTGTGTACAGATGAGAAGGACGCGTTTTGCTGTGAGAATGCAACTAAGGAGGTTGCGAGCGCCGGAAAAGCAAAGTCAGTTCTCAGAACCACAGACTCTGAACTTATGGAAGGCCTTGAGTGGGATACACCGGATGTGCTTTGTATAGTAAATACATTTGCCACGAAGGGGAATCAGGATACCTTCACCGGAGAGGAATTCAACATGACCCGTTTCGTAAAATATAATAAATGGGTGAGTGAGATTGATAAGTTCTCCATGGCAGATGCAAAAGGACTTCTGGCAAGAGAGGTGGTAGATCAGTACATAGTGTCAAATGTACATAACAGCGGTAATATCCATACAGTGATCGTTGATTACGACACAGGAATAATTCATGTTTCATTTACTAAGGGAGACTGCCCGGAAGATATTCCTAGATTTCTGGAGGTGGGTGAGTATTAGTAACATGTATTGAAATGGCTTTATAATCATGATACATTTATCTTCAGAGAGGATAGAGATATGACAGATATTCTGGTTATAGAAGACAACGAAGAATTAGGAGCTTTAATATCAGATTTTCTTCGACGTGAAGGTTACTCTGTAGAGTGGAGAACCAATGCGGAAGAGGGACTGGCTCTTATCAAGACAGCAGCTTATAAGCTGCTGCTTCTTGACGTTATGCTTCCGGGAATGGATGGGTATGAGGCACTTCAGGAGATCAGGCGTGAGCAGAGGATTCCTGTGCTGATGATGAGTGCCCGTACAGATGACCAGAGCAAAATCTTAGGTCTTGATCTGGGAGCGGATGACTATATAGATAAGCCTTTTTCTGTTGATGTTCTTGGTTTCAAGATCAAAGCCCTTATGCGCCGGGCTTATGACATGACAGAGGACAGACAGCTGCTTACATATGAAAATATAACCATGGATGTTAAAACCAGAACTGTTTATAAGGACGGGAATGAAATATCCATAACAGGTAAGGAATTTGATCTTCTTGAATATATGATGAGGCATCCTGAACAGGTTCTGAAAAAGGAAAATCTTTTTGATGAGATCTGGGGATTTGACTGCTTCAGTGAGCAGGGTAGTCTTAATGTGCATATAAGATGGCTTAGAGAAAAACTGGAAGAAGATCCTAAGAATCCGAAGCTGATACAGACGATCTGGAGAGTTGGATATAAATTTGGAGGCACTAAGGAATGAAGAAGTTGGCAAAACTTTATATTACGGTAGTGCTTCTTTTTGTGGCTCTATTTGTAGTGTCAAATGTACTTTTTAACAGAATACAGAAGAAGAATATCGACAATACCAACATCCTGATGAATCGTGTGGTTGAAGATCTAGAGGAAGAATATGTAGCCCAAAATGATTCAGTATCATCGAAATCTACAAGCACCATCCAGAAAACTATTGATGATTACATGAATAAAAACGGCAGGGCACTTGCTAAAGAATATGGTACTTCAAGTGTTCCGGACAAGGTAATATTTATTCCAATTCAGTCTGAACGTAGTAATGTTGCGCTGATCAATAAAGATGATAGTTCAGATAAAGTCTGGACATTCTACAGCCAGGACAGCGTAATAGGTTTTATTGTATTTGAATATAAAAATGTTGTGGCTTCAGACATTCATATGGTGATGAATATATGCCTTGCTGCAGCAACTATCATTGCTTTAGGAATATGCATTTATATCAGCAGAACAGTACTTCATCCTTTTGAAAAGCTTTCTGATTATCCTGAAAAGCTTTCTAAGAATGAAATTACAGAGAAGCTTCCTGAAACCAAGAACAGGATGTTTGGAAAATTCATATGGGGAATCAACATGCTCAGCGATAATATGCAGAATAAGCAGAGGAGAGTTGATGAGCTGAGTCGTGACCATATGACCATGCTTACAACTATTGCACATGGTATAAAAACACCTGTAGCAAATATCAAGCTATATGCTGATGCCATAAGCACCGGTCTCTATCAGGAGAATGGTGAGATAAATAAGAGCGATGCCGAAATAGCAGGCAAGATCAGTAAGAATGCAGACGATATAACTGATATAGTCAAGGACCTGATAGATAAGGCATCAGATACAGTTGTGGTTTTTGAACCTGACATTCAGACATTCTATCTGAAGGAACTGATAGATTTCCTGGAAGAAGAATACAGCAATAGGTTAAATGTACTGGATATCCCTTATACATTTGACATGAACCATAATGCTATTGTGAAAAGTGATAAGAGTGGTATATGCAGAATCCTTTCACAGCTCATGGATAATGCCATTAAGTATGGAAATGGTGATGGAATAAGCGTGAATCTCAGCAAGGAAGAGGATGGCTTCTATTTTGTGGTGAAGAATAAGGGAAGTGTCCTGGATGAGAATGAAATGGCATACATATTCAACAGCTTCTGGAGAGGCTCAAATGCTGATAAGACTAATGGAAGCGGCATAGGACTTTTTGAGGCACGAACAATAGCACAGAATCTCGATGGAGACATATATGTAAAGGGTGATAGAGAAGCCTCAGAGATGGAATTCGATGTATATATCCCGCTATAAGTAAAAGTGACATAGTAACCAGAAGATGGTATAATCACGTTATTTGTAAACCTTCTGGGAAGGAAATAGTGGGAAAAGGACCTAAAGATAAATGACTAAAAAAGAGATAAATGAGATTAAATCGCTATTTGATACTATTCAGGACTGCGGGATACTAAAGCTTGCAGGCTGCTATGTAAATGGAGATAAAGAAAAAGTAAAAACCTTCAACGAATCATTTTACAATCTTCCAGAGGAAGAAATGTATAAATATCTGGAGATATTCAGAAAGACATTATCCGGAACGCCGGGGAAGAATCTCCTTGATATGAAGTTTGTAAATCCGGAAGATGGCGGGAATGATCAGGGAAGCGGACTGCTCAGAGAACTTAAAAAAACCGAATTAAAAGACGATTCTGTTTTGGAGAGATTCTATGATAAGGTTATTGAAACATATAATTATGTTGGCAACTATCTGATCCTTCTCATACATCAGAATTACGATATTCCGGGTATGACCACAGATGGTATAGAAATGGATGACGCGTCCGACGAAGTGTATAGTTACATACTCTGCAGCATCTGTCCTATGAAGCTTACAAAACCAGGGCTGGGATTTGATGATGACCTGGGCGAGATACATACGTTGCGACAGATATTTGCCGTGGAACTTCCTGATAATGGATTCCTGTATCCTTCATTTAATGACAGAAGCTCTGATGATAATGAAATCTTATATTCAAGCAGAAGAACAGACGTTCTTCAGGATAGATTTCTTGAATGCGTGTTAAATGTTACGGCTACCCTTCCTGCTAAGCAGCAGAAGGAAGGATTTAATGAATTTGTTTCAGAGGTGCTTGGAGATGAATCAAGCTTTGAAACTGTGCTTTCTATCCAGGAAAATCTGAAGGAAACCGTCGATAACAGAAAATCAGAATCTTCGGGAGAAACAGTATTTCTTGATAAGGATGCTATGAGGAGTGTATTCGAAAAGAGCGGGGTCTCAGATGATAAGCTGGCTTCCTTTGACAGAAAATTTGATGAACAGTTCGATATGAAGAAGCTGAGTGAGAGTGAGACGGAAGCTCCTACAATCAAGGTTGAGGAGAAACTCTTTGCTGATTCTGTGGCACCTATAAGGAACTTTGAAGTCAGGAACAAAAATATGGTGCTGCGTGTCAGCAGCAAACACACGAATATTATAGATACTAAGGTGATAGATGGAAAGAAGTGTCTTGTCATAGAATTGACAGAAGATATGACAGTGAATGGTATACCTGTGGAGAACTAATCTGGTTTTTATCTACGCAGGGCAGCAGCTTGGGATAAAGCATCAAAGTAGGGAGGAGAAAGACATGAGATTATTATTAAACATTTTGTGGTTTATATTTGGAGGATTTATCAGCTTCTTTGAGATGGTTCTTATCGGACTCATATGCTGCATTACTATCGTAGGTATCCCTTGGGGTATGCAGTGCTTTAAGCTGGCAGGACTTGCTGCTTGTCCATTTGGTAAGAAGATCGAATATGAAGGTGGCGTTGGTGCTACATTAGGTAATATCATATGGATCATCCTTTTCGGTTGGGAGACAGCGCTTCTAAATCTTATTCTGGGAGCAATTCTTTGTATTACTATAATTGGTATTCCTTGGGGTAAACAGTACTTCAAGATTGCAGCTGTTACATTTATGCCTTTCGGTGCAGAAATAACTGTTGAGCATGTACTTTAGTTCATATATGAGAGCTTGTCCGTTTGGACGGGCTCTTTTAGAGTTATAAAGTTTTATAATTTATTTATGAGAAAGTGAGAACTAATAATGGAAGAATCAATGAAAGATTATGAAGAAATGCTGGAAAGGTCATATAGCCTGATGGGTGATGGCGTACATGATACAGATGCGCTTCTGGCATGGAAAAAGGCGGAAGAGTTACAGGAATCACAGGAGAATATCATCGTCACAGTAAGTGAAGTGGTAAAGGGCGGCGTAGTTGCTGATTTTGAAGGCATCAGAGCATTTATCCCTATTTCAAAGCTCTCTATTGAGAGAATAGAAAACTGTGATCCTTATCTTGACAAGGAAATAGAAGTCAGAGTTTTCGAAGCAAATATGGATGAGGACAAGCTCATCCTGTCTGCAAGAGAAATTCTTAAAGAGAGACAGGAAATCAGCCGCAAGGAAAAAATGAACGATGTTAAGATAGGCCAGGTATTACATGGTGTTGTCGCAACAATCAAGGATTATGGTGCGTTTGTTGACCTCGGTTCAGGTCTGTCCGGACTGGTACATATATCTCAGATATCAAATACCAGGATCAAGCATCCTGGAGTAGTCCTTAAGGAAGGACAGGAGGTTGATGTTAAGGTTATCGGTATCAAGGATGGCAAGATATCACTTTCAATAAAGGCTCTTCTGGACGATGAAGAAGAACAAGCTGCTGGTGAGGATATCGTACTTCCTGAGTCTGAAGGACTTTCAACATCACTTGGCGACCTGTTAGACGGATTAATACTGTAGGATAAAACTATGTCAAAAGCTGTAGAATTCTTAAAAGAGCGAAGACGTCGTATATTTATGTCTTTGTTCGGTGTTATCATATGTGCTATCAGTGTAGGTGTTTTTAAACTGGCAGCACTTGGTGTGGATCCTTTTCAATCTCTTATGAGTGGTTTGGATGCATTGATACCTATAAAATTTGGAACATTATATGTGATAGTAAATGTGGTGCTGCTTATATTCAGTCTCATTGCAGACAGGCACAATATCGGTATTGCCACATTTATCAATCTATTTCTGTTAGGTTATATCACTCAGTTCACATATGATTTCCTGCAAAAGCTGATCCCTGATCCATCAATGGTAGTAAGAGTGATATGCCTTATCATTGGTATTGTTGTCATATGTTTTGGATCATCCCTGTATATGACAGCGGACCTGGGAGTTTCTACCTATGATGCCGTGGCGATAGTTATGGC
>JAEEGL010730498.1_pt1 | contig 16992 bp, 11 predicted proteins | sample 9134231 | NCBI WGS metagenome assembly JAEEGL01 (sample SAMN16246548, study PRJNA631951) | gut metagenome | biome: gut microbiome; feature: rumen; material: fiber-attached | host: Bos | place: Iran: Karaj | collected 2018-10
GTCGAAATAGATCACGTGGGAGAGGGGCGCCAGGAGCAGCGTTAGCCAGCGCAGATTGTCGAGCCAATGCGTTCTCGTTTCGTCAGGCCCTCCATTGCCCGGCCGATAATGCCCTGGAACACTTCCGTCTTCAACAGCGCGACGCCCTTCTGGTCGCCCAGCATCATCAGGGTGTCGCCCGGCTTGATGCCGTAGAGCGTCCGCGCGTCCTTCGGGATCACGATCTGCCCCTTGTCGCCCACCTTCACCACACCGAAGATGTATTTGCCGTCGTTCTCTTGCATAGTCAGTATGATTTGTTAGAATTCTCCCACAAATATAACGATTCTCCCGGAAATGGCAAAAAAAACTCACCGAAATCCTCGGTGAGTTTTTGGAGCGAAGCTGTCAGAGCCTACTTGAAGAGAAGCTGTGCCATCTCGTAGAGGCTGCGGCGCCAGGTGAGGAACTCATGGGCGGTGCCATCGGACACATAGGACACGGCGTTGTAGCCGGCGGCCTTGAGGTCGGCTCCTGCCTTGTTGACGCCGTCGGGGTTCTCCTTCGAGCCGCAGCTCATGAACACGAGCTTCGGTTTGTCGCGGCCGGCAAGCTCTTCGACGCTGTAGGTGCCGCCGCTGAGGAGGCCGTAGGAGCCGAACAGCTCGGGACGTGCGAGCGTGATGGAGTGCGTCTCCATGCCACCCATCGACAGGCCGGCCATGGCGCGGCTTTCCTTCTTCGCGATCGTGCGGAAGTTGGCATCGATGTAGGGGATGAGCTCGTCGCAGAGGACGGTCTCGAAGCCGTTGTTCATCATCATGCCACCGGCCGGACGGGCCGGACGGGCCTGGGGAGCTCCGCCGGGCGCAGGAGCGCCGGGGCCGCCGGCAGGAGCCGCAGGACGGGCCGCAGGAGCACCGGTTGCGGGACGGGCCGCAGGACGGGCGCCGCCACCACCACCGGGACGGAAGCCTTCGTTGGTCATGCCGTAGGTCATGACAATGATGAAGGGCTTGATCTTGCCGTCGGCGATGAGGTTGTCCATGATGAGGTTGGCATGGCCCTGAACGGTCCAGGCATACTCATTCTCGCCCCAGCCGTGCTGGAGATAGAGGACGGGATACTTCTGTTTGTTGTCCTTGCCATAGCTGGGCGGCGTGTAGACGAACGCCCTGCGGAGCTTGTTGGTGCTCTTCGACCAGAAGCGCACTTCCTGGACGTTGCCGTGGGGGACATCGCGCTCGGCATAGATGTACTGGTCGTGTGCCGGGATCTCGATGCCGCTCTCCTGACGGGACGAGCCGTAGAAATTCTCGGTGCCGGGATCGTTGAACATGGCACCGTCGATGAAGATGTGGTAGTAGTGGAAGCCCTCGTCCATCGGACCGGAGGTCGTGCCTTCCCAGACACCGCCGCCCACGTCCTTCAGGAGGGTGCCGCCCTCGCCGCCGAGACCGAGGCTGACTCTCACCTCAGCTGCGCCCGGCGCGTTGATGCGGAAGCGGGCATAGCCCTGGGAGTTGACCTGGGGGTACTCCTGGCCGGGCTGGTTCTTCGAGGAAGGCACGAAGTCTTCCTTGATCTCCTGGGCGGACACGGTCACCGCCGCCAGGAGGGACAGAAATACAAATACTCTTTTCATAATGCTGGTTATTAGACGAAAAAGGTTTTAGTTCTCAAATTTACGCAATCCCCGTCAAAGGAACAATAAATAATTCGTATATTTGTGTAGACCTTTATTGATAACCCTATGACTGTTTTTAATAGAATTAGCCGGTTCTCCGTGCTTCTCGTTCTTTCGCTCATGGCCTGCAATCCGGAAGCTCATCCGGGTCGTGTCGCCGTGACTGCGGTCTCTGTCAATCCCTCCAGCGCCGATCTCAAGGCCGGTCAGACCCTCCAGCTTGCCGCCATGGTGCAGCCTGGAGATGCAGCCGACAAGACCGTGAGCTGGGCGTCGTCCGACGCCACCGTCGCCGATGTCGACCAGAACGGATTGGTCTCCGCATTCAAGGCAGGCAGCGCCGTCATCACGGTCACCACCAACGACGGCGGCAAGACCGGCAGGTGCAACGTCACCGTCACCCGGGCGACGAGAGACGACGTCGTCTCCCGCACCAAGGCCTCCTCGGGGACGGTCACCAATGGCGTCAAGCTGTCCTACTCCGGGACGGTCTTCAACCGGATCTATCTCCTGCTGCCCCGGCCCGTGTCCAACGAATATCAGGAGATCTCCAATTTCAAGGCTTCCGGGTGCACGGAAGCCGAGTGCCCGGACGGCGTGAACCATTACATCTGGAAGGACATCAATTCGTCCGCCGACGTCCCGGCTTCCGGCGACTGGGTCATCTCGGAGACATTTGACGCGACCGTCTACAAGGTCAAAGTGGATTTCTCGCTGATGGTCGACATCCCGGAATATGATTCGCAATCGGAGGAATGCCAAAAGTACCTTGGGAAAGAAGAGGGCGGCTTTATCGATCCGACCAACAGCAAGATCGTCACCACCGCCAACGCGCTGTGGGACCGGGCCAACGGCAAGGTGATCGACTATGCCCGCAAATGCCTGGAATGGACCTATGCCAATATGACTTACGGGAATATGAACACCGGCCTGCATACCATCGCCAACCTGATGAGCACGATGACCGGCGACTGCGGCAACTACTCCTCGGTCTTCATCTCGCTCCTGCGGGCCAAGGGGATCCCCGCCCGCCACGTCGTCATGGTGCATGGCGCGAAAGATGAATTCCATGTCCGTGCCGAGTTCTTCGTCCCGTCGTATGGCTGGATTCCGGCCGATCCCACCTGGGGCGATGACTATTTCGGCGTCTTCGAGGGCGACTACATCGTCATGACCCGCGGCATCAACACTATCCTGCGGGGCAATGACGGGAAGGACTTCCGCGCGGATCTCTTCCAGACCTTCTGCTATTGGTACTGGTACAAGACCCAGGGAAGCAACATGGATTTCTCCCATTCCTGCACGGGCCTCCAGTAGAAGAGAATCCCGAACGAGACGAGGGATTTGCGCAGCCGCGAAGCGGCGGGGGTTAAAGGACTCAACGCGAAAAGCCAGCGTTTTAGCTGGCTTTTTGCGGTGAGTGAGGGATTCGAACCCCCGGTACGTTGCCGTACACCTGTTTTCGAGGCAGGCTCCTTCAACCACTCGGACAACTCACCTTCGGGTTGGGACTGCAAAGGTAGGAAAAATTTATTATATTTGGGAATCATGAAGAAAATCATTGGCTTGCTCGTCGGGATGCTGCTCTGTGGCGGCGTCGCCTCCGCCCAGTGGAGCGTGGGCGCCGGCTATGTCCATGCCGGCCTGACCCGCCGGGCGGCGACCGAGCGGCTGGGGGAGAAGGCGGCCTTCGACGGGGTGTACGCCGGCATCGGCTACGCGCTGCCGCTGGGGGGCGGTTTCCGTTTCACGCCGGGCGTGTACTACGAATTCCTCGGCCGCGGCGAGAAGACGGAGCTGGTCAAGCTGGACTTCCTCGGCGAGACGCAGGAGCAGTACCTCAGCGTGCCGCTCACCTTCGATTTCGGCGTGGCGCTCTCGCCGGACATCCGCCTCGTGCTGTTCGCCGGGCCGACGGTCCGCTTCGGGCTCAGCTCCATCACCTCCTACAACCTCGCCTGGGGCATCAAGGGCTTCGAGGTGCTCAAGGGCGGCCTTGGGGACAACAATTACAACGACGACTACTATTCCCGCTTCGACCTCCTGCTGAGCGGCGGCATCGCCCTGGAGCTCCTGGACCACTGGCGCCTGCAGGTCTGCTGCGACGCTGGCCTGCTCAACCGCTACATCGGCGAGGAGGAGGGCACCCGGATGCACAGCAGCCGGCTGACCGCCGGGATCGCCTATCTTTTCTAGCAGAAAAACGGGAGAGCTCTTGCGAGTTTCGATAAAAAGGTCTATTTTTGCAGTCCTCTTCGACACAGGGGCGTAGCTCAGTTGGTTCAGAGCGCTTGAGTCACATTCAAGAGGTCATCGGTTCGACCCCGATCGTCCCTACCAAAAGCCGCCGGCAGTTCGCCGACGGCTTTTTTCGATATCCGTAAAACGCATAAAAATAGCCTCCAGGACCAACCGAACCAAACCCGGTCATGGGCATTAAAATGGGGTTGTTCTAAAATCTAGAAGAATCTTTAGAATTCCAGATAATTGTATTATATTTGCCATTAAGAAATGAGAGTGATTGCGAAGAAGACCATCGTTTCGTTCTACACGGAGCACGCGGACGCAAAAACTGCGCTGGAGGAGTGGTATGAGAAAACGGAAAAGGCAGAGTGGGAGAGTTTCGCCGAGCTTAAGAATAGCTTTGGCTCGGCCGACCATGTGGGCAATGGGCGCATCGTTTTCGACATAAAAGGGAACCGGTACCGCCTGGTTGCGCTGGTGTTGTTCCGGATCAAGATGGTTTACATTCGTTTCGTAGGAACGCACGATGCATATAGTCGGATCACGGACATTGAAAACATATAGGGTATGACACGCATAGAGAACGAGACACAGTACAATTCCGCCATGGAGCGGATCAATCAACTGTTGAAGGAAGTAAACGAGAATACGCCGGAAGACGACGTCCGGAGCGTTGAACTGGTGCTTCTCTCCAACCTGGTCGCCGACTATGAGGATGAACATTATCCTATTGAGAAGCCGACGCTTATAGATGTCCTGAAGCTCAGGATGTACGAGATGGGGCTCACCCAAAGCGGCCTGGCTGCCTTGCTCGGAATGAACCAGTCCAAAGTGAGCGAGATTATGGCCGGCAAGAGCGAGCCCACCCTCAAGCAGGCCCGGAAGATATCCCAGGAGTTAAATATTTCCCCCGCAATCGTCCTTGGCGTGTAGCCCCCGCCAGAGGGGTGCCACTTACTCAGGAATCATTTCCCAGTTGGAGGGGACACCTGAGTTGTTGTTTCTATACCAGGAAGTGCCAGTACGGTAGTAGAACTTACAATCTGAGGTGTTCTTTGCGTTTGCTAACCAATTCTGCGTATATGTGTCCGCGGTAACAGATGTAGTAGAGTAGCATTTGATGGTTTCCAGGCTGGTGCAGGTGTTGAACATATAACGATAGCAATGCTCGTAAAGCGTTGCAGCAGGAAGATTGGGTGCCTGTTTTAACTTCTTACATTGTTGGAACATGCCACGATAGCAGCTTTTTGCGAGCTCGGTGGCCGGCAGGAAATCCTCCGGGACCGTGGTGAGGTTGGCGCAAGTCGAGAACATGTCATTAAAACAACCCAGCTTGAGGGGCGTGATGCTATTGAATAACTGCTTTCCCTCCAGCGTGGTGAGTCCATCGCATTTAAAGAACATCTGGTAGCAAAGGCCATTCTGCTGGTTGTTTTCTGCGCTTGTTCCGGCGGCCAAATCGTACGTCACTCCTGGCTCGTGCGGGAAATCCGGTATGGATTCGAGTTTCGAGCAATTCCAGAACATTTTATAGTAAGCCTTGAATCGCAACGTTCCGGCAGGCAGTTTGGACGGTGGTGTTTTCAGTTTCGAGCACCCGCTGAACATCTCGGAACAGCCGGAGTCTTCCACTTCCGACAGAGACTCAGAAAACTCCGGTGAGCTTGTGAGACTGGTGCAGCCGAAGAACATCCTGCTGCAGGCAGAATTCGCTACCGTCGTAAACGGGATAGAGGATGGAGGTGCGGCCAAGGCAGTGCATCCCTCGAACATCGATTTGTAGCAGGATGCGGCGGATGTCGTGGCGGGGAGGACGGGTGTTTTGGTGAGTTGGGTGCAGCCCTGGAACATGCTTTCGTAGCAGGAGGTGCCAAGGGTTACGGCGGAGAGGAGAAGCTCCTTGTCGGCGGGAATATTGACGGGGACCCCCTTGAACGCTTGATAAAACGCCTTGGTGCCAACGGTAAACGTGCGATCCCAGTTTTCGTCGCACATGAGGCTCATGATGTCTCCGTAAACGTACACCGTGCCAGTGGTAGAGAACAAAGGATGGCTGCTGTCCGTATTGGAATAGGATGTACCCTTTCCGCGCAAGGAAACTTTCTCTCCTGAGGTAAGAGGTATGGGGTCAGAATAGTCGGTCCAGTCTGACCATACGCCGCCGGTGTATGTCTTGACCTGGATGTTTACGTAATTCAGCGTGATGGTAGCACCCGTTCCGGTGGCCTCTATGGTGAAAGGATCCACATTGGTGCGGGCGACGCCGTAGTACTTGTTGGCCTGCAGGGTAAGGTCTGCGGCAAAATCCGGCGTGCAGTGGATTCCGCTTCCGTTGTCCACCACAATCTGCGCGCCCTGAAGGGAGGTTCCGGCAGGGAAAATGGTGGTGAACTCAAGGCTGGCTATGCTGGCGTTGCCGCCGACGGTCACATCGGTAACACGGCGCAGCGTGGTGTTCCCGTCAGCGCTCATGATGTCTACATTCACGGATGAAGGCGAACCGTCGAATGAACTTGCGAGAAGGTCTATGCGGAAATTCAGGAAAACCGTCTGCTGATTGAGCGTGTAACTGCGGACGCCGTACTTTACGTTGGCCGTGAAGTGGCTGTAATCCCTGACCAGATCTGCAACAGAAGTGCTGGCCGAGATGCTGGAAGGGTAGGAGGGAGACCCTGTGACCCTGCCGTCCGTAATGGGGAAGAAACTGCTCTGGGAGGAGCCTACTAGCGTAATAATAAGGTCCGTGTCGGCCGTGGGGGTGAAACCTGTGACGGGAGTAAGCTCGCCATTGAACGTGGCGGTGCCTGTCCCCTCGCCGGACGTCATGTCCAGGATACCGGAAATGTTGCCATCTGCGTCAGAAACATATAACTTGTCCCCGCTTGCAAACGCATAATTGCCGGAGCTTATGGCTGACCCGTCAAAAGAAGCGCGGGTAAGGGGCCCTGTATCCACGCTGACGGAGAACGGAATGGGCTCCCCGTACAGGCGTTCAATGGGCTCCGGAAGCTCTTTGGTGCATCCGAATACCATTGCAAGGAAGGAAAGTATCAGTATGTGTCTGTATTTTCTCATGGCCGTAGGGTATTAAATGCCGCCTCCGTTTTCCGGGGGATTGAGTGTGCCTATCTGAGTTGTGGAGACCAGCCGGACCTCTGCATCTGACGGAGGATTGGTCTCCGACAGTTCGTGCGTCCCGTCGGCGGCGGACTTCAAATAGTGCTGATTGCCGTCGCTAATGCCGGAACTCCAGTAGTTTACGCTGCGGAGGAACAGGAAGTTGTCCGGATTGGCCCTGTCAAGGACGATGAAGCCTTCCGTGCCGGCGATTGAAACCTGGATCCACGCCGCTTTGTTGCGGTCCAGCAGGGACTGCCAGTCACGGTCGGAAGGGATTGCGGTGCCTTCCTGGGCCGCAGAATTCATGGTTGCCGGTGTGTATGCCGTGCCCGCTTCCCAGGGATTGGCCGCTCCAACGCTTACGGCGCTCCACATGGTGCCGCCCACTGTCACATAGTCCGTCTGGCCTACGTCCGTCCAGTCTGCATAAGCGGGCAGGATATAGGCTTTGTTGGGGGCAAGCGGGCTCTCACGCTGTTTGTAGTAGTGCTTGTAGCCGCTGCCGGTGTCCATCGTCAGATAACAATGATAACCCGGGCGAAGGATGAGCCTGCCGCTGGCATAGTAGCCCTTGTCTCCGTCGATTGTGTCAGCCCTGGCTGTAATCCATTCGCCAGGGACCGAGGCGTCGGCTGCATCGGTTATGGTGCCGTCAAGTGAAATGCCGGCGATTCCACCCGGGACGACGTAATTGCAGGCAAGCTGGATGCTTCCGGAAGCGTCATCATCGTGGAGGTAGAACTGCACGTAGTCCGATGCGGTTTCCATATACAGGTACGCGCCCAGTGTGTGAAGCTTATTCCCCGTATCTGTGATGAAATAGGTGGCTTTCTGGGTCTGCAGGTAATAGTAGTCGTTGGTCCCGTCGAACTCCCAGGCCTCCGAGGTGCTGTTCCAGCTGGGCGTGCGATCGTTGCCGTAAGGAAGATAAACGGCAGTAATTACACCACTGGCAGCGAGGCCGTCCACGTTCATGCCGGACGGAAGCTGGGGATCGGCGCTCCAGGCAGATCCGTCATAGGTGACAGTAACATAGACGGAGTTGAGGCCGCCGAAGAAAACAAACACCTTGTCTCCGGCAACCCACCCGTCCCGAACGCCCTTGGTGGCGCCGGCCTTTTCTATGGTGAAGTTGAACTGCAGCTGGTCCAAAGAATATGTCTTTCCGTTATCCGGGGTGGTAACGGACTTGTTGCAGGCGCTTAAAGCAAGAAGGGCTGCGATGGCGATAAGGAATGTCTTTTTCATCTTCATGTCCTCCTTCTTTAAAATACTTCTTCACCTTCAAAGGCACCGCCATCCTGGAAGATGGGGTCGATGCCCGTATCCTGCGCCGACCATCCCGGCGGGATGGCGGAAACGTTGTTCGTGTTCCAGGAGACATCGGACGGCCGCACGAAAGTGCCGGTGGAACTCACGCTCTTGAGCCAGTTGGTGGTACAATTGGACGCGCTGTGGTTCGTTGCCAGGCAAACCACGGAGTTGAGGAGACTTGCCCCGTTGAACATATCCCTGTAACACTCGCTGACCAGTGTGGGCGCAGGCAGAAGGATGGGACCTTCAAGACTCTTGCATCCGGTGAACATAGCGTAGTAACACTGGGATGCCAGCGTGGTGGCGGGTAGCTCCGGTGCCGTCTTGATTCCGCTGTTCTTGAACATTGCGTAGTATGCTCCTTGGGAAAGCGTGGTGGCCGGCAAGGTGGGGAAGGACGTGAGATTGGAGCATCCGAGGAACATTTCCCGGCAGCCCTCCTTGCCTACACTTGTCATTCCGGTGAAATCCGGAGCCGACGAGAGCGCTATACAACTGGAAAACATCTCTCTGAATGCATCCTGCGCAACCGAGCTGACCGCCAGTTTCTCGGGTCCCGTCCTTAGCCGGCGGCAGCCGGAGAACATCTTGTAACAGCTTTTAATACCAACGCTTGTGGCATTGATGTCCGGAGCCTTGGTGATCTTGGCGCAGCCGCTGTACATTTCCTGGTAGGCGGATTCTGCCAGAGACTCAGACAAAAGCTCGTCCGGGGTGGATGTGAGCTCGCCGCAGCCTGCGTACATGCTTTCGCAGCCGTGTGTCCCAACGCTTGTAGCGTGTTCCGGACCATAGGATGTGACCAGGGAAGTGCATCCGGAGAACATCTTGTAGCAACTGTAGGTCTTGACGTCTTCCAGCATGATCTCGGGGCCGACGTTGAGGGAGATGCACCCCAGGAACATTTCATAATAGCAGTACTGGGCCGATACCGTGGCAGGAAGCTGGGTCATCGCCTTGGAGAGCGAGATACAGCCGTTGAACATATCCTGGTAGCAGTTGTCTGCCAAATTCTCGGCGGGGAGCTCTGACGGCGTCGAGGTAAGGCCGGTGCAGCCCGTGAATATTTCCTGGTAGCACGCGCTGCCCAGGGTGGTGGCGGGAAGCTCCGGAGCATTGATGAGGGAGGTGCAGCCTCTGAACATTCCGAAATACCCCCGGCTCCCTACAGTGAGGGACGTGGGCACGGGCGCATTTGCCAGGGAGGTGCACCCGGTAAACATCTCCTCGCAGGCGGAAGCCCCGCTTGTTCCGGAAATGCTGACCGGCAAAGTGATAAGAGAAGTGCAGCCAGAGAACATTCCCTTGTATCCGGAGGCCTCTACAGTGGCATTCGGAAGATCTCCTGCAGAGATCAGGGCGCTGCAATCCTTGAACATTTCTTCACAGGCGGAGGCGGGCACATTGCCGGTAATGGTTGCCGGGAACTCCGGTGTGCGGGTAAGGGACGTGCAGCCCTGGAACATCATATTATAGCAGTTCGCGCCAAGGGTCGTGGCCGACAGCTTCAGCGGACGCCCGGCAGGGATGTCAATCCAAGTCGCATCTTTGAATGCGTACTTAAAGGCATCGGCTCCAACCGTTGTGCCGCGATTCCACCCGCTGTCACACATTAAGCTCATGATGTCACCGTAAACGAAGCAGGTCTTGCCCCCCGAAGTGAAAATGGGTGTGCCGTCAGTGTTGTACGTGGTCCTTTTGGCCCGGAACTGGACAATATCTCCGGCGGCGGCCAACGATACGGGATCGGTATATGTGCTCCAGTTTCCGGTGGGGGATGTCCTGTACTCCACGTCTCCGGTATACTTGAAAGTGACTTCGGTGGCGGCTTCCTTTGCCTGGACCGTAAAGAAGTCCAGATTCACGTTAGACCTGGTAATCTCGTAATAACGGTTGGCCTGGAGGGTCGCATTATTAATATCGTCGAAAGCGACGATGTCCGTTCCCCCCGTAGTGGCAAAGGCGATTTTAGCAGATTGCAGGCTCACGCCGGAAGGCTTGGCAGGGAAGGCCGCCACGAAAATGGTCTGATCGGAAAAGTCGATGTTCTGCACGCTGACATCCCCGGTGCGTAAAGGTGAGCCGTTATTTGTCAGGGTTGCGGTGATGTTTCCCGAAGAGCCGATAATGCCAGTCTCGGCTTCGTTGAAAGTTATTGAGAAGATGAGGAACGACGAATTCTGTTCCAGCGAAAAGTGGTGGTCGCCGAACTTGCCTTGCGAGGTGAAGTCGCTGAAACGGCGGATGGCTTCCGCGAAAGAAGTCGCATAGGCATTCTCCCCGGAGTCCGGATATGCCGTATCTGTGACTTTTCCGTTTTCGCGGGTGTGGATCTTGTCGTTTTTGGAAACCAGGGTTGCGGAAAGGGACGTGGCGTTTTCGGGTTCGAACCCGCCCAGGCACATCAGGTCTCCCTCGAAGGTCCCGCTTATGTCTCCCGCACCCGCCACCAGGTTCAGGATGCCGTACATGTTGCTGCCCGTTCCGGCGGCATCAACCACATACAACTGGTCACCGGATTCAAAAACGTACTGGTTCAGGTTATTCAGTCCGGCACGTGTAAGAGGCCCCTCGCCAACGGTGGCGCGGTAATGAATAACGGATGTGACCTGCCCCTGAATCTCTTCAGGAACCTCCAGGCCCAGGGGCTCAGTGTTGCAGGAGAGCAACAGGACCGCCGACAAGAGCAGGTATAATAAGTGCTTGAGTCTCATATTACAGCTGTCCTCCGTGGCCAGGGTTTTCTTTAAAATCACTCTCGGTGGTGTCTACGGACGAGTCGCGGCCGTTGTGAACCACACGTACAAAACGGTACAGGGCGCGGGACCTGTGGTAGTCGTCCGTGGAGCCTATATATAAGGTGTTGGCAGCGGTAAGTTTGTCAATTACCGACTGGACTTTGTTCTGGTTGGCTCCCCACTTGCCGATATCCACTTTCTCTCCGTTCCAGTAGACGCCGCCCTTTTCCAGGCGGAAATGAGCCGGAATGGCAGAATCAGGGAAGCAGTACTGATAACCCTGATTGACCAGGGACGTGCCCTCCAGCCAGGTGGGATTGACGTACAGGCTAGGCACAGTCACGGGATAAACCGAAGGGAATTGCATATTCAGCACCCACGGGATCCAGTCTGTGCCGTTAAGGCCCACGCTTATCAGCATATCCATACCGATATCTTTGTTATAGTCGCTGTCCCCGGGGTAGTCTTTGTATATGCACTTGGAAATGTCCATATCTGCTTCTATGAAATCTCCGGCCACGAAGTCCAGGCCTGTGAGAATCTCCCTTTCCCATTGTCCCTGGTGATCGCCCACCATAAGGTCCGCAGCCTGAGCGTTACCATTGGCGTTAACGGCATCTGTCACGGACTCTTCAATCGGGCGGTAATCCTTGTGGAGAATAAGCATCGACACCACCTCCGAACGGACAGTTTCATCGGTGCAGGATGCTTCCAGCTGGAAAGTATAGGTCCCTTCCAGGAGATCTCCGCCGCCCTCGTAGGGATTGTACTCGAAGACCTGGGTGGCGTAATTGGTGTCAGGATTGCCAAAGTCAAAGGTCCTGGTGGCCTTGTCCGGGGAGACGACCTTGAGCTTCCAAGAGTTGACGTGGGAGTCTTCGTCGTATGCGGTGAGAAGGACCGGGAAAGGATAATTGCCCGTGCGGTTATCGTAATCGCACGGCAGAAGCTTGATGGACGCCGTCATATCCGATACCACGCGCACAGGAGTTTCAAACACGCGCTGCATACCCTGGGCATTGCGGACGGTTGCGCGAATCCTCATCCATCCGCGTACGGGCAACTGTTTCCTGCCGGTTCCGGCCGCGGGAACGGTATACTCAAATGTGCTGTTCAGGGTGACGCCGGAAATAGCCACGGCATCGGCTTCATCTATGCGGATGGTATGTTCGCCCGTGCCGTCCACGTAGACGAGTCCGAGTTCGAGGCTCTGGATGGCGGAGGCCATGGAGCTGAAGTTGAGCGTGATGTCCGTGGGGCTCCCGTTGCGGAGCTGGTCATAATCGGCGACGATAATCTTCCCGGTAATATCACCGGTCAAATCCTTGTCACGGACGCAGCGGATGGAAGTCATGGTCAAGCCAGTATTGGCCATATGGACCCTCTCGTCGCCCGTTCTCTTCTGGTACTCCCATCCTATTTTTCCTGTTTCTGTACTGGTCTTGTTATTGCCCCTTGCTCCTCTGGAGAAATATGTCCGGCACGGGAGATGCCTGTCAGCGCTGGTCCCTGTCACATCCCAGTAGCTGGACGGGACCAGGTTGGACATGATCAGAAGCTCAGTCATATTGGGGACACGGTAGCCGGGAGGGCAGAAGGTATTGTGCCCCACGTTGGTAATCTCGTCGTTCAAGACTTGTTCGGTTTTCCCCAGTGTCCCATCGGCCACGACATAATTGTCCGGATTCTGAATATTCAGTTCCAGATACACGCGGTTGTGAGGCGAATACTCATCGTGGTACGGAAGGTCTTCCGAAGTATACTCCCGGATGGATTTGGGGTTGAGGCGGGAGAATCGGACCGTATAAGTCCCGTCGGCATTGGGGAATACGTGGCCGTCGCCGTCCGTCCCGTTAGGGGCCTCGTAGTACTGGTCCACCATCTGGTCGTACGGAGCATAACTAATGTCCGTGGCCTCACCGTTTTTGCGGAAGGTCCCTGCATTACGAACGCATCGGACGGAAGCTACACGGTCTCTGTACTCTTTGGGTGCATTGGTGTAATCCTTGAAAGCCCAGTCCCACTGTTCATAAAAGGATTTGGTACATCCTTCTTCGCCGCGGATGACACGCGGATCGTTGATGCTGGAGGGACAGGAACTGGAAAGAACATGGGCGCGCCACTTTAGGGACTCGGTCTTGTTGGAGGGATCTACGGGCTGGTACAGGCGGGCTGACTGAGAGATGGATTCATTGCCTACCCAAAGGCCCACCAACTGGTTGATGGAGGCGGTGTACCAGCGCAGCTCTTCCGGGTCGATAACCCCGTTTCCATTATTATCCCTGTTGCGAGTAAGGCAGGAATACGCCATATACTGGTAGTCGCGCTTGAGCTCCGGAATATCGTTCTCCACTTCATAGTCAAGGAAAGAGTCCCAGGCCGGGGCATCGGCCATTCCCCACATGGTGGCGGTGTTGATACGGCCGTTTTCTTCGTCGTCGATGAAGCCGTCCGCAGGAAGACTGCGGCCCTCCGGCCACCAGGACCAGCTCTTGTTCACGCCGGTAGAGGCATCGGCGGCGCCGCGGTTTCGCATCTCGTCCTTGTGCTCTGTGCCCCAGATGGAACTCAGGTCCGGCGAGTAGGTGTTGTAGAAGGTCTGGATGGAGTTCTGGATAATGGAGTGGCTGGAGGTGATGACATCGCTCTGAAGGTCTGCACTGTAGGTCGCCTCCGAGAGAACGTGAAGCTCGCGAGGTTCCTTGTTGATGAATTCGCGCCAGAGGTCCGGATCAAGCTCTCCCGTGAGAGGATGCTTTTCATAATAGTATTCGTCCACGAAGGCGGTGAAGCAGAGGTCGTTGCCGGTATCAAACAGGTTGGCCTCTCCGTTTACTTTGCGCTTGTTCTGGTCGAATAACAGGTTGACAAGCTGATTAATGTCTATCAGCTTCGGGATAGGGTTGTTGACCGGATCCCACTGGGAGGGAACCCAGGTGGGATCATATTTGTCGTCGCCGGGATAGGTGAAACGGCTGTCCGTGTACAGGCTGCCCACTTTCTTGTTGAGTCCGAATTTCACCCACTTGTAGTCTACCAGGGGAATACCGTTCTCCGTGGGAATCTCATACTGTTTTGTCGTCTGGTTAAAAACGGGGCGCCCCTGGTCCGGCTTCGTGAAAGGAGTCTTGATGTACCACGACAGCTTGTTCTGGGCATCCGCGCCGGCAAGGGCGGGATTGGCCTTGAAGGACATGCTGTGGGACTCATAATGGGCGTCGCAGTTGATGATGTCGTCGGTGGTGAGCAGGAGGGAGCCTTCGTGGCCGGGCTCGCTCTCCGTTCCGGACATTACCTCCACATAGATGGACTGCGAGTTTACGATGGTAATGTTGTAGGTATACGAGTGCCCGCGCAGCACCTTGTAGTTGTTGTAATTGTTGGCCGAGAAGTCTCCCAGGTGGACGGTGAATTTGGCGTCCGAAGTGAGGGCGTGGTGCGTCTCGGGGTCATTGAGAAGTTCCTGGATGCCCGCCTCGGTGAGGTTCAGGATGACGTCGAACTTGACATAGGCGCCGTCCTGGGGAGCATATTCCCAGGTGTCGGTATTGCGCCCGTTGTCTTTAATGACCTTGTCACGTTTGTAATAGCCGTCTGCGTAAAGCTTGTAAGAAGGTTTGCTTTCCAGCATATAGAAGGTGAAGACCTGCCAGGTGACACCGTCTACGGTTTCCGTGTTCTCAAAGTAGCTCTCTTCGGTCTGGAAGAACTGGGCTCCGATCTCGTCCGGAGTCTTGTCGCTCACGTCCAGCATGCAGCGGTCCGGAAGCCTGAAGGCCTTCCAGTAGCGCGGCGTGACGCTGCTGATATTGGTCTCGTCACAGCGGATGCGGAACTTGATCTTGGCATCGAGGGGAGTCAGCTGGACCCTGTAATCGGCCCCATACTCTTTTGTGGATCCATTCTCTTTGTTCCAGGCCATGCTCGCCGTGTTGTTGACGTTCATGGATCCCATCATCAGGAACAGGTTGCTGCGGTTCACCACGTTCTGTTCCAGGGTGACATTGACCTTGGCAAAGTCGTCCAGGGTCAGATCCTCTCGCGAGAGCCAGCCCAGGGCTCCCAGCCTCTTCTCGTCATCGGACGCATCGGGATCTTTGATGGAAGTGATGGTGTTGGCGATGTTTGCAAGGAGGACAAGTTTGCAGTCGGCCTTCGCGATGGTTGAGATTTTTACTACTCCGCGAGTCTTCTTGTTTAAATTGGTTTCGTCCGTACTTTTGAGATTCTCCACGTACCAGCCTTCATTGCTTTGAGAAAGAAGGTCAGCGGTGGCGGGATCATTATCTTTCAGGATAGAATACTGGTGCTCATAAGTAAAGTAACGTCCGTAGATCTTCTGCTTAGAACTATTGTCGAAGATAAGGACATAGAGGTCATGGATGCGCGATTCGTCGACCCTGGACAGTTCTGCCTTGGTGCCAACCTCGATGTCCTCGAGGTCGCTGGCGCCAAAGCCCAGGGTAAGCGTGACGGGGGTCCCCTCCGGGGGAAGGTTGTCGCCGCCGGGTATGTTAAACTCCTCTCTGAAGCAGGACCAGACGGTCACCAGGGAGGCCAGAAGGAGCAATATGTTGATGAATCGCCTCATAATCAATGGAATATGATTTCTTCTTGCTTGCGGGTCCAGTCTATGACCTCGAAGTTGAAGGAGATGTCGTTACCTTTGTTGATACGGGTCTCTATCTGCAGGTACTGGTTCCGGGCCAGAGCCTGGATGTCCTGGGACATTTTGTCATGGATTGGAAGATCCGTGAAAGACTTTTGGTTGTTGTCAACCGTAAAGCTTATGTTGCAAAAGTACCGGCTGCCTATGGCCCGTTCCGGAGCAATGCTGGGAAAGACCAGCTGCATTTCGTACATGTCTGTCGAAGCGCCGCTTGCAATAACGATACTGGACATGGTAAGGCTGATCGAACGTGGTGTTCCGGCCGTGTCGTCGCCGCTGGTTCTTGGGAACAGATAACCCTGTGAGGGGCTTATTTCCTCAATCTCCACGGTGCAGCCTGTAAGGGTGATGCTTTCGTCGCTTTCGTTCTTGAACTTGAATCCCACCTTTCCCACGCAGCGGAGCATTTCCAGCTCCACGTGGCCGTTCAGGTTCTCGCTGATGGAAAGCGTTCCCTTTGCGGAAAGCGGCATGCGGTCTGTAACCGCCAGGGTGCCATATTCGCCCAGGTCGGCGAACTTGAGGTTGTCCAAAGCAGTCGCCGTTGTCAAAGCCTCCCATTCGGATGCATTGGCCGGCGCTCCCCAGACACCGTCAGTGCCGTCCACATAGGTGTTTGCAAGGGCATAAACGGTGTACTCTCCGGGATTGGCGATGGTCTTGAAACGGATGGACACCTGTGTGGCAGTAGCGTCGCCGACTCGCTCTGCGTCTGCCGTATCTGTGCCGGTATACGTGGCAATGACATCCCCCTGATAGTTGGCAATGGCAATGTAAAGGTCCGGATCGGAACCATTAATGAAGATCCCGCCGCCGTCGGCTACGACCCCGTCTCCTACGGCTCCTGCACGGGTGACCGGTGCGGCGGAAGAGAAGGAGATCACGACTTCGCTTTGGGTGACGTCCGTTTTTCCCTTCTCCATCTTTCCGCAGGATACTCCGGTGGCCATCGTGAGAGCCGTTGCAAGCAATATGAGGAATGCTTTTTTCATCATATCATCAATCCGGGGGTTTGTGCTTCAACGACCTCCCAGGGAGTCGTCTTCACCGTAACGACGATGCCCACTCCGATGCGAAGCTCAATTTGGTAATGATACTGGATACCGGCTTCCCACTCGGTAATGGCCGTGTTGGTCCCCTGCTTCGTAATATCCTTGAGTGTGACATACTGGACGATGTCATTCTCGTCGCCTGTATTGTAAACAATCTGCAGGGTCGGAGACAGGATGTCATCGGAGGGA
>JAEEGL013290859.1_pt1 | contig 16992 bp, 13 predicted proteins | sample 9134231 | NCBI WGS metagenome assembly JAEEGL01 (sample SAMN16246548, study PRJNA631951) | gut metagenome | biome: gut microbiome; feature: rumen; material: fiber-attached | host: Bos | place: Iran: Karaj | collected 2018-10
AGAAAAATCGAGTTCTTTTTCTTCATAAATTTTATTAATATGTGAACTAATATTTTGTTTTGAAGTTTCGAATAATTCTGCAATTTCTTGTTGAGTTAACCAGATGGTTTCTTCATCAGGAGAAACTCTAACATCAAGTAAGACATTACCACTTTCAAATTTAACAATATCATAATTTTTGGCTTCACTAGGCTATTTTTGAATAATTTGATTATCAATATTATTAATATATTCATTTAGAAATAATACATTTTGTTTTGATATATCATCTTTTGGTTTGAGGATTGTCACTAATGTCTTTATTCCATCTATTGTGAATGCGTATGGAAGCTTTCTAGAACCACCCCAACTTGAAGTGAAATTTTTGCACCTCAAGACCTCATTTAACTCATTTTTGGTTAGCTGAAATCTAGATTCTGCATCAAATTTTTCTATATTATTTTTTAATTGCCTATTAAAATTTTTAGTTTCATATCCATAAATTTTAGCTAATTCAAAATCTAGCATTACCTTCCTTCCTCTAATTTCATAAATCATTGATTCAATATTTTCTTTTTCCATTTATTTATATCCTCCTACTATAATATTAGTCAGAAAATAATGTAATTTTGGAAAAAGACCCTAAAAATTGTATTTTTCTTTGCTAGAATAATTTATTTTAATGTTTAAATGAATCCCAAAATAATGTATAATTATTTTATAGAGTTAAATTATAAAGGACGGTTTTATTATGGCTGATATTTTAAAGGAAGCTCAACGATGCTTAAAATGTAAAAAACCATTGTGTAAAGAAGGATGTCCAGTTAAAACTGATATTCCAATCATTATGCAAATGTTTTTAGATGGAAAAATGGATGAGGCTGGTAAAAAATTATTTGACAATAACCCTCTTACTGCATTTTGTTCATTAGTATGTCCACATGAAAAAAATTGTATGGGACACTGCGTATTAGGCAGAAAGGGTGAGCCAATTAAATTTTATGAGGTAGAATCATATATTTCTTCTTTCTATCTTGAAAAAGCTAGATTAGATAAGCCTGTAACAAAAGATTATAGAGTTGGTATTATTGGTGCTGGTCCTGCCGGATTAACACTTGCGATAATTTTAGCTCGTAGAGGATATAAGATTACTATTATTGATTCAAAGGATAAAATAGGTGGAGTATTACGATATGGTATTCCAGAATTTAGATTACCTAAGGCATTATTAGATAAATTATTATTAAGAATGCAGGAATTAGGTATTCAATTTAGACCTAATACATTGATTGGTCCTACTATTACTATTGATGATATGTTTGCTGATGGATATCAAGCAATATTCATTGGTACAGGTGTATGGAACCCTAATAAGCTAAGAATTCCTGGTGAAACATTAGGAAATGTTCATTTCGCAATTGATTATCTAAAGAATCCTGATTCTTATACTCAGCTTGGAAACAATGTATTAATCATTGGTGCTGGTAATGTTGCGATGGACGCTGCTAGAACAATTTTAAGAAAATCAACTGCTAAGGTTGGTATTATCTTCCACAAGGGTGAGGATGCAGTTACTGCCCTTAAGGAGGAATTAGAATTAGCTAAGGTTGATGGTGTTCAAATGCATTATTATCTTACTACTGTAAGAATTGAAGAGGATGGTATAGTTGTAGATCCTGTAATTGAAACAATTAATGAGGATGGAACTAAATCATATGATCCTGATTCAACAGGAAGATATAAGATGCCAGCTGATTCAATTATTATCGCAATCGGTCAAGGTGCATTATCTAATATTGTTAAAAATACTAAACAACAAATTGATACAAACAAGAAGGGTCTAATTGAAGCATCTGAAAAGGGTGCTACTACTCGTCCTGGTGTATATGCCGGTGGAGATGTTGTATCTGGTGCTAAAACTGTAGTTGAAGCAGTTGCTGCCACTAAGCTTGTAGCTGATGAAATTGATAACTACATTAGATCTAAAAATAATTTACCATTATTAAATGAGGAATAGGAATTGCTTAGGCAATTCTTTTTCTTTTTATATAAATAAAAAATCCCATAACTGGGATTAATTATTTCATATTCATAAACATGCTTAGAACTAATATAAAATTAATTACATAGCCAACAATACCAAATATCAAATAAAATTTGGAAGACTTTGGAGTAATTATTCTAGTTAATATAAACATTATTACACCAAATATAGGGAATATAAATGATAATATTATATATAAAATACTAGGCTTATCAGGTATATTAATTTCTTCAAATGTAACATTAGGATTTTCTTCAAAATTATTTGTATTAGCTCTTACATCAGCTTCACTTTGGATTTTTTCTTCTACTTGAGGCTTTTCATCCTGATAATCATATGTTTTATTATCCGGATATAAGATATTTCTTATTGTCTCATTTGTTCTTTTAATATCACTTAAATACTTATAATATTCAAGTAATAATAAATAATCCTTACCATCCTTATATTTTTCTATAGTTGTTGTTTCAGGATTCATTTTATAAGATAAGGCCTTAAATGATAAATCTAATTCACTTTTAGATATTTCTCTTAATTCCTTATATCCAATAAATGCTAGAGCATCTCTAGTCTTAATTTCTTGATTAGTCACTTCTATCACCACATTTATTATTTTATCATATAAAATTAATAAAGTATGTGAAAAATATGAAATTTTTATGTTATAATCATTATATATGTATGAAAGCGGTGAAATAATGAAAATAGCTATTTGTGATGATACTCAATCTGATCTAGAAAATCTAAAGAATTGTTTAGTAGAGTATTTAAAAGAAAAGCAAATACCATATTCTATCGATGGATTTAATGATTGTAATGTCTTATTAAACAGAATTAAATACCTAGATAGTAATGAATATGATTTATTCATTCTTGACGTTATTATGCAGAAAAATGGTATTGATATTGCAAAAGAAATTAGAAAATTCAATGATAAAAGCTTTATCATATTTGAAACTTCTTCTGAAGAATTTGCAATAAACGCTTTTAAGGTTCAAGCATTTGATTATCTATTAAAGCCAATTACTGTTGATGAAATTAGAGAATGCTTTGAAAAACTATTTGAATTAAATAATGAAAGCTTGAAAAAGCATGTATTCACTATTAAATCAGTAGATCATGCTCAAGAAACAGTTGATATTCAAAAGATTACATATATTGAATCAAGTGAAAGACGTATGATTATTCATTTATTTAATAATACTGAAATAGTTACTACTTCACTTAGAAATAAATTCCTAGATTCAATTCCATTTGAATATGAAAAATATGATTTTGTTAATTGCCATTCTTCTTTCATAGTTAACCTAAATTATGTAAAAGCAATTAAAAATGATTCAAGCTTTATATTAAAGAATGGTGTAACCATTCCAATTTCTAAAAGATTAAATCAGATTGTTAGAAATAAATATGCAAATTATTTGGTAGGCGATAAAAATGGATAGATTTTTAGTAATTCTTCCTTTTCTAATACTTGCTACATTTTGTGCTGTCGCTTTATACATATCACTAGGAAGAAAATACAGTATTAAAAAGACATTATTAATATCTATACCGCTAGTTCTAGCAGTTCTTGCTGCTAATGTTATTATCTATATGAATGTAAAATTAGATGAGAGTGCTGCTGAGCCTTTAAAGAAGCTTGAAAATGATATAGCATTTTGGTTCTCTTTATCATTTTATGCTCCTATATCTTTAATTATGTTTTTAGTTGGTGATGCAAAGCCTATTTGTTTTGTCGCAATTGGCCTAAATATCTTTTTAGGTTATTATTTCATATATTTAGCTGGTGTTGCCTTAAATATTCAATTTAAATCAAATTATGACGAATATATATGGTATGTTTTAGCATTTCCATTAGCTATATTATTCTTAAGACTTATTTACAATAAGTTACTTAAGATGCTAAATGATATTTTGCCAAAATATAATTATGTTTTAGCTATATATTCATTAATAATGATTGTAGCTATATTTGCTTTCTCAGAACTTGTAAAGCTTTCTGAGGAATCAGGTAAACTTAGATTATTTGGTATTGTTATACCAACTATCTATATTGCTTCTATTTTCATTATTTATTTCATTATTATTAAATATCATGAGACTTATGAAGAAAATAATAATTTAATTTTAATGAAAGGACAGGTTCAATCTATTCAAGATCAATATAAATTAAGAGAAAAGAAAGATGAGGAAGTTAAAATATTAAGACATGATATGAAGCATATCTTAATTACACTATCTTCTCTTATTAAAAATGATAAACCTGATGAAGCCCTAGATTTTATTAACAATTATGTTACTACTATTGATTCAACTAAAACTAAAAATTATTGTAATGATTCAATAATTAATTCAATATTAGAATATTATTGTACAAAGGCTGAGGATGAAGATGTTATATTAAATATTAAAATTAATAACATCGAGGATGCCTTAAATGTTCCACCTTATGAAACAGCTGTATTAATATCTAATTGCCTAGATAACGCAATTAAAGCTGCCAATAAGCTTAAAAATAATCGTATTGTAGATTTTAAATTCTGGAATAATGATGGAAGATTAATTTTACAATGTAAAAATAATTATGATGGTATTATCTTAATTGATAAAGATGGTAGACCTACAAACCTAGCTAAAGGACATGGTTTAGGTTCTGATTCAATTGAGCTATTTGCTAAAAAATATAATTTAAATATCACATATGAAATTACAGAAAATATTTATAAAATAAATATTATATTCTAAAGAATAAAGGGTATGAACTAAATCATACCCTTTTTTTATATAAGAAAAGCCTATATAAAATAGGCTTATCGTTATGCTACCTTATAGCCCTCTCCTTCTTTTCTAATCTTGAAATCAAGAACTAATTGGTTTATACCTTCCTCAAACTTTTCTCTAATTTGAGGTGTTACTCTATCAAATGACATTATATTAGCTAAAGTCTTGAATAATCCATCTGGTCTAATACCACTATTCTTTTCAATAATACAATATAATCCATCTAATATTTCATCAAAATAAATGTATTCAAATTTTCTTGAAGAATTTAATCTTAGCTTAACACCAGTAATCTTTTCACCTAAAATGAAATCTCCGATTCTATGGCAATTAGAAGGGATTGCGTCATTGATTTCTTTCTTTAATTGGTCTGTCATTCTTCCCTTTTCCATTGCTCCTACAACCTTTTGACATAATAGGTCAAAATGAATTGGTGCTTCTATTCTTATTATTTCTCTTACTAAATATTCTAGATCGAATGTTTCAAGGTATTTAGCTGCTCTTTCTTGAACAAGCTCATGATACATATTGAAGTTGAAGTCGTAAGAATCAATACTCTTATCTTCCTTAAGATATGATTTATCTTCTTCAATACCTTTATCATCATCATAATCATCATGCTCAAGAGCATATCTTAATCTTTCCATTTCATCTTCATTATGTAATATCCAAGATGTAGTGAATAGCTTAAAATATCTCCAGCCTAATCTCTTTAATAACATTCTTTCAAGACGATATTTATCTGTTAAATTTGATTTATAATTTTCTGATCCATCAAGCATTATTGCCATGATGAATTCATCATCCTTTTTAACTGCAAAATCAATCTTAAAGCTTGATGTACCATAATTAGTTAATACTTCATATCCAAGAGATTCAATATAATCTTTAATATCAATCATTAATGAATCTTTTGTTTCAATATAATTCTTATTTGTTACTACGTTTTCAGCAAATTTTAAGTATTCTCTTAATAAGATAACACCCTTAGCATCTGTCTTTTCCTTGATATCTTCATATCTTACAGATGATACAATACTTACATTAAATTTAGCTCTTGTTACAGCAACGTTTAATCTTCTTTCACCACCTAGGTTATTAAGTGGTCCAAAGCGCTGATAGAATTTTCCTTCTTCATTATATCCATAACAAATAGAGAAAATAATTCTATCTCTTTCATCACCTTGAACTGTTTCAAGGTTTTTAACAAAGAATGGCTCATCATAGCCTTCATCAAAGAATCGATCATATTCAGGATGCTTTCTTCTATATTTATCAATCATAGATTGAATTAAATCAGCCTGAACATTTGAGAATGCTACTACACCTAGAGATTCTTTAGATGTATCAAAATGCTCAAATACCATTTTACATACATATTCTGCCTCAATAGTATTTGTTCTTGTGTTCATATCATATCTTCCTTCAGGAACATGATAGAAATCAACACCAAATCCTTTTTCATGCTGCTTAGCCTGTGGAATAGTGATTAGATTCCAATCATAGAATGCTCCATTAGAGAATGTGATTAATTCCTCACTTCTTGACCTATAATGCCATTTTAATGATGTTGTTTGGAATGTGTTAGATGCCTTATCCAAAATTGATTCTAGGTCATATTCTACTTCTTGCTCCTGTGCACCATCTAGTGTTGCATGGAAGAAATTAGTAGGTGGCATTTGCTTTGTATCACCAATAACGATACATTGCTTAGCACGATAAATTGAACCTAGGGCATCTGATGCGAATATTTGTGATGCCTCATCAAATATTACACAGTCAAATATACCTAATTCAGATGCTAGATATGTTGATACTGATAATGGAGACATTAAGAATACTGGCTTAATATCTAATACTAGGTTAAAGATTTGTTCTAGAAGTACTCTAATTGGAAGCTGTCTTCTTAGCTTAGAATATTCTCTTGTTAAAATCTTAAATTCAGAACCCTCTAATACATTTTCGTTAGGTCTTTTCTTACTAATTTCTGAAATAATAATATCTCTATTAATACTTAAGATACCCTTATCTAATACTCTAAAGTCACTGATAACTCTATCTTCTGAAGTACTATTGAAATTAGTTAATAATGTAGATTTTTCAACAATCTTTAATATCTTTTCATGTAAGAATGTCTTTCTATACATATCAGGTAATGTATCAATATCATATCCATAATCTAGATATGCATTTAAGAAATCTAATGCTGAGAAGAATTTAATATTCTTAATACATTGATTTACCTGCATGAAATTAGTAAAATGATCTCTTTCATCATTTACCTGAATTAGCTTATTATATGCATCCTCTAGAGGTGCATTCATGAAATTTAATTCTCTCTTATCAAACATTAAAGATAATTTATCTAATGTTTTATATCCAGCCTTAAATTCATCATAAGATAACTTTGAATTAATATATTCAGCTCTTAAATAATTATAATCCTCTACTGGTAAATTTAGATCAGGTAGATCATCTATTACAGATAAATCTGATAATACCTGTTTAAGATTAATACCCTTTAATTCACCAATATATTTAGTTAAGTTACTAGATACCTCTTTAGCTAGGAATAGATTTCTCTTAAATGCGATAATTTCTTGAAGCTCCTTATTAATTACATCAGGAGTTGATTTAATCTTTCTATATTTAAAGATTATCGCATTACATTCCTTTAATTCTTTATTAAATAGCTTACCTTTAGTTTGAGCCTTCATGTATTTTTCTCTTAATACATCAAGGTTCTCATTTAAAATTCCTTTGTCATAAATATCAAATAAATTTGATGATAAAATCTTTTGGAAATTTAGATATTTCTTAATTAAATCAATAATTCTAGTTCTAGATTTCTTAATAACGAAATAAGGGCTATAAATAGATAGCTTAGTAAGCTTATCTACTACTAATGCCTTTTTCATTCCATCATTAATTGATTCAATGTAGAAGCCCTCATATTTAGCTAAAATATTAGCTAGCTTATATAAATTATCTAGTAGCTGTAATCCCTTATCTAGGTCTGAATTAAGGTTATATAGGATATAATCTTCACTTAATTGATTTAATCCATTTAAGCTTGATTGTCTATAATCATATCCAATATGATAGCTTAATCTAACATAAGTTTTTAGATATTCAATTACCTGTTCAAGGTCGAATAGATTATAATTTTCAACTGATAAATCTATTTCATCCATTGGAACAAGATTAGATTCCATATATTTAGAATATAATTCTAATAAGCTTATTCCTAGTTCAGGAATAATACCATGTAATTCATTCTCATATGCTGATAAATTACCCTTTAGGAAATCATATTTAGCACTTAAGAATGTTGTCTTTAAATCTATATCATATTTTGGAAGTGTTGCTGTATTATATAGATTTTCAATAAATTCCTTTTTATTAGCTTTATTAGAGTGAAGCTCGATACCAAAATCTGATAGATGCACTCTTCTTAGGTTTTCAAATACGACATTTAAGGCTGCAATTTTTTCTGATACGAATAAAATCTTTTTACCTTGTCCTAAAAGTGTCGCAATGATATTTGTAATAGTTTGACTCTTACCAGAGCCTGGAGGTCCTTGTAGACAGAATGATTTACCATTTGCAGCTAACTGAATGGCACTAAGCTGTGATGAGTCACATTCTACTACTGGATATACTGGCATCTGTTCTTTTGATTCTAATGATTTTGTATATTCATCTCCTAAAAGGATTTTAATATTATCATTAGTTAATACCTTTTCTTTATTGTTCATAATATCTTGATACATACTCATTTTATAGAATGAATATACACCAATAGACATTGATTCTTCTAATATTAGGTTTTCAGGTAGATTTGCCTTAACCTTTTCAAAATAAGTTGTTAAAGCTTCATCATTATATGGTGTTAACTCACGGTTTAGCATTGTTTGCATATAATACTTGAATGTTGGGTTTAAAATAACATCATCCTCGTATTGTCTAATTTGCCATGCGCCACCCTCATTTGCAATTTCAATCGGAATTAATAATAATGGTGCTACGAATTCTTCGCCCTCTTCTGTGTAGTGAATAAATCCGAATGAAATGTATAAGCAGTTCATACCTTTCTCTACTATTGAAGTTCTAAAGTCTTTAGATAGAGATTTTACAGCCTTTATTACACCATAGCCAGATTTATAGCATAGTATTTGTTTTGTCTGTAAATACTTTCTACATATACCATATACAGTTTCTTGATCGTATCTTAATGGATCATCGTTTGAATCATTTGGATTATTTTCTAGATGATACTGGTTTAAAATGGCATCTGAATCTAGAATCGTTACATCCTTATAACCTTTTATGTTTCTAAAGATTTCATCTATGTTTTTATTAAGTATAGATAAAGTCTTTAGACCGGTATCACGATAATTTAATAATCTATTACGTTTTCCTAAATCTAATAGCTGATTTGTGACAGCTAAAAGTCTATCCATCATAATGATCACTCCCTTAGAGTTTTAAAAAGTTATCTATTAAATATATTATATCATAATATATATAATTTTTACTACTAAAATTTATAAGATGCAGTTTTAAGACATTTATACTCATTAGTCATGATATGAAATATTGTTTTACAACTTATTTTATTTTTTAAAAAGAAAAAATCCGGAAAAGCCGGATTTATCTCTATATTAATTGAAACGCAGGGGAGTTGGCGTCTCTTAATATAGCATTGTTTTTCAAAGCAAGAGATTGATTAACTAGCATATAGCTCAATCCATACTTTGAGAAGGATGTTTTATAGGCATTTGCCATCTCTAATGCTTCTACTAGCCAAAATGGCATTGCCCCATTCACTTTTATCTCCATTAACACCTGTTCAGGCTCTATTAGATTATTTCCATAAAATCCTTTATCAAGCGTTAAATCAAATTTTCTATATTTAATATTGTGATCAAATGTAACTCTTAATTCACCATCAAAATATGCTTCTCTATCATAAATTAATAAAGTTGATGGCTTTAGAGTTTTATAATAATCTCTAAAATAATTTAGTTCTTTACCAATTTGGGTATCTAAATTTAATTTACCTTCTATAAATTTTTTAATATCAGATTGTAAAATACTAATTCTTCTTTTATAAACTATTCCTGCAAATTTCTTTTTAATTTCAAGGAATACTTTATCATTCATTGAAGCTATACCATAGCTTCTTAATCTTAATTTTTCTTTATAATATGGTTTATCAATAGATGTTCTTACTAATAAATCTGTATCAGTATCAAAATACAAGCTTTGAATTGTACTCTTGCCATATTTATCAGGAGTCATATGGCAATTGACATATTCCATCATTGTTAAATATTGACTTTTAGTTAATAAATATTTTATTTCTTTTCTTTCAAATATATCATTTGCCATAATTAGTCCTCCTTTTATAATTCATCGTTAGAATTTCCTACTCTAGATAATTGAATTTCTAGGTTTCCATTTCTACATCTTATTTCATCAATAAAATTCTTTTCTGTAGATTTATCCTTAAGGATAATCTCATAAGTTAGGATAAATAAGCTACCCATATTTGTTGATTTAGTTTTTAATAAATCATATTTTTTTGTATATTTTTCAAATATGTCATCAAATACTGTAAGGTAATCAATATTTTCAGGAATTGTTATCTTTAATGTCTTTTCATCATCTGATTTTTTATCCCAAATTTTAACGTTTCCAAATATGATTAATGCAATTCCTGCAATAAGTCCAAATATAACTGAATATGCAATATATCCAACGCCAAGTCCAAGTCCAATTGCCATAGAAATAAAGATAACTGCAATCTCCTTTGCAGAGCCTTGGGCACTTCTAAATCTTACAAGTCCAAACGCTCCAGCTACCGCAACTCCTACTCCTATATTTCCATTAACAAGCATTATAACCATTGCTACTGCCATAGGTAATAATGAATTAGCCATGTAGAAGCTTTTAGATGATTTTCCTTTATAGTAAGCAAACAGTGATATAATTACACCCATCGCTATTGCCACACCTATAACAAGGAAAAACATAGGTATTGTTACTGAAGTTGTTCCATCTGATTGTTTAAATACTGATTCAAATAAATTTTCCATCTAATCAACTCCTTTATCTTAATTACACCTAAAGTATAAATAGGAAACCTTAATTGAACCTAAATGAATATTAAAGATAAATAAAAAAAGAGCCTAAATGGCTCCAATTATTAAATAGTATTATGTTTAATTTCATATTTTGTGTACTCGTTTTACTCATTTTAGTATAATACAATATACCAAAATTGAGATTTTAAGTACACAATTATATTATTATTTTTATTTTAAATGAATTATTAACTGATGAGGCAGTTATTTCTGCCTTATGTAGTTCTACTATTTCTTTTGCTATAGATAGTCCTATACCAGATCCTTCTTTTTTAGATCTAATGTTATCATTTCTATAAAATCTTTCAAATACTTCAGGATGATTACCATCATCTATTTTATAACAATCATTAATGAATTCGATTATTATATTTTTATTATCCTTATATGCTTGAATTGTTATATATGTATTTGAATATTTAATTGCGTTATCTATTAATATAGAAAATAATTGTCTAATTAATCCCTCATCACCTATATATTCTAAATTAGAATCAATTTTAATTTCTGTTTTCTTTGAATCATCATTTAAAATATATGAATCAGATATAACATCATTTAAGGCATCAGATAAATTAAAGCTTGATATAGACTCTAGCTTATTCTTTTCAGATAGCTTTGTAAGTAAAGACAAAGATGATACCATTTGGTTTAATCTCTTTACTTGTTTATTTATAGCAATTGTTGACTCATTTTCACCATATGTCATCTCTGATATCTCATTATTGGCAGATATTATAGTAAGTGGTGTTTTTAATTCATGTGATGCATTAGATATAAATCTTTTTTGTTTTTGGTATGCCTCATCTACTGGCTTAAAGATAAATTTAGAGACAAAAAAGATTGCGATAAATACACAGGCATAACCTATTAATGAAATTAATAAAGATGATTGTAGGAAGCTTTTTGCGTTATCTAGACCCTTACTACAATCCATAAATATTACTAATTTTTCAGTATTATTATCAGCACCTGATTTATTTTTTATATTTGTATTTTCTGTTGTTACATTTCCATATAAATATCTATAGATACCAATATATCCTTTTTTACTACTTTTATTAATTGCTTTTTTAGCATAATTAATTGCTTCAGTTTCAGTAGTAACGGCATTAATGTTATCCAAATGTACTTCATATGTTTCATTATTAATTATCTTAACACTAAAGAATCTTGTTTCGAATCTAAATTCAGGATTTCTCTTTTCCATATCCTGGAAATTATTACCTGATGGTCTTTCACCATTAAAATTAAATGGCTCAGGCTTTTCAAATTGACCACCATTTTCAAATAATTCTTTTAATACTGAATCAGCTTGATTTGAAACATTGACATAGTTAGATACATTAATTCCTGTAATAATTATTGATAAAACAATAAGAATAGATACCATAGATATTATTATGAATTTTATTCTTAATTTTTTTATCATATCTATTTTTCCTCTAATCTATAACCTATTCCTCTTGAGGCTTTAATTGTTAAATTAGAGCCTGCAGACTCTAAATGCTTTCTTAATGTTGATATAAATACCCATATTACAGATACATCTACATCTGAATCAAATTCCCAAACTGAAGATAATATCTTTTCTGTAGAAACAAATATACCTTGATTCTTTATTAAAAATTCCATAAGTTTAAATTCTTTACTAGTTAATTTAACTACATTTTTAGATTTTAATTCATATGTATTTGGATCTAGAATAATATCTTTATATGAATATGTATTTAAAATTGAATTATTTCTTCTTGTTAAAGCTCTAATTCTTGCCATTAATTCTTTAACAACAAAAGGCTTTGTTAAATAATCATCAGCACCGCTATCAAGTCCCATGACCTTGTCATCTACCATGCTTCTAGCTGTAAGCATTAATACTGGTGTAGATATGTTTTCACTTCTCATTTGCTTAACGGCAGATAAGCCATCAATTTTAGGCATCATTACATCCATAATAACTAAATCATATTCTAGCTGGTGAATATAATCTAGACCTTCTTCACCATCGAATGCTTGATCTACTTCATATTTTTCCATCTTTAAAACTCTAGAAATAACACTAGATAGATCTTTATCATCTTCTACAACTAATATACGCATATTATCACCCCTTTTGAAGTATTTTAATATACATTCTTAAATTGAACCTAGATTTCTTATCTTTATTTTATCATTTTAGCGAATATTTTAAAATAAAAACTTGAATATTACTTAATAAAGTAATATGATTGAATTTGTAGTTAAAAGGAGGCCTTTAAATGTTTAATGTATTTATGGCTGGTTCCTTATCTGTAATAGATATATTACTACCAATAGGCTTAATATTACTATTCTCTAAATTATTAGGGATTGGTGCTAAAAAAATAGGATTACCACAGGTTGCAGCAATGCTGCTAACTGGTATATTACTTGGTCTATTATATCAATTTATCCCATGGATAAATCAAAATGTAATTACCGATACAGGTATTGAAGGAATTAGGTTTATAGCAGAAATCGGCGTAATTTTAATAATGTTTTCAGCTGGTCTTGGTACCAACGTTAAGCAAATTAAGGCAACTGGTATTTCAGCCCTTGTTATTACTGTATTAGATGTTATTCTAGCAATAGGATTAGGATTCTTAGTTTCAGGATTAATTCAAGGCTTTACAGGTACTACCTCTTTCAAGGTAGGTGCTGATGGTGAAGCTATTGTTGTAGATAAATTTTGGTCTAATTTATTCTATGGTGTAATTCTTTCAGCTACATCAGTATCTGTTACAGTAGCTACATTAAAGGAATTAGGTAAATTAAATTCTAGAATTGGTACTACTATCGTATCAGCAGCAATTCTAGATGATATTATTGGTGTTATTGTATTATCTGTTGTATTATCACTTTCAGCAACTGGTAATGCTTCTACAGGTGCAATTTCTTCTATTCTTTCAGGATGGAATGTAAATTCAATTGTAGGTGTAATAATAGCTACAGTTTTATTCTTTGTGTTCATATTCCTAATTGGATTATTAGTAAGAAAAATATTTAATTATCTAGAAAAGAAATATCCACATCATAGAAGAATTCCAATATATGGTTTAGCATTTTGTTTTATCATTGCCTTTATATCTGAAAAGGTATTTGGAATAGCTGATATTACAGGTGCTTACTTCTCTGGATTAATTTTATCAGGTAGACAATCAAGTAAATATATAGAGCGTAGATCCGATATAGCATCCTATATATTATTTACGCCTGTCTTCTTTGCTAAAATAGGTCTAACGACCCATTGGACAGCAATTGATATGACATTTGTAGTATTCGGTATTTTATTCTTAGTTGCCGCACTCGTTGGTAAATTCGTAGGAGCTACCTTTGGAGCTAAGGTTACAGGTAATAATTGGAAAGATTCATTATGCTGCGGAGCAGCAATGATTGTTAGAGCTGAGGTATGCTTAGTATCAGCTCAAAAAGGTATTGATGCAGGATTAATTAATCCTAATGTTCAAATATTTTTAATTATTTTAATCATTTTAACATCATTTGTTGTACCACTTATTTTAAAGCTTGCGTATAAAAATGATTATAATTTGGAAAAACAAATATTAAATGCTTCTCCTTCTGAGATTCAAGAATCTAATAATGTTGAATCTAATTAAACGCCAAATGATTTTATTTTTTGGCCTTTAGGAGTATAATAAAACTAATTGGTGATTATATGTTTATTCTTGAACAAGTAATTAATAAAAAACAAATAAAAGATTTTATTAATTTCCCTCTAAAATTATATAAAGATTCTAAATATTATGTTCCATCATTATATATTGATGAAAAGAAAATGTTTAGTGATAACTATGTTTATAAAAAAACATGTAAATCTATTTTCTTTTTAGTCTATGATGGTAAAAATGTTGTAGGAAGAATCCAAGGAATATTACAAATTGCTTCTAACGAAAAATGGAATCAAAAAAGAGTTAGATTTACAAGATTTGATTCTATAAATAATCAAGAAGTTGCTAATATGCTATTTGATGCTATATCAAAATGGGCACTTGATTTAGGAATGAATGAAGTTGTAGGTCCTTTAGGTTATTCTGATTTAGAGCGTGAAGGTCTATTAATTGAAGGCTTTGAAGAGCTTGGAACATATGAAGAACAATATAATTATGAATATTATAAAGATTTAATTCAAAATTATGGTTTTTCTAAAGAAATTGATTGGCTAGAATTTAAAATATATCAGCCTGATCCAATTGATGAAAAATTTGTTGAATTTGGAAACAAAATCCTAAAGAGAAATGAATTAGAATTAGTTGTTCCAAAATCTATAAATTATTTTATTAAACATTATGTAGATGATTTCTTTGATGTTATAGATAAAGCATATGATCATATCTATGGTACTGTTCCATTTACAGCTGAGATGAAAAAACAAATGATATCTCAATTTAAAGCAATCGTTAAAAAGGAAGATATTACTCTTGTTTTAGATAAAAATAAGAAATTAATTGGATTTGTTATCTGCTTCTCTTCTATTTCTAAATGTGTTATGAAATCTAAAGGTCATATTACTATACCTTTTATCTTTAGATTATTAAAAGCTAAATATAAGCCTGATGTTGTAGACATGGGTTTAATTGGTGTATATCCTGAATATAAATCAACAGGTGTTGCAATACCACTTATTACAAGATTATATGATTATTTTTATTTAAAAAATAAAATTGAGCATATTGAAACTAATTTAATATTAGAAAATAATTTTGACATATTAAATTTATTAAAGAAATTTAATCATGTTAATAATAAAAAAAGACGTGTATTTATAAAACAAATAAAATAAGCTGTCACTTTTAAAGGTGACAGCTTATTTTTTAAATTCTTCTTCTAATTTATTATTAATTCTATCTTTAAATAAATTAATTATTTCATCATCAGATAAATCATTATATTTAGAAAATTTAAATGGTTTATCTACATATATATTTTTACCCTTTTTATCTATATGAGCAAGGATAATGTTTGGGTCAGTACCCTGGCTTAACATTGTCTTTGCTAAATAGATTGCACCAGGCATAAATGTTTTAATTTCATTTGTATGTACATTGCTTGGATCATCTGCAAATAAGATAACGAATTTATCATCTTTATATGATTCTATACTTTGCTTTATAGTTAATATAAATCTCATATCATTATAAACATATATGATATGACCTGCCTTATTTTTAGCATAGCTAAAGCATCCAGCTGATATTTTGGCTTTTAGTCTTGCTATTTTCTTACCATCACCATAATTTATAAAATCATTATAACAAGTTTCTCTTGAAAGCTCTATGCTTTCATAATATCTATAATCAGACCAATAGTCTGATTCATGATTAAAATAAAATATCCAATTTAAAGGACTCAATGACTTATTATGATTACATATAATAATTGCATTTTCTTTTAATTCTTCTTTAAAATGAAATTTAGTTTTATGTACTTTAAATCTACCAAAGATTCTTAAGAATCTATACATAAAAGGTAATTTTGGTTTTTCTCTCATTTTGCTTCCTTATAATATGCTCTTAATATTTTACCTGTTTGATTTCTCTTAATTTCATTTACTAAATTAATATTCAAATACATATCAGGATAATCTTTTTTAATTAAATCAGCTTGTGTTTTATCACCAACAATATCTAAATTTAAGACATTGTTTTTTAAATATAAAACACAATCAGATATATCATAATTTAATTTGATTTTTTCTTCAAATGGCTCAGGCTGAATCTTAAAGCCATTTTCTAAAACAATTAAATTATCAATTCTTCCAATTACATATAAATAGCCATCTTCTATATAACCAATATCTTTAGTATGTATTTCATCTACATAAATACCTTGTTCATATAAATCTAGATAATTAGGCATTATTGCATCACCAGAGATAATGATTTCATCATTTTCTCCAATTCTTATTTTGTGGCAATCAATAATATATCCATCACTTCCAAGCTTGAAATGCTTACCATTATTGATTGACACTAATGCAGAGCATTCAGTTAAGCCATA
>JAEEGL014752481.1_pt1 | contig 16992 bp, 16 predicted proteins | sample 9134231 | NCBI WGS metagenome assembly JAEEGL01 (sample SAMN16246548, study PRJNA631951) | gut metagenome | biome: gut microbiome; feature: rumen; material: fiber-attached | host: Bos | place: Iran: Karaj | collected 2018-10
GATGTACGAGGGCGTTTCGGTGGTCTCCCGGACTGAGTTTGAGTGCCTGTCGGTAGAGGGCTTCAGCTTGTGTGAGGCTGTCGTGCTGTGCAGCATGGTAGGCCTGCTCAATGCATTGCTCATAGGATTGGGAGAATGCGGGGATGTTGAGGCAGGCAATGAAAAAGAAAATTGTTATCCTGAGGCGCATGATTGTTTTTGGGATAGGGGTTCTAAGGAGGACTATGGGAAATAGGATAATATAGGGAGACAAAGAAACTGTGATTACAAAGGAGACTTTGGAAATATATCTGAAGAACTGAAAATTGCGTTATTTTCTATATTTTTCTTCATTTGGGTCGTCGAGCATGGATAGGTATGAGTTGTATCTGCTTTGACTGATGTCGTGTCGTTCTACAGCCTCACGTACTGCGCATCCCGGTTCGTGGGTGTGTGTGCAGTTGTTGAAACGGCAAGCGGATGAAAACCGGAAAATGTCCTTGAAATAATGGCTGACCTCTTCACGCTCCATGTCAAAAGTGCCAAATCCCTTGATGCCTGGTGTGTCGATGATGTAACCGTTACCTCCCACTGGGAACATGGCGGAGAAGGTGGTGGTGTGTTTGCCGGTGTTGTAGGCATCGGATATTTCGCTGGTTTTAAGGTTTAGGTCAGGGTAGAGACAGTTGATGAGTGTGGATTTCCCCACGCCACTGTTGCCGCTCAGGAGTGTGACATTCCCTTCGAGCATTCCTCTCAGTTCCTCCACGCCTTCGCCAGTCTTCGCCGAGACGCACCTGCACTCATATCCGACGGTGTTGTAGAGGTGGACCATGCCTTCGAGCAGTTCCCGGTCCTCTTCATCGAGCAGGTCGGTCTTGTTGAAAATGAGCACGACCGGAATTCTGTACGCCTCAGACGAGGCCAGAAATCGGTCGATGAAGGTGGTGGATGTCTCCGGCTGTCGGATTGTTACGAAGAGGAAACACTGGTCCACATTGGCAGCGATGATGTGGGACTGCTTAGACAGGTTGGTTGACTTACGTATGACATAGTTTTTACGGTCTTCGATGCCGTTGATGAGCCCTGTATCATCGTCGAGCTGGTCAAACACCACTCGGTCTCCGATTGCCACGGGATTGGTGGAGCGGATTCCCTTGAGCCGGAAATTCCCCTTCACCTTACATTCCCATGTCGAACCGTCAGCACACTCCACGGTGTACCAACTACCTGTGTTTCTGATGACGAGTCCTTGCATTTAGACGGTCATGATTTCCTTGTTCTTTGCCTCAAGCATGGCATCGACCTTCTTGATGTACTTGTCGTGGATTTTCTGGCATTTCTCCTCGCCGTCCTTAGCTACATCCTCAGAAACTCCGTTTTTTACGCATTTCTTCAGTTTTTCGATGGCATCTCGGCGTGCGTTGCGGATAGAAACTTTAGCAGCCTCAGCCTCTCTGCTACACTGCTTGGTGAGCTCGCGGCGGCGTTCCTCTGTGAGCGGTGGAATTCCCAGTCGGATGATTTCTCCGTTGTTTTCCGGCATGATACCCACCTGTGAGTTGATGATAGCCTTCTCAATCACCTTGAACATATTCTTGTCCCAGGGTTTTATTGCGATGCTTCGTGCGTCGGGTGTGGTGAGGCTTGCCACTCCAGAGAGCGGCACCATCGTGCCGTAGCTGTCCACGCGGATTCCGTCGAGGATGTGGATATTGGCTTTTCCTGCACGGATGCGGCTGAGCGACTCCTCCAGGTGCATGGCGGCCAGCTCCATGTTTTCTTCGGCCTCATCTAAGTATTTTTTTACTTCGTCCATATTTTTTTAGTTTAAAGTTTAATGTTTAAAGTTTAATGTGCCATGCGGATGGCATTGGGGGAGATTATTTCTGACTGGTCGGACAGATCCAACCAGTCAGACTTATTGTTTAAATGATGGTGCATCCGTTGCAGGGCTTGATTTGCTTAAAGAAGTCATTGCCCTTATCGTCGACGAGGATGAATGCAGGGAAGTCCTCTACCTCGATTTTCCAGATGGCCTCCATTCCGAGTTCCGGATATTCCACGCACTCGATAGACTTGATATTGTTTTGTGCGAGGATGGCAGCCGGTCCTCCGATAGAACCGAGATAGAATCCTCCGTGCTTCTTGCAAGCGTCGGTCACTGCTTGTGTGCGGTTTCCCTTTGCAAGCATAATCATAGAAGCGCCGTGGTCTTGGAATTCATCCACGTACGGGTCCATTCGGTTAGCGGTGGTCGGTCCCATGGAACCGCACGGCATACCTTCAGGGGTCTTAGCCGGTCCGGCATAGTAGATGGGGTGGTCCTTCATGTACTGTGGCATGCCCTCTCCGGCATCGAGACGTGCTTTGAGCTTGGCATGTGCGATGTCACGTCCTACGATGATGGTTCCGTTGAGTGAGAGACGTGTGCTGACCGGATATTTGCTGAGCAGCTTGCATACCTCACTCATCGGCTGATTGAGATCCACTTTCACGACTTCTCCCTCACCAGCCTTGCGGAGTTCTTCAGGAATCAGCTCGGCAGGGTTGTCGTCCATCTTTTCAATCCAGATACCGTCCTTGTTGATTTTCGCTTTGATGTTTCTGTCTGCCGAACAGCTGACACCCAGTCCGATAGGGCAGCTGGCACCGTGGCGTGGCAGACGGATGACACGGATGTCGTGTGCAAGATATTTTCCTCCGAACTGAGCTCCGAGTCCGATTTTGTATGCCTCCTTGAGCAGCTCTTCCTCAAGTGCGATGTCGCGGAATGCGCGTCCGGTCTCGTCGCCTGTTGTAGGGAGATTGTCATAGAAATGGGTTGAAGCCAGCTTCACAGTGAGGAGGTTCTTCTCAGCCGATGTGCCACCGATGACGAAAGCGATGTGGTATGGCGGGCAAGCGGCAGTTCCGAGGCTCTTCATCTTGTCGACAAGGAACGGAACGAGCGTGCCGGGGTTTTGGATTCTGGCCTTGGTCTCTTGATAGAGGTAGGTTTTGTTGGCAGAACCACCACCTTTTGTGACCATAAGGAATTTGTATTCCATCCCTTCCGTTGCCTCGATGTCGATTTGTGCCGGCAGGTTGCATTTTGTGTTCACCTCCTCATACATGGATAATGGTGCGTTCTGAGAGTATCGCAGGTTGCACTCGGTGTAGGTGTCGAACACTCCGTGTGCCAACGGCTCCTCGTCCTCATAGCCAGTCCACACCTGTTGTCCCTTTTCTCCGTGGATGATTGCGGTGCCGGTGTCCTGGCAGAAAGGAAGGATTCCCTTGGCTGCCACGTCGGCATTTCGAAGGAATGTGAGGGCCACGTACTTGTCGTTATCGCTGGCTTCAGGGTCGCGAAGAATTTTCGCTACCTGCTCGTTGTGAGCTCTTCTGAGCATGAAGCTCACATCGTGGAATGCAGTCTTGGCCATGAGCCGTAGTCCTTCCGGTGCCACTTTGAGAATGGGGTGTCCTTCAAAATCACCAACGCTCACATAGTCTTTTGTGAGCAGATAGTATTCAGTATCGTCCTTTCCCGTCTGAAACATGGGCGCATACTTGAATTCAACAGTTTTTGCCATAGTGTTTTTAGAATTTTGTTCGATATATTTGTTGGATTTAAGTTTCTTCGCTCCAAAATTACGATTTTTTTACCATAAAATCACTTTTTATTAACAGTTTTTCATCGAAAGACTTTATTTTTTGTATGTTTTTCAATAATTATGAAATAAAAACGTTATCTTTGCAAAGCATTATGGCTGAAAAGTCAGTTTTTTAAGGTAAAGTTTCTTTTCGACGATTCAGGATTTTCCTTTTTTTGCCAGATGCGGCGGTGATTCGCTTAAGTAAGCTTTCCCGTTCTCTAACTAACAAGAAATATACCGATGATAATGAGATGACGGAGTCAAACACCGACATATTGGCCTTATTAGTTCAGATGGAGCCGATTACGCTTGACCAGATGTCTTCTATCAAGTTGATGAACCGGATTGACACGAAGTTCGTGACTTCGCGCCGTTTGTTGTTGGAGTTGCTCCGCCGTGTTTTGGATAAATATTTTGTTCAGGAAATCAACGGTGACCGCATCAGTCCTTACCGCACCACCTATTTTGACACAGCCCGCTACACGCAGTATATGCAGCATCACAACCGTCACGCCAATCGTACGAAGGTTCGCGTGCGCACCTATCTGAGCAGCGGTGACCTGACGTTCTTGGAGGTGAAGAAGAAAAACAACCACTTGCGTACAAAGAAGAAGCGAATTCAGGTGGCAAGCATGGAAACGGCTCTTCAGACAGAGGGCGCAAGTGAGCTGGTTCTGAAACGTACAGGCCTTCGCCTTGAGGATATGCATCCGATAGTTCAGAACCACTTCGACCGAGTGACGCTTGTGAATTACGGCAAGACAGAGCGTCTGACCATCGATTTCAATGTCCGTTTCCATAATTATGAAACTGATAATGACTACGACACTGAAAACATCGTAATCATTGAGTTGAAACGCGATGGTAACATATTCTCTCCCATCACGAACATCCTCCGCGATTTACATATCCACCAGACAGGTTTCTCCAAGTGCTGTATCGGCATGGCAACCACCGACCCGGGATTGAAGCAGAACAACTTCAAGCAGAAGCTGCGTATGCTCCGGAAAATCAACAAGGACGAGACTTATCAGATTCGTGACACCGCGGAGAATATTGACGACAACACATGAAAATGGATTTACGATTCTGGAAATTCGTTCATTAGGTGACAAAAGACGACATACGGACTTGAATACGATATATTAACAGACAACTAATAACAATTCAACGATAATGAAGACATTGAAATTTTTTCTTTTTTTGATGGTTTTTGCGCTGGCAGTCAATGCAGACGTGATAGCCGATGATATTTATATCCCGGATTTCGACAAAACGGAGTCTGTAGCTGCCGATAGCATCGATGACGACGATGATGATGATGATCCGGATGCTAAATATGCAGCTGACGCCATTTCTGGCGAGGGCAGTGAGGATTTGGACATGGGCAGCAGTGGCAGCGGTGCCTCTTATGAGGATGACTCCAAGTATGCGAAATACAAAGATGATGGTTCGCTTTATTTTGTGGGTGATAACGGAGAAGAACTGTCGGCCGCTGAGTATGTGAGCTACAAGAACCGCAACAAGATTCTGGACTTGATATTCCGTTTCCTTATCAACACGATATTCGTTCTGATTATCGCCCGCGCATTCTATTTCCCTAAAAGCCGGAGGCGTGACTTCTTCTTCACCTACATCCTCGTTGGCTTTGCCATATTCATGTTGATTCACTTGATGAGCGGAGAGACCATGGAGACAGGTATCGGTATGGGACTGTTCGCCATCTTCTGCATCATGCGTTATCGCACAGAGTCGGTGCCAATTCGCGAGATGACCTATCTTTTCGTCATCATCGCTATGGCGGCTCTCAACGGTATGGCATGGGATATATCCATTAAGAAGCCCGACTATCTCAACCGTGAGATGATCTCAATGAGTGAGTTGATTCTGACGAACGTGTTGTTTATCATAATCGTATGGCTCTCTGAGGGTCGCAGCATCGCCAAGGGCCTGTCGTCGAAATATATCAAGTATGACAAAATCGACCTTATCCTGCCTGAAAAACGCGAAGAGCTGATAGCCGACCTGAAAGCACGTACCGGTTTGGACATCACAAGTGTGAGCATCGGTTCGATAGACTTCCTGAAGGACATGGCTCTTATCAAGATATTCTATCATGATGAGGAGGGCGATGAGGAAGCACTGAACAAGATGCCTAAGGAGTTTGGATAAGTAGTTTTGTTTTCTGTTTTAGTATTCAGATATATATCATGCCAATGATGAGAAAGATAACGTGGCTGTGCTTGTGGCTGCTGCTGTCGGTCAGTGGGCACATCTCCGCTCAGGACCAGATTCTGCCCCGTGACTGGAGCTCGGTGAATGCCAAGTCTAACGACTTCGGCCTGTCGTTCAATCTGGGTTTGGAAAAGAAATTAGCCACTCGCTTGTCGCTCAACATAGAGGGTGAGCTACGCACCCAGGACAGCAGCAAGGAGATAGAGCGGTTTATGGCTGGTGCAAGCCTGCAGTATAAACTCTACCAGACCTACAACAAGAAGTTCAACCTGAAGAGCAGTCTGGGTTTCGAGTATATATGGAACCACAAGATGAGCGAGACTTCAAACTTCTCGAAACTGGCAGAGCACTACAACAGCGAAGGTGAGTTCAACGGCTATAATGAGCGTATAGGTTATAAGAACACCGAAATGTACTGGCGCAACCGCTGGCGCACATCGTTGGGTCTGACAGCCACCTATTCCCCTTCAAAACGCTGGTCGTTCTCCTTAAAGGAGACGCTTCAGTATAATCGCTATTGCTCCACGGACTCCATCTACCGCACTCGCACGAGCACAGAGTTTTACAAATGGCGTGAGTTCGGGACAGACATCGGTAATTTGGAGGACTACGGATACCGCTGGCGTGATGTGACGGATGAGGACGGTGAGACCTATAAGACCTATTATTACGACGCCAACCGTTATGAGCCGAACAGCCGTGGTAACAAGATTTACGAGAAGGAGGTTGCGGACAAGGAGTTGCCATATACCGAGGATGACCTGAAATCTCCCCGTAAAGCGAAAGACAAGTGGGTGCTTCGTTCTAAACTGACGATAGAGTACAACGTGAAAGGTCTTCCGCTGAATCCATACGCCAGCATAGACTATGGCTGCGGTTTGAACTATACCGCAAACAAATGGAAATATACTGTGGGTTCAACATACAAGCTGACGAAACAGCACAGACTTGACTTTTTCTATCGTTTTTCCCATGATGATGACGACGACGAACCGAACGGACATCTCATAGGAGTGGGGTATAAATACAGCTTTTAGGGGAAATGACAGGAAGGTATAAAAATAAAAGGGAATTAATACGAAATCATAACAATAAAATAATAAGATGAAACGATTCTTAATGGCAGTGATGAGTGTGTTTTTTGCTCTTGCTGTCTATGCCGATGACGAATTCGGTCTCTATGTCGTAACAGACTCAGAGACAAAAACCACAGAAGTGTCATCGCTTCAGAAAATCACTTTTTCCAATGGGAATGTGGTTGTTCAGACCAAAGACGGCACCTCTACTTCCACTGCCATGTCGGATGTGACTAAAATGTATTTCGACTACATCAAGTCTGAAAGTGGCTTATTTGGAGATGTGAACGAGGACGGCAATGTTGACATCAGCGACATCGTGGCAGTAATCAACCAGATAGCCGGTATGGCCATCTACCGTTATGCTGATGTGAACGGTGACGAAGGCGTTGATATCAGCGACATCGTTGCGATTATTAATATCATCGCTTCGGCGGGTACAGAATAACCATCAGTCATGAAGCGGATTATGAGAAATTATGTTTTTGCTGTTCTTTCTTGCCTGACTTTTCTGTCGGCATTCGGGCAAGAAAAGTTCTATGTTTGCGAGAAATACGATTCGGAGGGTTATAACATCCTGAGCAGCGACTCTGTGTTTAAGGAATTTGTCTTCAGCGACGACCTCACCGAGGTGAAAATCGGTAATGACACTTACAACGTGGCTGACATCGACTCCATCGTCTTTACGGCACCTCAGTTTCCTTGTGTGAATATCGTATGGGACGGTTCGAGCGCAACCGTCACCGTTGATCCATCCATCACAGGAATAAGCTACGCTATCAAAGGTGGTCATGTGGTCATCACGTCCACCAATGTGAAAGACGAGATTCTTTATGTGCTGTCCGGCAGTTCGAGCGACGGTTCTCTTACCCTCAACGGTTCCTACAAGCTGACGATGCACCTGAACGGTGTCTCTCTGACCAGTAAGAAGGGAGCCGCACTGGATATTGAATGTGGCAAACGTGTGGAGATGAAGTTGATGAAAGGCACCGAGAACACGTTTGTAGACAGCAGCAACGGCAATCAGAAAGCCGCTCTTTATTGCAAGGGACACCTTGAGGTAAAGGGTAAGGGCATCCTGAATGTGACAGGAAACACGAAACATGCCATCGGAGTGAAGGAATATCTGCAGTTCAAACCTTCCACCGGCACCATCAACGTCCTGGGTGCTGTGGGTGACGGCATCCACTGTGGCAAGGCCAGCAAGGCCGCAGATGAGTGGGAAAACTGCCGCTTCATCATGAACGGCGGAACCGTGAATGTGGCAGGCTGCGGCGGTGACTGCATCGATGCCGATGACTACGGCAGCATGTATATCAACGATGGAACGATAGACATGAAAGTGAGTCAGGAACGTGGAAATGGTCTGAAATGTGATTCTATTCTGAGGATGACCGGTGGTGTCATCAAAATGGAGGTAACAGGAACGACCAGTGACGGTATTCAGCATAACTACCACTCTTATTTCAGTGGCGGTACCATTGAAGGCATAGTGAGCGGTAATGGTTCCATGGGCATTTATTCCAAAAAGACAACAAAGACGACAGATACGGTACTGAAGGGAGGTGACGTTTATTTCCAGGGTACTGATGTGACGCTGGAGGTGAGTGGTGAGACGACTCCCACCGCTGATGAATGTATCGGTATTGCCGTTGACGGCAACTACACACAGACAGCCGGTTCTATTCACGTGAAGGTCAGCAGTCCAGATGCCAAGGCCTACGATGTGTTAGGCTCCGTCACTGTGACGGGCGGCACGATGACTGAGGAATGAAAAAGAAGAAGTTATGATAAAAATGCCAGGCCTAAAGTCTGGCATTTTTTGTATGTGCTTCATAAAAATTTTCATTTTTTGTTGCAATATGAAAAAAAAACGCTAATTTTGTAAAACTTAAATCAAAAACAGCGAGACTATGGGTAAGCAAGCAGAATACATCAGCAGGATAGAAATCAAATCCTTGTGGCGTGGCGGCCGCCATATCGCATGGGATTTGAAGCCAGACGTGAACATCCTGAGCGGCATCAACGGCGTAGGCAAAAGCACGATTATCAACCACTCTGTTCGTGGACTTGACAATATCGACAACGGTGAGATTCGGCCAGGCGAGGTGTTACACGGCATCAATATCAGTCTTTATCCAGAGGATGCAGAGAGTATCAAGTATGATGTGATTCGCAGCTTCGACCGTCCGCTTCTCCACTCAGACTTGCTCGAGAAGCTGGCAGACTCTCGTGTGAAGACAGAGCTTGACTGGCAGATTTACAAACTTCAGAAGCGTTTCCTCGATTATCAGGTGAATATAGGCAACAAGATAATCGAGCTGCTCACTTCCGGAAATCCAGAGGATGCTATGCAGGCCGCCGAAGTGTCGAAGCCTAAGCAGATGTTTCAGGATATGATGGACCGTCTTTTTGACGACACTCATAAAAAAATAGACCGCAGGAGCAACGAGATTCAGTTCTTGCAGAACGGTGAGAAACTAACACCCTATCAGCTTTCCTCCGGTGAGAAGCAGATGTTGGTAATCCTGCTTACGGTGTTGATAGAGAACGGCGAGCCATACGCTTTGATTATGGACGAGCCTGAGGTAAGTCTCCACATTGAGTGGCAGCAATGCCTCATCAACCTCATCCGCAAGTTGAACCCCAAAGCCCAGGTTATCCTCTCCACCCATTCTCCAGCTATGATTATGGATGGTTGGACCGACAAGGTGACTGAGGTGGACGATATAACTTTGAACTTTGCGGATTGAGCTTTGCAGTTTAAGCTTATCAATTGATATTTGTTTCGTTTCTTGAATACATGCCTGGCCTTTTTTCCCTCCAGGACTATATAAAACAAGATGAGTAAACGTCTGACAGGTAATCTAAGTTCAAAATATATGGAGGCTGCGAGCCGGCTTCATCCGGGCTCAGACAGCAACCGGAAGAAAGTGGTGTGCTATGTGGAAAGCTACACCGACATCTTCTTCTGGCGTTCTATTCTTGATGACTTTCGTCATGACGGCATAGAGTTTGAGATTATGCTTCCATCCCGCACCGACTTGTCGAGAGGCAAGAAACAGGCGATGATGAACACGTTAGGAGAGAACTTGGGAAAATATATGATAGCCTGTGTGGACTCCGACTACGATTATCTGTTGCAGGGCAGCTCGCCCACCTCCCGCGAGATGTTGTCCAATCCTTATGTGCTTCACACCTATGTCTATGCCATAGAGAACTACCAATGCTATGCTCCTTCGCTCCATGAGGTGTGTGTGATGTCGACGCTGAACGACCGCAAGATATTTGATTTTGAGGAGTATATGAAGCTTTACAGCAACATCGTCTATGAATTGTTTGTTTGGTCGGTTTGGCTTTATCGTAACAACATGTACAAGGATATGCCCTTGAACTCGTTCCTTGGTTTTGTGTCTGTGGAGAAGATGAACATCATGAAACCCGGTGAATCGTTGGAGGAACTGCGTCACAGAGTGAACCGTAAGGTGGCATACATGCAGCGTAACTATCCAAAGGCAAAGGGTAAGTTGACTCCACTGAAGCAGGAGTTAGAGCGATTGGGGGTGACGCGCGACAACACCTATCTCTTCATTCAGGGTCATCATATCCTGGAGAACGTTGTAATGGCGGTGATGGACCCTGTATGCACCTTGCTTCGTCGTGAGCGTGAGCGTGAGATCAAGTCGCTGGCAAACGGCCGCAAACAGCAGATGGACAATGAACTGGCGAGCTATAATCACAGTCAGTGTCCGATAGACCAGATGATTCGTCGCAACACGGATTTCAAAGATTCTGACCTTTATCAATTGCTGAAACACGATATAGAACAACTGATCGACTCCATCCTCGAAGATGATGAAGCCGACCAGCAGGTTGCGTCTTTAAAATCCGACATATTAGAAAAGTCTGACATGCCGGATATTTGTTAGTATGCTATGGCCTCAAACAGGCCTTGGAGCGTAATCTATACTCTGATGAGCGACGTCACCTCGATGCCGTCTCCTATATTTTCCCTTCCGTAGAGTCCTTCATCACGGATTTCGATGATGAAGTTCATGTAGCATTTCTTCGGATTGAATTTCTTTACCAAATCCCATGCTGCCTTGATGGTACCGCCAGTTGCGAGAAGGTCATCATGAATGAGCACCACATCATTCTCATCGATGGCATCCTTGTGGATTTCGATGGTGTCGGGGCCATATTCCTTCATGAATTCTTGTCTCACTGTCTCAGCAGGCAGTTTTCCCGGTTTTCTGCACATCACGAGTCCGGCTCCCAGCCGGCGTGCGAGGATGGCGCCCATGATGAAACCACGCGACTCAATACCCACCACTTTCGTGATGCCCTTGTCCTTGTAGAGCTCATAAAGCTCATCGTCCATGATTTCTATGCACTTGGCGTTTTTGAACAAAGTGGTCACGTCGCGGAAATTCACTCCCTGAACAGGGAAATCTTCGATTGAACGAAGATTCTTCATTAGATATTCGTTGTTCATATTTTTTGATTTCTTGTTTCAGTTTATTTTTCTTTAGTTTTCTTAGTCGTAAATTTTATATTGCTTGAGTTTACCTTCCCATCAACACGAGCAGGACATTGATGTCGCTGGGGCTAACGCCGGGGATGCGGCTGGCTTGTGCCAAAGTCTCTGGGTCGATGGCCGTGAGTTTCTGCCTTGCCTCAATGGTGATTTGGTTCATGTTCATGTAGTCGAACCGGCCTTTAATCTTGATGTTCTCCAGGCGCACCATCTTCTCAGCCATCTGCCGTTCCCGTTCGATGTAGCCTTTGTACTTGATTCTCACCTCCGTTGCCTCAATGATTTCATCAAATCTGGCCGATGAGCATCCCTCACAGATTTTATCGACGGCTTTTTGGAAAGGAGCGATAAGCGGAAGAAGATTTCGGATGTTCACTTGCGGTCTGCCTAACAGCTCACTGAGTTTGCATCCCTGCTGCAGTGGTGTGGTACCGATTTTTTGTAGTCCCGGGTTGATGAGTATAGGTTTGACTGAAAAATTGTCGGCGAAATCTATAATCTGCTCGATTCGCTTGCTCTTGTCCCGCAGACGGTCGTAACGTTGCTGATTGGCAAGTCCGATACGGTACCCCAGTTCTGTGAGCCGCATGTCGGCATCGTCCTGTCGCAGCAAGATGCGGTATTCCGCTCGAGACGTGAACATGCGGTAGGGCTCGTCAACACCTTTTGTGACGAGGTCGTCGATGAGCACACCGATATATGCCTGGTCTCGCTGGAGTACGACGGGCTCGTCGCCTCTTATGGCTCTGACAGCGTTGATACCCGCCATGATACCCTGTCCCGCCGCTTCCTCATATCCTGTGGTTCCGTTTACTTGTCCTGCGAAGAACAGTCTGTGAATTATTTTCGATTCCAGGGAATGTTTCAGCTGAGTAGGGTCGAAGAAGTCGTATTCAATGGCATATCCCGGCCTGTATACCTCAATGTTTTTGAACGCCGGAATTTGTCGCAGTGCCTCAATCTGCACATCCATCGGCAGAGATGAACTGAATCCGTTGAGATACATTTCGTTTGTATCTTCCCCCTCAGGCTCAAGAAAGAGCATGTGCTGGTTCCGGTCGGGAAAAGTATGGAGTTTTGTCTCGATACTGGGGCAATAACGTGGTCCGATACTCTGAATCTGTCCGTTGAAAAGCGGCGAGTCTTCGAATCCGGTTCTTAGAACCTCGTGCACCTTCTCGTTGGTATATACAATCCAGCAGGGTAATTGCTTCAGCACTCTCCCTTCGCTGAGGAACGAGAATGCACTGTAGTGTGCGTCGCCGTCTTGTCTTTCCGCCTTAGAGAAGTCGACGCTTCGCTTATCGATTCTCACAGGCGTTCCCGTTTTCATCCTTCCGCATCTGATTCCGTGTCGTGTGATGGACTCGGTGAGTCCTGTGGCCGCCGGTTCAGCGATTCGACCTCCCGGGAATTTCACTCTTCCGATGTGCATCAGCCCGTTGAGGAATGTTCCAGCGGTGATGATGACAGCCTTGGCATGAAAAGTGGCGCCCAGCATCGTCTTCAATCCAGTTGCCTTTCCGTCTTCCACGATGAGTTCCATCGCCTGGTCCTGCCAGATGGATAGGTTGTCAATGTGGTCGAGTACTTCTCTCCAGGTCCAGATAAACTTTCCCCTGTCGCATTGAGCTCGTGGGCTCCACATCGCTGGTCCTTTTGATTGGTTGAGCATACGGAACTGTATGGAGCATCTGTCGGTGACGATACCCATCTGTCCTCCCAGTGCGTCGATTTCTCTTACAATCTGTCCTTTTGCAATGCCTCCGACAGCGGGGTTGCAGCTCATCTGTGCTATCTTGTTCATGTCCATCGTCATCAGGCAGGTCCGTGCACCCATATTGGCGGCGGCCGCAGCGGCCTCACATCCCGCATGTCCAGCTCCTACGACGATGATGTCATACTCGAAATTCATTGTCTTCCACTTATTTTGTGCAAAATTAAATAAAAAATGCTATCTTTGCAAATAAATTCAAATAAAAGAGGAAAATTGGAACGAAGTGAATTTGAAATCATGGCTCCGGTTGGTTCAAAGGAGAGCTTGGCAGCCGCATTGAATGCCGGTGCCGATTCTGTCTATTTCGGAATCGGACGACTGAACATGCGCGCCCATTCCGCCTCTGCTTTCGGCATTGACGACTTGAAGGAAATAGCCGCAACGTGCCAGTCCCATGGTGTGAAAAGTTATCTTACAGTCAACACCATCATCTATGGTGAGGATATGGATTCAATGCGTGAGATAGTAGATGCCGCCAAGTTGGCCGGTATCTCCGCTGTGATAGCGAGCGATGTGGCTGTGATGACTTATTGCCGTGAGATTGGTCAGGAAGTTCACCTGAGCACTCAGCTGAACATATCCAACATAGAGGCACTGAAATTCTATGCCCAGTTTGCCGATGTTGTTGTACTGGCACGTGAGCTGAACATGTGGCAGGTGAAGGATATCTACGATGAGATTCAGCGCCAGCAGGTGAAAGGACCGTCTGGCAGGCTTGTCCGCATCGAGATGTTTTGTCATGGTGCGCTCTGCATGGCAGTGAGTGGTAAGTGCTATTTGAGTTTGAACAACGCCGGCCGTTCCGCCAACCGTGGCGAGTGTGTTCAGCTTTGTCGCCGCGGTTATGAGGTGACCGACCTGGAGTCTGGGACGCAGCTGAATATTGACAACAAATACATCATGTCGCCAAAGGACTTGAAGACCATCCGCTTCCTCGACATCATGATGAATGCAGGCGTACGTGTGTTCAAGATAGAAGGACGTGCCCGAGGTCCGGAATATGTTCAAGTGGTTGTGAGTGCATACAACGAAGCTATTCATGCCGTTCTTGATGGCACATTCCATTCCGACGCAGCCCGGCAGGACCGTTGGGATGCTGAGCTGTCCACTGTGTTCAACCGAGGTTTTTGGGATGGCTATTACCAAGGCCAGCGACTGGGCGAATGGTGTACGGTCTATGGTTCAAAGGCAACAGAGAAAAAAGTGTATGTGGGCAAGTGCACGAAATATTTCAGCAAGCTGGGTGTCGGAGAGTTTCTTATCGAGAATGAGCCCCTTCATATAGGAGATAAGATTTTAGTGACTGGAACGACCACCGGCGCACTCATCCAACATGTTGATGAGATTCACGACGATGACGGTGTTATCGATACTGCCGTTCGTGGTCAGCTTATCGCTGTAAAGACCCGTGAGCGTGTTCGTCCGAATGATAAAATGTATGTGTTAGTAAACCGTTCATTAGCAACTGATTGAAAAAATATTTAAAAAAAACTGGCATTTTTGTAACTTTTCATTCCCCTAATCCGTCTTATGAAAGAAGTGAGTTTCAAGAACGACATACTCCCGCTGAAGGATATTATATTCCGTTTAGCGATCCGTATCACTCAGAACCGTGAGGATGCTGAAGATATCGTTCAGGAAACGCTCATCCGTTTGTGGAACGAGACGAAGAAACAGGATATTGAGAATGTGCAGTCGTTTGCGATGACGGTGTGTCGTAATCTTTCGTTGGATTACAAGGCAAAAAAGGAGCATCAGTCCATCACTTTTGATGAGGACAGTCACGACCAGATAGATGTGACGAGTCAGCCAGATCGGCTGATAGAGAGCAAGGAACGTTTCAGTTATATTCAATCATTGATAGACGAACTCCCCGAGAAACAACGTACAGCCATTCAACTACGGGATATAGAAGGCCAGTCATACAAGGAGATCGCTACAGTGATGGAAATCTCAGAGTCCGATGTTAAAGTTAATATATTCCGGGCTCGTCAGAAACTCAAGGAACGTCTAAAAAACGGAAAAAAGTAACCCAGAAATTATTACAATTAATGAATTATACATATATAGAACAATTGCTTGAACGCTACTGGCAGGGCGAGACCAATCTCGACGAGGAGCAGATACTGAAGTCCTTCTTCTGTCAGGAGGGAGTTCCGGACCACCTGCGGGAATACGCAGAGTTCTTCTCGTGTGTGAAGGATTCAAAGAAGATGACCGTATCGGATGATTTCGACTCCCGTTTCGCAGACATACTGTCGGAGGAGGAAGGTTCTAAGACCGAGCGTATGAAAGCTATCCGTATTCCGTTCAAGACGCGTTTGATGCCATTCTTGAAGTCCGCTGCAGTTGTTGCCATTACGCTTACGATAGGTGGAGCGGCGATGCGTGCCGTGATGGAGCCAGAAGAACCTTCCACAATTGAGATGATGACTGGCACTTATGTTCAGCAACAAGACGTGAAGACGGTGATAGAAGCCGCTCAGCGTTCGATGACAGCAAAGGCCGACAGCATCATAGACAAGAAGGCGGTTGACGCGGAGGTAAAAACCGAATAAAATCAGAACAATTTTTTTTGATATAATAATGTTACTAAAAACACCAAGAAGCTGTGAAGTTTCAATTCTCTCATGTAATGAATGAAAAGGTTTTTTAAAAACCAGAAAGCTCCGCTCCAACAAGCGGGGCTTTTTCTATGAAATATGAGCAGGTATTGATACGTATCAGGAGCAATTGAGAATATAGATTCTTCCGTTGTTATGGATTTTATACGTGTTCACTCTCAAAAAAGGTTTCGAAGGATGTTTTTATGGTGGGTAGAAATGTGAGAGCTTAACTAATAATGTTTTACTTATAAAAATTCAAGTAAATGCTGTTTGATTTTCATACACACAATCATGAGACAGAATCTCTTGCCATCGTGAATTGCAGTCTTAACGATGATTTTTCGCGTTATCCCCGTTTTTCCGTTGGTTTGCATCCATGGGATGTGGATGAGAATTGGAGAGAGAATTTAGAAGCCTATTGTCATTTGATCAAGCATCCTCCTTTTGAAGGTTTTAGGAAGCAGATGGCAGCTTATGGAGAAATAGGCGTCGATAAAGTCCGTGGCGGAGATTTGCAGATGCAGATAGAATGTTTTCAGGAGCAGTTGGTTCTTGCCGACACTTATGGTCTGCCTGTGATTATCCATTGTGTGAAGGCGTATGATGAGGTGTTAAGATGCCTCCGAGATATTTTGTCATCTCATCCTCATACTGTTGTCTTTCATGGTTTCCGTGGTAAACCGGAGCAGGCATCTCAGCTGCTTCGATGGAATTACGGATATTTGTCGTTCGGTCCCCGTTTCAATCCAGACAGCTTGAAACTGGCCTATGAAGCAGGTCGTATGTTTCTTGAGACCGACGACAGCGGTATGTCTATCGGTGATGTCTATTCGCTGGCTGCCAAAGCATTGAATATCTCTCCGGCAGACATCGTGGTGCCCGGTATATTCAAGTTATAGGCTATTTGTGCCAGTGGTTCCATGACGAACCGTCTTTTTGTCATAAGCGGATGAGGTATCGTGAGCCTGGGTGTCCGGATAATAAGTTCGTCGTAGAGTAGTATGTCGATATCGATGATGCGGTCGTGGTAAACCACAGTCTGGCTTCCGTCAGCGTTTGTTTTTCTTGTGCTTTTTTGCAGTCTTCCCATCCGTCGCTCAATTTCCTGGCATCTGTCAAGGAGCTCGAGAGGGTGGAGTGA
>JAEEGL017179383.1_pt1 | contig 16992 bp, 7 predicted proteins | sample 9134231 | NCBI WGS metagenome assembly JAEEGL01 (sample SAMN16246548, study PRJNA631951) | gut metagenome | biome: gut microbiome; feature: rumen; material: fiber-attached | host: Bos | place: Iran: Karaj | collected 2018-10
ATTTGCGAACGCTTGGTCTTCTCGTTGGTATTGAGCCACACCTCGGCGTCGCTTGCCATTAGGAAAACTTGCTCAATGGAATACGGAAGGCTCTCGGTCGATTCGTTGTCGAAGACATACTGACCTCCTGCCTCTTTCACGAAGTTTGCGAAGAAACTGTTGCCACCCGGCACCCACCAAGTCCCTTTCCACGGCAGACTTACAAGCACCTTCGGGCTTTTGTCGGTAGGTATAGCCTTGATTTCGTTGTAGCGGTTTTCAACGCTGTCGAAATAATGTTCAGCCAATTCAAGCTTGTCGTAGAAGCAGCCGAAAAATTTCATCCATTCGGTTCTGCCCAACGGACGAGGTTCCAGATAGTCATCAACTATAACAATCGGGATACCAATTCTCTCAAGCTTCTGGAATCCTGAAATCGACTCGTTGTCGATCCCGTATGCAAAAACCACATCTGGTTTCAGCGAGATGATGCGTTCCATGTCGAGTTGTTTGTCGTAACCGATTTCCTTAATCTTGCCATCGCGAATCATCTTCACAACTACTGGGTCGCACACATATTCCGTACCGCTCAGTCCCGTTATCGACGAAGCCTCGCCCAACTGCGAAATGAAAGCCGTGTGAGTTGTCGAAAAGCAGACTGCACTGCGAATTGGGATTTGTATTGCAGAATCGGACTTCTCGCGCGAGAGATGCAAAACACGGTTATTGCGCGTAAGTGTGACATCGTAGCCATCGTCGGTAGCCACAATTCCAAAGTTCTGCGAGTAGCGATTTCCCTCAACTACGCATTTTTCCTGTCTGTAATCCTTGCAGGAATACAGCAGAGAAAACACCAACAGTATGAATATCAACCTTTTCATAAAAAGAAACTTCCGACCACAAAGATAGTCGGAAGTTTCCAATTTCGCTTAAAGTTTTATGTTATTTTGTCAACATAATCTTCTTGTTTGCAACAAATGCAGGAGTGCTTATCCTTACAATATACAAACCTTCGGGGTAAGCCGAAATATCCATTGAGTGATTATCGGATGCGCTTACCATTTCCGAAGAAACAAGTCTACCGAGAGCATCGTAAATTTCGACGCTATAGCTGCTCATGTCGGCATTACCGAACGAAATGTTGAGCAAACCGGTTGTCGGGTTCGGGTAAACATCAACAGAACTATCAGCAACATCTTCTTCGATATCATTTACTAAGCACGATACAGGTTCTATCGGCAACGAAGCATTGAATGAAAGGAATTCTGTAGTAGAATACCAAACATTGTTTTTCATAACCGACATTGTATTGAGACCGCTTGCTGATCTATTGTTTACAATTGGAACTACAAACAAATCGTCACTTATCTGATCATCATTATTATCCGGATAATTAACCTTGAAACCAACATGGAACGGACCTGTAACAGGAACAGCCTCATCGAACCTTACGACATTTGTCTGTCCTGCAGTTAGATTTCTAATAAGCACTTTCTTGCTTCCTAATTCTTCGCCAGGCAAGCCGTTGTTATCTGCCCAGACATAGAATCTCACATACGAATCGCTTGCGCCATAAACTGCTTGAGTAACAGGAACGAGCAAAGCCCTAACCTGGGTAAATGTATGGGTAGCGAAATAATCTGCATATGCTTTTATCTTCTTTCCGTTCTGACCAGCGACATAGCCCCATGTTCCTCCGGGTTGCTTAGGTCCGATAACATCTCCTGTAGAAACATTGCTCAGAGTATCGCAAAAAGCTTCGACACTACTATTGAATACATATATGTATTGTTCCTTGGTTATGCTAGTAGAACCGCATGAATTTGACACTAACAATGTTACGTCGTAAATACCTGGAGTCATGTAACGGACACCATTTGTTGGAGAGAATTCGTTAGAAGTTCTCGGTGTACCACCATCGAAAGTCCACATCGAGAAAGCCGGAGAATTTGAAGAAGTATTTTCGAAAAATACCTCGGTACCATAAGCAATTGCTCTGTTAGTTGCTACGAAATCGGCCTGAGGTGCTTCGGTACACGGATCTGTTGCCGAAACAATGATATACATTTCCTTAACAATTTCATTAGTACCTATATTATTAGATACAGTCAACTTAACATTGTATGTACCTTCGGAAGCATAGGCGATATAAGGATTTGGCTGAGTACTTGCTGCAGGAGTTCCTCCTTCGAACTGCCAAGCCCATCTGTATGGGTCGCCCTGACTAAGATCGATAAAATGAACCGTTTCTCCTGGTCTTATCAAAACCTTGTCGGATGTAAAATTAGCTGTAGGTCTGCTATCCGAATTGGGAACAACCTTGATATAGTTTTCCTTCAGTTCAATATCCTGAACGCCATTCGACTTACGGCATCTAAGTTCAACATCGTATGTACCAACCTGGGTATATGCGATTACAGGAGGTACGGAATCGGAAACGTTTTCGGGAGTTCCACCTTCAAAATGCCAAGCCCACTGGTTGAACGGTCCATTCTGCGAAAGGTTCGTAAACCTAACCACGCCGCCAACAGGTATAACAGTTACATTTGCCTCGAAATCGGCAATCGGCAACTGCGGATTGTTTTCTACAACAATACAGCCTTCGCAGACCTCCGAATCGTAATCGCCATCTGCATTCTGCACATACAATGTAACATTATACGTACCAGGAACATTATAGCAGATGTTAGTTGGATTCTGCTGTGTTGATGTTACGGTTTCGGCACCTTGGAAAGTCCAGTTCCACGAAGTTGGTGAACCAGACGACCTATCGGTAAAGTTGATGCAATCGCCAATAGTTATTGTATATGCCGAAGCAGCAAAAGCGGCTGCAAGTTCTCCGTGAGGATCTGGATCAGTACCTTGACTAACAGTTATATAATTGGTCTTTGTTTCTGTGTCTGAACCATCAGCATTTGATACGGTAAGAATAACATTATAAGTACCTGCAGTAGGGTAAACAACGCTAGGATTCTGAGCCGTTGATGTTCCAGGATTTCCTCCGGGGAAAGTCCACGACCAAGAAGTCGGGGTACCTGTTGAAGCATCGCGGAAAGCAACAGTGCCGCCTACATCTACCGTTGTTGGAGTACCTGTGAAGTCTGCATTCAAAGTACCTGGTGTTGGAGGAGGAGTTACTCCTGAATTAGGATAACGACCTGGGCAAGTTTCTGCGCCAGTGTTCTGTGGGTCGAGCCAAGGTTTAAGACGGTTGGCATTAGCAGTTCCGCCGTTTTCCCAATGCAAGTCGAAACGACCGTACATATCGCTACGAGCCTGACCTGTCTGGCTGCAATCCGACGATCCGCCAGTCAAAGTTCCAACAATAAGCTTGTTTGCACCATTAAACAATGGAGAACCAGACGAGCCACCCTCAGTAACACCAGTAATATCGTTGTTATTGTTCTGCCATTTTGCCCACCAGTGTCCATTTTGTGTGTTTGAATTGCTATATGTCTGAGCTGTCAACTGTTCAACATAGAATGATATTTTCTTAATGTCTCCTGACGGATGATGAATGCAAGCACCCGACTGTGCACCAGTAGTACTTCTATCCCAACCATTATAGTATGCACCGATAGTTTCGAGGTTATCTTCGGTTGTATTCAACTTCAGAAGCAAGAAATCGGTTCCAGTAGCCTGGTTTCCTGAAGGACGAGCTTTAATTGTACATCCTGTAACGGTCTGGTAATTAGGCTCCGAATTTGGATTTGTACAACCAGAAGCTTCGAAATTAAAGTAAAATTCCCATTGATCGACAGAACCAGCAGCATCAACACCGCCGCAATGGTCAGCTGTAAGGAAATAAGGTGTTCCATCGTTTGCCGTATTATTAACAAGCGAACCTGTGCAGAAGCCACCAGACCATCCCATTACGATGAATATTTCGGCTACACCTTTTTTCTGGTCTTGCCAGTTAGCGCCAACCTGACAGTTGACATTAACCTCACAAGCTTCAGAATCGCCAAAGCCAGTTGCACGTTTTTGCGCATAATAACCTACATACGCATCAACACCGCGATAGAAATATGCGAGCTGGTCAATATTAAACACAGGAGTTCCGACAACCGATGCCGGCTGCATATATTCCATATACAACACATCGCCCTGAATCATCTTTGGCGAATAGTAAGTTCCAAACTTTGGATTATCATTTGCATCTACCTTTACAAGCTGCTGCCTATTTTCGTTATAAAGGAAAAGTGTTGCGCCACTGGGGATGTAGAATTCCCTGCACATCACCTTCAATGCCTTTGCACCTTCACATGCTATACGCACACGCCATATTTTTGAACCATCGGCAAGCACATCGGTCGTACCGCAATTATCCATGTTCATATTGACATCAAGGATTCGTGCGACTTTATACATCTCGCCATTCTTCTCATCTGAGGCGTCCTCGTTCATTACCTGAACCATGTCGGGTGGAGTAACAACTACATTGTCTATTTCCGACAATAATCCCGGATTTTTAAAGCTAACTGGCTGATTCTGCGAATATACTGTAGCAGAAACCAGCAATGCAGCAACGCTTAAAACGAATAATACTATCTTCTTCATTTTAATAATTTTTACGTTAATAAAAAACGGTGCAATTTAAGAAAAATTTTTTACAAAGAAACTTTAACCGCTATTTTTTTAGACGTTTTTTTACGAAAAAGGTTGCCTGGCATATAGAGAAAAACTACATGCAACAATATAATTTTCAATTGCTTTTGTAGAATTTCCTTTTTAAGAATTAATTTTCAACAAAAAAATTTGCCATTATAATTTTTTACTGTAATTTTGCAGTCCCAAAACTACGGGAGGATTGACCAATTAGCTCAGCAGGTAGAGCACCTGCCTTTTAAGCAGGGGGTCTGGGGTTCAAGTCCCCAATTGGTCACAAAACCGCTTGAAAATCAAGCGGTTTTTCTTTTTATATACCCACAAAGAAAAAGGGAAGTCGATGGCTTCCCTTTTCTTATAATACATATAACAACTTTTACTTCTCCAACTTTTTCTTCATATTCTCAAGTTGCGTTTGCATATCGTCAATATCTTTTCCCATTTTCTTCATTTCTTTCGGAAATTCTTCGACCTGCTTTATTTCTTTGAGAGCATTGTACTGAACCTTAAGATTTGTGAGAGCCTCATCGAAAGATTTTACCGGGCGAAAGATATATTTTTCGAGGGTCTGCTCAAGTGCTTCGCCACGAAGGTTCTTTGCAACTATAACACCGTTGCCGTCGATAAGGAAATTGCAAGGAATGCTCGACACCTGATACATACGGCCTGCTTCACAGTTCCAATACTGCAAGTCGCTCACATTTGTCCATGTAAGTCCATCTGAATCAATAGCTTTCTTCCATTGTTCGGCTGCCTTATCGAGTGATACGCCATATACAGTAAAGCCATCACCAGCCTGGAAATACTTGTCCTTATATGCATTGTATGCCTTCACTACATTGGGGTTTTCCTTGCGGCATGGTCCGCACCACGATGCCCAGAAATCTATCAGAACCATTTTTCCGCGCAATGATGACAACTTAACTGTATCGCCATTGGGTGTCGGCAAGCTAATTTCTGGAGCAACATCCCCTACTCTGATTCCAACATTCTGTGCGCCAGCAACAAAAGATACAACAATGGCAAATGCCAAAAACAAAATTTTCTTCATATTATTAATAATTTATTCGTTCAATTTTTGCGCCCAGCTTGTTGAGGCGTACATCAATATTTTCGTAACCGCGGTCAATCTGCTCGATGTTTCTAATCAGGCTAGTACCCTGTGCCGACATCGCTGCGATAAGCAAAGCCATACCTGCACGGATATCAGGCGAGTTCATTGTGGTTCCCCTCAACCTTATCTGGTTGTCGAGACCAATTACAGTCGCGCGGTGCGGGTCGCACAGTATAATCTGTGCTCCCATATCTATAAGTTTATCGACGAAGAACAGACGGCTCTCGAACATCTTCTGGTGGATGAGCACACTTCCCTTTGCCTGTGTAGCCACAACAAGGAATACACTAAGCAAGTCTGGGGTTAGTCCAGGCCATATCGCATCCGAAATATTCATTATAGAACCATCGATGAAACTTTCGATCTGGTAATGGTCGTGATGCGGTATATAAATGTCATCGTCGATATGTTCGAGCTTGATGCCTAAGCGACGGAACGAATCGGGAATAATACCCAGCATATCGTAGCGTACATTCTTGATTGTCAACTCCGAGCCTGTCATTGCTGCCATACCTATGAAGCTACCGATTTCAATCATATCGGGCAAGATTGTATGTTCAGCGCCATGGAATTCATCGACACCTTCGATATGCAGCAAGTTGGAACCTATTCCTGTTATCTTTGCACCCATGCGGTTCAACAGCTTGCACAACTGCTGGATATAAGGTTCGCATGCGGCATTATATATGGTAGTCTCACCCTTGGCCTTCACTGCAGCCATGATAATGTTTGCAGTACCAGTTACCGAAGCCTCTTCGAGATGTATGTATGAACCTTCAAGTTTGTCGGCTTCGAGAGAATAGAAATTTTCTTCGAAACTATAGTTAAACTTTGCGCCAAGCTTTTGGAAACCAATAAAATGAGTATCAAGACGACGGCGGCCAATCTTATCGCCACCTGGTTTTGGCATGAAAACTTTGCCGAAACGGGCCAGCAGTGGACCGAGTATCATTATAGAGCCACGAAGAGCGGCGCCATCGGCTCTGAAAGCATCCGATTCGAGATAATCGAGGTTTACGGCATCGGCCTTGAAGGTATAAACGCCATTTCCATGACGGGTTACCTTGACTCCCATTGCAATAAGCAAGTCTATCAGCTTATTAACATCAAGAATATTAGGCACATTGCTTATTTTCACGCTTTCTTCGGTCAACAAAGTAGCGCAAATTACCTGCAAAGCTTCGTTTTTCGCTCCCTGAGGCACAATTTCGCCCTTCAACACATGTCCACCCTCAATCTTGAATGTTCCCATTTCTAATGATTTAATGTTTCTTTTTCTTCTTTTGCGGATTTCCAGTCGGCTGTGGCTGGGCTGGCTTTTTCTTTTTCTTCGGCTGCTGAGCAGGTGCTTGTGCCGACAAAAGTACGTCCTTATAGTCGCCCAACTTTATGTTTTCAGGTACCTGCACACGTCCTTCGGTCAGATATACGATTTCGCGGAATATAACATCATCTGGAATCAATTCCTTTTTCCACTGAATATAAGAACGTTTCATGTAGTTGGCTACATCCGAGAACAACTCTCTCGAACGTTCTGGATCGGTCTCTTCCTCTAGCTTCTGAAGCATCGATTCGATTATCTTACCATAATGCCTAAACTTTATCGCACCGTCGGAATAAGACAGACGTTCCGGCTTTTGTGACTTCACATCCTCCGTAATTACCGGATACGGCCAATCGATGTCTAGTTTAAAATTAGACAACTCCGACAATTGATCCCACAATTTTCGATGATAGTCGGTCTCCTCCTTTATTTCAGGATTCATGTTTTCCATAATTCCGACAATCGTTCTAGCCGCCTTATTACGCTCGTCACGGTCAGGAATCGAGCAACAATGATCAACCATCTGCTGGATTATTCGTCCATACTCAGGTATTCTCATTTTAGGCCTTTGTGTATTATAGTCCATCTTTCAATTTTTTAGTCGCAAAATTAGTCCAAGATTTGCAATTTAGCAAACTTTAATAATAATGTTTTAGTATCGCCGCTATCGAATTCGACAACGAGCTTTGTGTTTTCACCTTCGCCCAGTCTGCTTACAATACGTCCTTCGCCAAACATTTTGTGCAGAATCCTCACGCCTTCGACCAGAAGGCTTGCATCGGCGATTTCGCCCGATGGTGCCGATGTTGTTTTCTTCAACGGCACAAGTTTTCGTTGCTGAGGCTCTACAGGCTTCGGTTCGGCAAACTTTGTAAACGAAGTAGGTCCGCTATATGTCTGCTTCTTCTGGAACCTGGTATATCCTTCGAACTCGTCGTCGAACGTTGCCAAAAACGGGCTTACCGACAATCCATGCCAGTCGACATAATTGGCATCTATATCTTTCAGGAAACGGCTTGGTGCCATCGGGGTAAGCTTACCGAACCTAAAACGGTTTTCGGCATAATAGAGCATTATTCTCTTCTTAGCCCTGGTGACAGCTACATAAAACAACCTGCGTTCCTCCTCCAGATCGCGTGGATCCATAACTGTTAATGCTCCTGGGAACAAGTTCTCCTCCACGCCTGTAACAAATACGTTGTCGTATTCCAATCCTTTCGACGAGTGTATTGTCATCAGCGACACCCTGTTAAGGTCTCCATCGTCGGGTTCCTCGAGGTCGGTAAGCACCGATACATTTTCGAGATAGTTGATTATGCCCATCGGCTCGCCAGTCTCGCGACGCGTATCGCAGAACATCTTGACGCCGTTGAGAAGCTCCTGGACATTCTCTCGACGTCCTTCACCCTCGGGAGTCTTGTCGGCCTGCAAATCGGTAAGGATTCCCGACTCCTTAAGCATCTCATCTACAAAAGCATAGGCGTCGTAAGAATCAATCTTTTCGGCAAAGCCGTTTATCATCACCGCAAACTCCTTCAGTCGCATACGGGTTGGAGCATTCACATCAAGTGGATACTTTTCGGGTGTGAAAATTATGTCCCAAACCGAAACCTGCATACTTTCTGCAGCAGCAACCACCTTGTCGATAGTAGTCTGCCCTATCTTGCGCGAGGGATAATTAACTATTCGCTTGAACGACTGTACATCGTTATGGTTGACAGAAAATCTAACGTAAGCCAAAGTATCCTTTATCTCCTTGCGCTGGTAGAACGACATACCACCGAAAACCTTATATGGTATTCCCTGGTTACGCATCGACTCTTCCAATATTCTCGACTGCGCATTAGTCCTGTAAAGCACAGCAATATCGGAATACTTAGCTCCCGAATCGTGCAACTCCTGAATTTTCTTGGCGACAGTTACACCTTCCATATTGTCGGACACTGTCTTGTTTATCTGAACCTTTTCGCCAACCTCATTTTCTGAAAAGACCTGCTTTGGGATCTGTCCTTTATTCTTCTTTATCAACGAGTTGGCTGCATCAACGATATTTTGGGTACTGCGGTAATTCTGTTCCAGTTTGAATAGTTTGTAGTCGGGATAGTCGTTCTTGAAGTTCAGGATATTTTGAATTTCAGCACCGCGGAACGAATATATGCTCTGTGCATCGTCGCCCACGACAAACAACCGTCTGCACTTTTCCGACAACCGCTTAACAATAAGGTACTGTGCGAAGTTTGTATCCTGATACTCATCGACAAGGAAATAGTCGAACCGTTCCTGATACTTTGCCAAAGTCAATGGATCGATCTTGAACAGGATGTTTGTATAAAGCAACAAATCGTCGAAATCCATTACATTCGACTTCTTGCACCTCTGGAAATACAACTTATATATGTTTCCGAATTCGGGGCGATGAGCAGCACGGTCTTCGGTCATATAGCCTGAGTTTGCAAGGTATGAATCTGGAAGTATCAGTCGGTTCTTGCATGCAGATATCCGGCCAGCAATGCTCTTATACTTATAGTTATCCTCGTCGAGTTTCAGTTCCTTTATAATATCCTTCACAAAGTTCTGAGAATCGGCGGCGTCATATATAGTATAACTGCTTGTAAAACCAATTTTTTCGGCTTCTATTCTCAATATTTTTCCAAATATGGAATGGAAAGTCCCCATCCACAACGACTGCGAGGCATTATAACCGAGCAAAGTATCGATTCGTTCCTTCATTTCTTCGGCAGCCTTGTTCGTAAACGTCAGAGCCATTATCCTATGAGGATCCATTCCATTCGAAATAAGGTATGCAATCTTATGCGTCAGGACTCTGGTTTTTCCAGAACCTGCACCAGCAATCACTAAACTCGGTCCGTCACAATATAAGACGGAATCTTTCTGAGCTGGATTTAAGCCTTTTACAAAAACATTTTCTGCTTCCATCATCAATCTCTTCTGATGGCAAAAATACTAATCAAATGGATTGCCAACCACATAGCCTGGCACAACTTATTAACAAAATTAATCTGCACTTTTGCGCAGGCTGCGCCTATAGTCTCGATTCAATGTCGGATTATATTTTTTCCCGAACTGGTAAGCAATATACAACGACCACATAAAACTGTGAGGCTGCTTGTACATTATTGTCAAAGGTCTATAATACAAGTCGAAAATTGTTCCGAGTTCAAAAGAGCTTACCCTCATTGCATCGCGAGAGAAATCGAAAGAGACATCTATCTTCACATAATTGCCTGGACACAATTTTATTTCGCTCATCCCTTTCGAATAAGGAGACCTGGTCACAAGATCAAATACTTGTGAAGAATAATAGTCTTCGAACCTATGATGACTCTTATAATAATATGCGTGCGAATTTATCATTTCGGCGCTATCTATCATGATATAGTACATAGGTTTCTCGAATGCGAAGGTAAAGCCGACATTTGTCTGCAGATGTATTGACACGCTGCCCTTATCGCGCTTATCGAACAGCATCCAGTTGTAGCCATAACCAACCCTAAGCAGATGCACCGAATTAACCTTTCCGAATACGAATTTCTTCATATCGCAACCGTATGTTTCGGCATTTGTGTTTATCATCTTTACCTCCTTAAGGTTCTTTAGGTAATCGTATTCCACCTCGTAATTTCTCCTGAGGCGATATTTTACCCTTTGGGCAAAAGTATATACGGCGCCAAAGCCATCACTATTAACCTTCAGTCCGAACTGGTTGACGTTATATTTAGTTGTTTCCCTATTATCAGAAAATTCGCCTTGCGCCAATATTGATATTGGGAGAAAAGCAATAAAAAAAAGCAGCACTATGAATTTTCTTAGCGAAGACATAATACCGCAAAAATAATAAAAAAAATGTTCGCACAAAAATTAAGCGACATCCACAACCTCTTCTTGAAGTTGAGAAGCATCGCTATATGCTGGACAATTTTCTGCTGTCTTACATGAACCTAATACAAGAGTTGCGAAAACAATCAATAACAATATTGCACCTATCCTTTTCATAATTTTGATATTTGATATTTTTTGCAAAATTAAGAACGTTTTTTTTCAGAGGCAAATAAAAAGTTGTTTTTTATTAACAACAATAGTTTAATCAATAAAAAAGGAGCCGAATGGCTCCTTTTTTATTAAATCTGAATATCAATTATTCAACAACAATCTTACGAGTTGCGACCTTATCGCCGGAGATTATTCTCAAGATATAAGTTCCAGTCGGCAATTCTTTATCGTAATCGACATATTCCTGATCGGTCAATGTCCTTTCGTCGATAGCAGCACCGCTAGCGTTGAACAACTGAAGAGTAACCTCACCTTCGAAATCTGTTGACGAAACAGTGAACTTACCATTATTCGGGTTAGGATATACACTCAAGTCTGAGAATGCTTCCTCGTCTATTGAGTTCGGGAAGAATGCAATCCTAACGAGATGGTCGGCCTGTACGTTGTGGAATATGATTTCGTTGGTTTCGCAGTTATTTACCATATTGCCGTCAATTTCCAACTGAGAAATATGATATCCACTGTTAGGAGTTACAATAAGAGTAACATCTGCACCATCAACAACTGTAGTATCCCTTGGTGTTACATCGCCACCTGCAGATTCAACCTCAACATGGATGTTGTAATATGCTCTAATGTCTCTATAAGTTACTGTGATGTTGTGGTTTTCTGAAATATTAGTCAATGTATAAACGTTATTGAATACATATCCAGAACCTTCAACCGGGTATCTTACAAATCCGTTATCCATTACGGTATCGATTGCATAGTTCTCGTCAGGAATAAATACCACATCGTATGTAGAACCTGCATTAACAACTATTGTTCCATTAGGCTCAACAGTACCATGAGTACCTATTACAGATGCAGTAATTGTGTAAAGTGTTTCACCAGAGATTTCAATTTCCTGAGTTGTAGTATTAATAACAGTCATGCTATCGCATACAGCATCAACTCTATCGTAATGTATCATACCGTCACAAGCTTCGTATCTTGTTCCGATTGCAGTACCACCGTTTGCACAAGTGTAGAGTGATACGTTGAACTGATATCTACCAGCAACCGAGAACACAGCATTGAAGTCAATGTCTCTGTCTCTACCTGCACATTCGCTATCGAACAAACCGAGAGTAAATGCGCTTACATCATAAGTATTGTTGCCATACTGAGCTGTTGCATTCAGCAATCCGCTACCAGCACTGATGGTATTCGAAGCTAACGTTGTGTCTGTAACGTTTACGCTATAGTTGAATACGCCATATCTAGTAGCATCGGCAACAACCGTACTAGTTGTATCGGTATTGTAGTACCTCAACTCATATCCAACTGCGCAAAGGTTATCAAGAACCCTATTTGCGTGAACCTTAAGTTCGAAGTCAATGGTATCACCAGACTCATAAGAGTTCTCAAGTCCTACAAATTCAACATACGGGCTCTCGGGAGGTATAATTACGAATGTTGCAGAAACAACGTGGTCTGCATGGATATTTGTCAGCATCAAGCTGTTTCCTGAAACATTTTCTGTTACATCGAGAGTATCCATTGTTACAGTACTAATTTGATATCCTGCAGCTGGAGTAAATACTACTTCATAGTCAGAACCACAATCTACAGTAACAGTATCAGCAGCTACGCTACCATGTTCGCCAGCGAACATTGCGATAGTGTATGTGCTAGTTACATAAGCTACGTTAACGGTCAAGTCAGACTGAACGTTTTCAATTGTGTAGCGACCTTCGTCATCAGCTACCAATGCCTGTCCGTTTACACTTACAGAATCGATAGCTTCCTGGCAATCTGCAAGACCTTCGAGACCGAAGATGTAGTTTTCGCCACGCATTACAGTATCGCCATTAGCCGGCTCATATACTACGTGGGTATTGCCTTCAACAAGTCCTTCGAAAGTAATTACGTATGAAGGAATGTTTACAAATGTTACATTGAGAACATGGTCAGCAACAATATTCATCAAGGTGTAAGTGCTATCAGCGAACTCAGCGGTTATATCCAAGCTGTCGAGCATTACGCTTTCGATTTCGTAGTTCTCGTTAGGAGTAATTACGATTACGGCACTATCACCACAAGTTATTGTTTCCGGAGTTACCACTACGGTACCGTTGTTATCTGCTGTTACATTGATTGCATAAGTTGCAACGCGGAATGTAACCGTCACAGTTGTATCGCTAACAACATTTTCGATAGTGTAGTTTCCGTTGTCATCTGCTGTCAATATCTGACCGCCAACATAAACGGTGTCGATTGCAGCCTGGCACTGAGCAAGGCCATTGATAGCAAATACATAGTTGTCACCACGTCTTACAGTGTCGCCGGTAGCAGAAGCAACTTCGTTTTCATCCTCAAGACCTACAAATGTTATAGTGTAGTAAGGAATCTGTGAGAATGTTACGGTTACGGTATGATCTGCAGTAACATTGTTGATTACATAATAAGTAGAAGTGCTGTCAACAACAAGATTTGCAGTTACATCAACGCTGTCGAGAACTACGCTTTCAATTTCGTAGTTATCATTTGGTGTGATGTAAACAACTGCACTGTCACCACAATATACCGATTCTGGCATTGCCACTACTGTACCATTGTTATCGGCAACAGTTGCGATTGTGAAGTATCTGTGAACAAATGTTACAAGAACTGTTGTGTCGCTGACAACGTTTTCTATAGTGTAGCTACCAGCTTCGTTAGGAGCCACTGCCAAACCACCTACATATACCGTATCGATAGCGCTCTGGCATTCGGTAAGTTCTATACCAAATACATAATTGTCACCAAGTCTTACGGTATCGGCTGTTTCGGAAACTACAGTGTTACCTTCTTCAAGTCCTTCGAATGTTACGTGGTAGTAAGGACGTTCAACCTCGTTGAATGTTACGTATACGTCGTGAGCAGCAGTTACGTTGTTGATTACATATACGCCATCGATTACGTTTGCTGTTACGTCGTCTCCATCGAGAGTTACGCTTGCAATATCATAATATTCGTTCGGAGTGATGTAAACTGCTACCGAATCGCCGCACATTACGGTATCGGGTCTTGCTACTGCAGTACCATTTCCGTCGGTTTCAACATTGATTGCAAACGATGCGTAGTTGTATGTTACATTAACTGTCATATCCGACTGAACATTTTCGATAGTATAAACACCTTCTACTGCTTCGAGAACAGCGACGTCGGTTGCTACGCTTGCTATGCCGGTCTGGCATTCAGCAAGACCATCGAGAGTAAAGCTGTAGTTGTTACCCTGCATTACGGTATCGCCGTGAACAGTGTCAAGAGAAGCATAAGTGTTGCCTTCTGCAAGTCCTTCGAAGGTGATTATGTACGAAGGAACAACATTGATTGTGAATGTTGCAGTTGCCACAGAGTCGAGAGCAACAGCGTTAATAGCGATCTTGTCGTTGTGACGAACGCCGTGGCAGTCGGTGAAGGATGTTACGTTAGAAACCATTGCATTGGTTGTGTCGGCATCATAGAGTTTTACAGTTACTTCGTAAGTACCTATCGAGTCGAACTCAGCATGGAAAGTTACCGGACGGTTCCTGTTTGCACATGGGTTGTTGTCGAAGATACCAACTGTGAATGCATCGATTTCGTAGTTTTCGCCTTCGTATTCAACAGTTTCTGAGATGAATCCGCTACCAGCGGTTATGTCTCTGCTTATTTCGGTGTTACCTGCGAGACGTACCTTGTACGACATTGAACCGTAGTCGGCAATGTTACGAACCGGCTCGCCGTTGCGTTTGATAGTATATTCAAACTTGCACATGCGGTCGAAGTTTTCGTTCGAATTTACATGGCCAATAATGTCTGCTGGATAACCTGGAGCATATCTTTCTGCAAATTCGTCAACTGTGATAGTCGGAAGTGCATTGTTTCTGAAGCTTACGGTTACGTTATGTTCTGCAGTTACATTTTCGATTGTGAATGTTCCATCAACAACCGATGCGGTTACGTCATCACCATCAAGTGTTACGCTTGCAATTACATAGCTTGCATTCGGAGTGATAGTTACTTCTGCATTTTCGCCGCAAGTTACTGGGTTAGGTGTTGCAACAGCCTCACCATTGCCATCGGTTGTGATATTGATTGCGAATGTTTCGTAGTTGTAAGTTACTACTACTGTCATATCCGACTGAACATTTTCGATAGTGTACTTACCTTCAGCGTCTGCAGTTAGAGTTGCACCATCGGCGGTAGCTACGCTTGCTATGCCAGTCTGGCATGCAGCTGTACCTTCGAGACTGAAGATAAAGTTGTCGCCTTGCATTATCGAATCATTGATTGCTGGAGCATAAGAAGTGTGTGTGTTGCCCTCTGCAAGACCTTCGAATGTTACCTTGTAAGAAGGAACAACAAGTACAGTCTCTGTAAGGCTTGCTATTTCGTTGGTTGCACGTGCGCTGATAGCGATCTTGTCGTTGTGTGATACACCGTTGCAATCGGTGAACGAACCTATAACATCAACAAGAGCATGAGTTGTATCAACGTCATACAACTTAATAGTTACATTGTATTCGCCTACAGAGTCGAATGCTGCATGCAATTCTACCGGACGATTTCTGTTTACACATGTATTGTTGTCGAAGATACCAACTGTAAATGCGTCGATATAATAAGTTGCACCTTCGTAGTCAACTCTTTCAGAAATGAAACCGTTGCCATATTCAACATTCCTTGTTAAGGAGTTTGTACCAGCAAGACGTACTGTGTACGACAATGTTCCATAGTCGGAAATTCTATCTACAGGCTGTCCGTTGCGTGTTACTTCGTAGCCTACCTTAACCATTCTGTCGGGATTACCTTCGGAGTTGATACGTCCGATTACATCAGCTGGGAAGCCAGGAGCATACTTTGGAGCGATGCTGTCGAAAGCAATTGTCGGGTAAACTATTTCGTTGAATGTTGCAACGATGTTGTGTGCTTCTACTACGTTTTCTAATGTATAAGTGTTGTTTACTACCTGAGCGGTAACATCTGCATCGTTGTCGGTTACGCTAGCGAGTTCGAAGCCGTCGTTTGCTGCGAAGGTTACTGTTGCGTTTTCGCCGCAGGTTACTTCTGCGTTGTCAACGGTTGCTGTACCATTGGTTGCACTTGCTGTGATTGCAAATGTCGGATAGTTGAAGGTTACGTTGACAACCTTGTTGGCATCTACATTGGCAATTGTGTACTTGCCTTCTGCATCAGCTGTGAGTTCTGCGCCGTCAACCATTACCTTGTCAATACTTGCCTGGCATACTGTGGTTGCCTGTGCTACTTCGAGGCTGAAGATATAGCTGTCGCCTTCCATTATGGTGTCGCCGTTTGCCGGTTCGTAAGAAGTGTGTTCTGCAATACCTTCAAGACCTTCGAATGTCACTACATACGACGGAACTACATGTACGTTGATTTCCTTGGTTGCAAGTACAGCGCCTGCGCTGGTGTTGTAGCCTATCATATCTTCGTGCTGTACGCCGTTGCAGTCTGCATAAGTATTGATTGACGAAACCTGTCCATCTGTATAGTTTGCTTCGTACATTGTTATAACAACCTTGTAGTCGCCAACCTCGTTAAAGGTTGCATGGAAGTTCAACGGACGATGTCTGTTGAGGCAGTCGCTGCTGTCGAAGATACCTGCCGAGAATGCGTCGATGCTGTACGGCTGGTTGTTGTAGTTGACAACTTCCGATACGAAGCCGCTACCTGTTACGATGTCTCTCGAGATCGGTTCGTTGCCTGCAAGACGTACGCTGTACGATGCAGTACCGAAGTCGGATACTCTTTCAACAACTTCACCGTTGCGGGTGATTGCATAGCCAATCTTGCAGATGCGGTCGTAGTTGCCGTTGGTGTTTATGTGTGCAGTAATGTCGGCCGGGAAGCCTGGAGCATACTTTTCTGCTATTGTGCTTTCGTCAACAACAATTTCAGGAAGAACAATCGCTGTAAATGTTGCAAC
>JAEEGL017325493.1_pt1 | contig 16992 bp, 18 predicted proteins | sample 9134231 | NCBI WGS metagenome assembly JAEEGL01 (sample SAMN16246548, study PRJNA631951) | gut metagenome | biome: gut microbiome; feature: rumen; material: fiber-attached | host: Bos | place: Iran: Karaj | collected 2018-10
AATCATAACGAAATTTTGTTTATACTTATATACCAATATTTTATATAAAAAATATGATAATATTTTAATCAAAGCAAATAGTAAAGATCATCGTAATGACTGCTTTATAACAACTCTTACATTAATTTCATCCATTTGTGGAATTTATGGAATTCAAATAATCGACTTGATAGGAGCAATTATTATTTCTTCTTGGATTGCTTATACTGCAATACGTATCTTCCAAGAAAGTTATGATGTATTGATGGATAAGAGAATGGGAGTAGAAACAGAAAAGAAAGTTTATCATATTATTAAACGTCATAGTGAAATTATAAAAATCAATCATTTTAACGCAACACCAGTAGGTTACAGATATCAAGTATCTTTCACAATATTTGTAGATGGAACTCTAAGTACTTTTAAAAGTCATGAAATTGCAAATAACATAGAAAGAGAAATTGAAAAAGAAATACCAGAAGTTTATTTAACAGTCATACATGTCAATCCAATACAAGTAGAAAAGTAAAACTATTATGTAAAATAAAATTATGTTATAATGAAGAAGAATAGGATGTGGGAAAATGGATCTAGATGAATATTTCGGTAAGAAAACAGAAGAAACATTTGATATTAAAGAAAAACGTATCAGTATCCTTGATAGTTATGGAGAAAACTTATCCGAAAGAGAATATATTACAAATCCTGCTATTGGTAGAGATGAACAAATTAAACAATTAGTTTTAATCTTATTAACACCTGAAAAATCTGCTATTTTAATAGGTAAACCTGGTGTTGGTAAAACTGCTACAGTAGAAGGTTTAGCGTATAGAATTCAAAGAGACGCAGTTCCAGATTTATTAAGAGGATATCAAGTTGTTAAAATAGGTACTTCTGCTCTATTAGGAGTAGATCCAGTAACAGGAGAATCTAAAGTTCAAACATTAATCGATGAATTAAAACAAAAGACAAAATTAATTCTATTTATCGATGAGATTCATACTTTGATGGGTAACAAAGGAGAAGCATTAGACTTCGCCAATATGTTTAAACCTGCTCTAGATCGTGGAGATATCAAAGTTATCGGAGCAACAACTGCAGATGAATATGAAAGATATATTTTAAGAGATAAAGCTTTTGTTAGACGTTTCCAAAAGATAGAAATATTTGAACCAACTAGAGAAGAAAATATTCAAATCTTAATTGGAACTCTTCCAAAGATTGAAAAGAAAACAGGAGCTAAAATGATGTATACTCCATTTATTCAAAAGAGAATGATGGAATTTATTACAGATATTACCAGTGAATTTAAAAGAATTTATGAAATTGGTTCTAGATATCCCGATGTTTCTTTAACAATTATTCAAGAAGCATTTTCAAATGCCTTGTTTGATAATAGAAGAGAAGTAAATGTAATTGATTTTAAAAAAGCTATTTTAAATAGTAAAAATATATATCCCGATGTCATCACAAAAGCTATGCCTCAATTTGATATCTTATTTCAAGAACAAATAGAAGAGTATAACGAAAAGAATAAAGGTAATTATGAAAGATTATCAGAAGAGACTGTTTATTAAGGGGTGGTATCATGAAATGTACAAAATGCGGTAAAAGAGTAAAAAGTAGTGAAAAATTCTGTACTTATTGTGGAAATTATGTAGGAGAAACCAATGATACTACTAGCTGGGAAGTAGGAGCAGATTTACTAGAAGAAGAAAGAATTCTTTCAGATGAAGATGAATTAGAAAAAGAAAATGAGAAATTTCAAAAAATCGAATTAACAGAAGAAGAAGCTTCTAAAATTAATACACCAGTTTTAATTGAAACAGTAGAGGAAGATAAAGCAAAAGAAGAATCAAAAGAAAAACATCATGCTGTAAAAAGAGAATCTAAATTAGAAGATGATTTATTAAATGATAAAGATTTAAATGATAAAGAATTTGAACCAGAAAAAATATCTATTAAAGATTCTAGTGGTACTAAGAAAACAGAATATTCTTATAAAAATGAAGATTTATTAGAAGCCTATATTGGAGAAGATTATAAGATTATTAAAAAGATGCCAATTAATATTTGGGCTTTCTTACTAAATTGGATGTATTTACTATATCGTAAATTATATATTACAGGTGTGGTGGGTCTAGTCATTTCTTGGATTGTTATTAAATTCTTTAGACCATTTATTTGGTACTATGTAGCTGGAGTAATGATTTTACTAGGTTTTGCATTTAATAAATACTATATCTTTATTTCAAAAAGAAAAGTAGAAAGAATTATTTCTAAAGCAGAAGATGATGATCGTTTTTCTCTAGCAAATACATGTAAGAAAAAAGGTGGAGTAAACGTACCAAATGCATTATTAATATATTTTTCTTTCCTAGTAATTGTATTCTTCACCTTTGTAACAATTACCATTAATAAATCTCATAATACAAAGTTCTATGAAGAGAACTCAACCAATCAAGCTACTTGTAGAAGATTAATAAAAACAGCTTATAACAATGTAGAATCAGAAAATAAAGTTGGTAAAGCTTCTGATGCAACTTGTAAAGTAATGAAGAAACAACAAGAAAAAGAATTTGAAATTTATATTAAAACAGAAAAAGATAATAAATTTTATTATAGCTTCTATGCAACAGAAAATGGTTATATTAAATTTATGAATAATACTCTAGAGTTAGCAGATCTTCAAATTAAGAGAACAAATGGTTATATTAGTGCAGAAGAAGATAAAAAATTAACAGAGTTAAAAACAACAGAAATGAATTATCAAGATACTTATAATAAAGCCAAAGAAGAAGATCAGTTAATAGAGAAGAAGAAAGATAAAGAACCAAAAACAAGCTTTATTTTTACAGAAGAAGAAATTATTCAATGAGAGAATTTGCAGGTTCTCTCTTTTTTTTATATAATAGTAATATAAGAATAATTCAAGAGAATTGCTCTTATATACAGGAGGTATAAAATATGTGTGGAATAATCGGATATATTGGAAAAAGACATCCAATTGATATCTTATTAGAAGGATTAAAAAATTTGGAATATAGGGGTTATGATTCAGCAGGAATTGCCTTAAAGAATAAGGATACTGTTCAAATCATTAAAAGCGTAGGAAAAATATCTAAACTAGAAGAAAAAATAAAAAACACGAAATTAATCGATTGTACATTAGGAATTGCTCATACAAGATGGGCAACTCATGGAGAACCTAATGAAGTAAATGCGCATCCTCATCAAATAGGAAAGATTACTTTGGTTCATAATGGTATTATTGAAAACGCTAAAGAGTTAAAAGAAGAATTAAAATCTAAAGGAATAGAGTTTAAAAGTAATACCGATACAGAAGTAATTGCTGCTTTAATTAACTATCACTATCTAGGAGATATGGCAAAAGCAATTGAAAAGACAATTACAGAATTAAAAGGTAGTTATGCCCTTGCAATTATAAATGAAGAAAAAGATGAGTTATATGCAACTCGTTGTGAATCTCCATTAATTTTAGGAGTAGGGGAAGATGAGTATTTTGTAACAAGTGATATAGGAGCTATCTTAAATGAAACAAGAAAATATGTTTTATTAGGAGAAAACGAAGTAGTTACTTTAACTAGAAAAGGTTACAGAATAGAAAAGAACGGAAAAGAAGTAAAAAGACCAGTGATGGAAAGTGAATTGTCCAAAGAGTCTGTAGATTTATGTGGGTATGAACATTACATGATGAAAGAGATTATGGAAGAACCAGTTCTTGTAAAACAATTAAGTGATCATTGCCTAGAAAATCTTGAAAAATTACCAGATATAACCAAATATGATCATATTCATATTGTTGGTTGTGGATCTGCTTATTATGCAGGAATGATTGGTAAAAACTTCCTAGAAGAAGCGGGATTAAGAGTAGAAATCGATGTAGCTAGTGAATATCGTTATCGTAATATTATTTATGATGATAAAACACTTGTAATTCTAATTTCTCAATCTGGAGAAACTGCAGATACCATTGCAGCCATGAGAAAAGCAAAAGAGAATAAAGTAGATACTTTAGCAATTGTAAATGTAGATGGATCTACCATTGCAAGAGAATGTACTTATAAAGTATTAATTGAAGCAGGAAGAGAAATTGCAGTAGCAACAACAAAAGCATTTATCTTACAAGTATTAATTATGAGCTTCCTAGCTTATAAGATGAATCCAGATAAGAAATTTTTAGAAGATTTAAGTATGTTACCACAACAATTAAAAGTATTATTAGATAAGAGTGGTTTCTATAAAAAACTAGCAGATGCTATCTATAAACAAGAAGATGTATTCTTTATGGGAAGAAGAGTGGATTATGCTATTAGTCTAGAAGGAAGCTTAAAACTAAAAGAAGTATCTTATATTCATAGTGATGCTTATCAAGCAGGCGAATTAAAACATGGAACCATTTCTCTAGTAAATAAAGGAACCATTGTATTTGGTATTGTTACAGATGATGAAACAAAAGAGAAAACAATTTCTAATATTGAAGAAGTTATCTCAAGAGGAGCAGTACCTATCTATGTAGGAACAGAAGAAGTTAACTATGAAAATCAAATTATAGTACCTAAAGTACATAAGTATTTACAACCAATTTTAGTAGTACCAGCTCTTCAAATGATTGCATACTTTGTTGCCTATAAAAGAGGTTGTGAAATTGATAAGCCAAAAAATTTAGCAAAAAGTGTTACCGTGGAATAAAAATGTAAAGTAGTGTTTAATTCAAGAAACCATATTTATTTCTTGACAAAAGTATTCTATAATAATCTTAAGATAGAAAAGTAGGGATATATATGAAAGATGTTTTACAATTTAGAGAAATGTTAGAAAAATTGGATTTTTCAATTCCAAATAATACATCTTCAAAGTATTATATAAATTCTATAGAAACAATGATTGAAAAAGGATGTCAAACAGAGTTTGAAAAGAATCGTGTTTTTGTTGTAGATGATACCTATCAAGTGGTAGAAGGAATTCATGATATTGAATGTTTTGTAGGTGGACCAGATTGCAAAGTTCAACTTCTATTTAAAGTTCATATGAGACAAAAAGATACTGGAATAGAAATTGAAAATATAATAGAAGCTGGATCAGTAAAGAAAGACATCATATCTGAAAGAGAACAATTATCATTCTCTTATAATAATGAGTTCTATCGCTATGACTATTTAAGAGAATATGAACCAGATGGAACATGTGTTTTCCATAATATTAGAGATATTGCTCAGAAACTTACTTCTTGTGCAAAACTATATGATAAAGGAATATTAATAAGCTTATTCAATGTAAAAGCAAATGAAAGAAAAAGCATTGTAATTCCAGGAAACTTTGTAGGAGATAAAAGAAAATTAGCTTCTTATGATATTAAAAAAGGTAAAATTTTCGATAGAATTAATTCTCCTGAAGGAAAAGAAGTTCCTTACAAGCCTTATCCTTTCAGTAATGCAGAGTTTGAAAAGATTCTGTTACAAGTATAGGGGGAGGATACAATGAATGAAAAGGAACTAAAAGCAGTTCCTGTAATGAAAGAGATTGAACTCTCGAGAAATGAAATATTAGATATTTGTAAAGAATTGAATATTACAGTTGTGGAAGAGTTAGGAAAGTTTTGGACAGGAAGAGATGGACAACTGTATCGAGAACAATTCACAGAAGTATTTAATATGGGATTAAAAATAAGAGATTATTATGATGAAATAGAACAGTATTGGGAAAAATATATAAAAAAGGATACTGAGTAAAAGGAGAAAAAATATGGCTGATCAAATGAAATTTAATGTTGAAAGAATTAACCAATTATCTAGTGAATCAAAAAAATGTAGTGAACAATTAAGAACACTATGGGGAGAATTAAAAGACAAATCAATCGCTGTAATTGATTCCTCATGGGTTGGAAAGGATGCAGCTGCTTATACAACAAAAGTTTTGGAGAAAGAAAATGCTATTATATCAGTATGTCAAGCTCTTGAGTTGCTAGGAGATACTTATGCAAAAGTAGCTTTACAAATTGAAAATGCAGAACAAAATGCAGTGGATGCTATTCAAAATGGTGTTCCTGCACAACCACAACAACCACAACAACCTGAAAAGAAGAAACCAGAGCAACCACAAGCACCAGCAGGAGGAGGAAACAATCCACCAGCAACAAAACCACCAGCAACAAAACCTCAGCCTACACAGTCTAAATTTACACCAACAACAACTTTACCTGATGGTAGACCAAAACCTGGAGTAGCAAATCAAAGAGGTGTTCAAGCTTATACAGATGCTCATACAGGAACTCCAGCACAACCACCTGTAACAACAAAACCTCCAGTAACTACCTATAAACCAGTAACAACATTGCCAAACGGAGATCCAAAACCATCTGTAAATAAAAATCATACACCTTCTGGTGGAGGAAAACCATTAGCACCTGGACTAAAACCAGTTGCTTTGGAGAAGTAATAGGAGGAAATGAATATGGAACAAATGACAAGTGTAATTAATACAAGTAATTTACAAGATGTTGCTAAAAACATCAATACAAAAAGAGATGAGATATTATCTTTATACAAGAATTCTATTACAAAGATATTAAATGAAAGTAAAGATGCTATTTCTATTTCGGGAATTAATTTTGATGATTTTCTTTCAAAATTTGGAAAAACATTTGAAGCATTAGATTCTAGATTAGGAGAACTATCTGAAGTATTAGTAAATCAAATTATTCCAAATTACGACGAATTAAATATGTCTATCAAAGAAGTATTCAACAAGCAATTTGCTGATGAGATGAACAACATCTTAAAGAATTTATAAAAAAAAGACTCAAATTGAGTCTTTTATTTTTTGACAAATTGTTTTACTTCACCAACGGTATATTGACTAAAATCTAATGCTTCAAGGATTTCTCTAAACTGTTCATAGGAAATAGATTGATAAAAATCAATATCAGAATAAGTATCAGTACAATAAATGTTATCAGGAAAGTTTTTAATATATTGATATTTATTTTCCATTGCTCTAACTTCTGAAGCAATCATTACTTTTTGTAATAATTCATAGTCTTTTTTAGAAATATCTTTTTTAGAAAATAATTCCAATAACTTTTGAACACACATATCTTTATCTGGTGTAGTAAAACTAATAATAAAGTTAATATAATCATCTACATTTGTAAGATAACAATAACTAGTAGAACTTAAAATACCTTGTCGATTTAAATCATTAGATGCTTTTGATTGATAAGAATTCTTTTGAAGAATTGTCATAATATAATCAAATACTTTCATGTCTATGAAATTAGGTTTTTTTACTTTAATTCCTAAAGCTGCAATTGGCTCATCCGTACTTCTATAAATGATTCCATCATTGGTTTTAATACCTTGAAAATCAATTTCAGGTAAAACCAAATGAGAAGGATGTCTTTGTACTTTTGAAAAAGCATTATTGATAGTATCAACAATCTTGTTTTCATCCACATTACCAGCAACTACCATAAACTTTTTATCATCTGTATAAAAAGCATTATAACAATCATATAAATGATCAATAGTCATTTCTTTGGTAGTTTCTCTATTTCCAATAGGGGATAAAGTCTCATCAAATTTAGAAAAACCATCATATAGATTATTCTCTACAAAATCCACAACCATTACTCCTGGATCATCACAATAAGAAGCAGCTTCCTCTTCAATTGCATGTCTAGTAGCATCAACATCTTCTTGATTAAATACAGGTTGCTCCATAGAAAGAATTAACTCTTCCATGGATTTTTCAATTTCATCTTTTCCTTTAAAATGATAAGAAGTAACATCATCTGCTGTATAGGCATTTGCAGATTGTAATCTTTGATCAAAATTACGATACATATCTCCAAACTGACTATGTTCTCCTAATAAATGTTCCAAATAATGAGCATAACCAGATCCCACATGATAATCTTTTCCATTATTTTGAAAATGAAACCATAATCCAGAAGAACCATATCTTACATTATAACTAACAAATGTATTCTTCATAGAAGGATCTACACATAGATAAAGAGGAATATTATGCTCAAGCATAATCTTTTTAAATTGATTCATCTTCTTCACTCCTTACCATAAAGACATTCTTTCTTTGCATTGTCTTTGTTTTTTGAAGTAATTCTTCACTAGTTAAATTATGAATCCCTTCATTAATATCATTTCTATCAAATCCATCAGCAAGTTTTAATAAATAAGAATTAATAGCAGTAACAATCTTACTATGATTTTCATCAAAAGTATATTCTGTTGCAAAATACTCTTCTTTTGCTCTAGTAATGAATTGTTCCATTAATTCAGGATTATTTAAATCTGCAATAATTTCATCTAGTGCTTGTAAAAACTTTTCTTTTTTACTCTTATCTGTTTCTGCATAAATCATTAATTTACCATCATAATTCATAATTTCTGCATAAGAACTATATACTAATCCATATTTTTCTCTAAATGTTTTCAAACACAATCCAGTAGAAGAATTTAAAATGTAATATAAAACTCTCAATTGAGGATATGTTAAATTCTCTATATCGTATGTAACATAGATATAAGATTGTTCCGTATCTCTTTCAATCTCCATATCTCCCTCAATAGTAGTAATATTTCTTTGATAATGAATATCTTGTTCTTTTGGAGTAAGAGAAACACAATCTACAAAAGAATCAAATTGATCTTTTGATACATTACCAAATACAAATCCGCTATGAAAATGTTCCATTAAATGATTGTATTCTCTCTCTAAATCTTCTAGAGTAACAGCCTCAATCATATGGATAATATAGTCAATATCAGTAGAATCATCATATTTTCTATTTTGATCAGGTAAAACCATTTGATGATACATAGACTCTGCATAATTTTCATTATCAGAAATATTAAGACGAATCTCAGATAATAAGTTTCTTTTAATTCGATCAAGCATTTTTTGATTCGTAAAATCAGGTTTTCTTAAAATGTCTCTTATAAATTCAAATGCTTCTTCAGAATAATCTTCTTGAAGTAAATTAGGTGCAATCATATTAGCATTTAAAGAAAACACTTTTTGTTTTCCATAGAATAGGTTAGAAAAATATACTTGCAAAGAATATAACTCTTTTTCTCTCTCATTAATATCGTCATCTGTAGGATATTTTTGATTACTTTTTGTTAAAAAATAACAAAGTAAATCATAGATAGGGGCTTTATCATTATCACATTGAGCCATAAAGTTTAAACGAATGGAAATTGTATTAAATGTATCATTGGGATAAAAGTAAATACCATTCTTATGTTCTGCTTTTTTATAATCCATAATAATCTCCTTTAGTTAGCTTTTTATTATAACAAAAGAGATTTTATTTGTACATAAAAAAACTAGTCTAAGACTAGTTATTTTGAAATTCTAATTAAGTATTTATCAATTTGCTTTTCTGATAAATTTTGATAAGTATCCATAATACCTTCTTTAATAATATTCAAATATTTATCACTTGGTTTTTCACAATCTGATAATTTTCGAATAGAAGTAAAAGTATAAATAGGAGTTTTTCTGTATTTTCCAACATAGATAATTGTATTATAATCCTTCAAAGTATGTTCTTGTTTTAACACATCCATAAATTGACTTTTTTTAATCTTATAGATTTTTCCATAAGTCTTTCCAATAGAACGATAATTTAAAAAAGCAACTCCGCCATTCCATTCTCCACTATGTTTTGCAAAATAAATTCTTCTTCGAATAATATAAGGTTTAGAATCAATTGGTTTCGATTTGTCTCTACATCCATCAGATTCAGCAAAATTACCATCTTTATCTCCATTAATATAAATCATAAATCGCTTAACATTAATATTAGAACCATAACATAAATACCAGACATATTCTTCATCATCTATTTTTTTTAAATCACTATAATCTACTTTCTTCATATTATCACTTACCTTATAGTAAGATTATATCATATTATAACAAAAAAATTAGAACAGCATTTGTTCTAATTCTATACATAAATGGGGCGTCGTGTGAGAATCGAACTCACGCATGCTAGTGCCACAAACTAGTGTGTTAACCACTTCACCAACGGCGCCATTTCTAAATAACAAGAATATTTTAACAGATTTTCTTTGATTTGACAAGGGTTTTTTGCGATTTCAAAGGATAAGATTGATTTATTGTTCCAAATGATTATATGGATTTAGAAATTTATTGATAACCAAAAAAGGTTGACAAATAAAAATAAATGGTGTACTATTAACTCAAGTCGAGTGAGTATGCATAAGGAAACGAGCTGCATAAGGATGAATAATCTTACACGTTAATACGGAGTCACTACTAGTTTAGTGGTGCCCGTATTTTTTTTCTTTCTCGACTAGTTTTTATAGAATCAATGTGAGTATGCATAAGATAACGAGCTGCATAGGGAGAAATCCTACACGTAAAGTACGGAGTCACAATAAAAAGTGTTTTTCCGTGCTTTTTATTTGGTATAATAGTTTTGATGATAGGATTCTATAAATGCGAAAAATATAAAGAAAGGAGTGATTATTATGGCTGTTATTACCGTTAAGAATTTATCAAAAGAATTTAAGGTAAAACGAAAAGAAAAAGGATTAAAAGGAAGTTTAAAATCACTAGTAAAACCAAATTACAAAATTATCAAAGCTGTTAAAAACATCTCCTTTGAAGTTGAAAAAGGAGAAATGATTGCTTTCATTGGACCGAATGGAGCAGGAAAATCAACCTCAATTAAAATGATGACAGGTATATTATTCCCAGATAAAGGAACAATAGATATTTTGGGAATGAATCCAGTCAAGGATAGGAAAAAGTTAGCGTATGAAATCGGTTGCGTCTTTGGACAAAAAGAGCAATTATGGACTCATTTAACACCTTATGATAACTTTAAATTCTTCGGAGCCATCTATGACATTCCTGACGAACAAGTAGAAAAGAAAATAGAAGAGTTAAAAGAGTTATTTGAGTTAGAAGAGTTCTTCTATACACCAGTTCGAAATTTGAGTTTAGGTCAAAGAATTCGTTGTGAAATAGTTGCTTCTTTAATACATGAACCAAAAATACTATTCTTGGATGAACCAACAATAGGTCTAGATCCAGTAGTAAAAGAAAACATTCGTGTATTAATTAAACGAATGAATAAAGAATATAAAACAACAGTAGTATTAACATCTCATGATGTATCTGATATTGAAAAATTATGTAAAAGAGTAATTATTGTAAACAACGGTCAAATCGTAATGGATGATTCAATGGAAAACTTAAAGTATCATTATTTAAATAAAAAAATAGTAGATGCTAAAATGAAAGAAAAAGTTAATTTGGAAGATGAAGAGGGAATAACCATATTAAAAGACAAAGGATATAATTTAAAAATAGAAGTAGATACTCAAAAAAGAAGTGTTGCGGATGCCATTAAATTATTAAATCCAGATAACATTGTAGATATTAATATTTCAAATGTTCCTCTAGAACAAATTATTAGTGCTATCTATAAAGATGGTGAAGACAAATGAGAAAATACTTATATATTTACAAAACAGAAATAATGACAAATCTACAATATGCAATGGACATATTATTTGGTTTTGCAGGATACTTAATCATGATTTTTATTTTCATAAACTTATGGAAATACATGTATCAAGATTCCTCTCAATTAATCAATGGGTATAGTAGAAATCAAATGATATGGTACGTTATTATAACTGAAATTGTATGGATGTCTCTAGAAGGAAGAAAACTATGTAAAAAGATTAGTAATGATGTTAAAAGCGGAAACATTGCCTATAATATCAATAAACCATATAACTATGTAGAATATGCTTTATTTAATCATTTAGGATTAGTAACAATTCGATTTATTATTGTTACTATTCTAGGAATGGGAATAGGACTATTATTCTTACATAGTTTCCCATCATTAAGCTTTTTACAAATACTAGGAGTATTATTATCTTCAATTCTTGCAATGATTATTAATATTTTCTTATTAATGACATTAGGACTATTAGCATTTTTCGTAGAAGATGCAAACCCATTTTATTGGTTATATTCTAAAGTGATCATTGTTATTGGAACAGTATTCCCACTAGAATTCTTCCCAAAAGTAATACAACCAATTATTCGCTTTAGTCCAATTTACGTTGTTAGTTATGGACCAGCAAAATTATTTGTTCAGTTTTCAAATGAGCAATTTATTCAAGTATTAATAGCACAATTGATATACCTAGGAATTGCATTCCTACTATGTCATGGAATCTATAGGAAAGGAGTGAGAAAACTAAATGTTAACGGCGGTTAAAAGTCAGATGAGAGTTTCCTTATTATCCATTAAGTACGCATTACAAAGGGAAATGTTAAATAAAATAACCTTTTTCTCCAACATTTTCTTTATGATTTTAAATAACGCTTCTTTTATCATTCAATGGATTATTCTTTTCTCTCTAAAGAGTAACATTGGAGGATATGGATTAAAAGAAGTCATCTTACTTTGGGGTTTCGCATCAGGTACATTTGGAGTCGCTCATTTCTTCTTTAAAGATGCTTTTGAATTATCAGATACAATTAACAGTGGTAAATTAGATACTTTCTTAATACAACCAAAAAACGTATTAATTTCATGTGTTTCATCTAGTGTAGAAGTATCTGCACTAGGAGATATTTTATATGCTATTATTATGTTTTTTATCTATGGATTTACTTTTAAAAAATTTATATTGTATATCCTATGCTGTATTATGGGTGGATTAATTATGGTATCTGTTGCTGTTATTTCTGCATCTTTTGGATTCTGGTTTGGAAGAGTAGAGTTGTTATCTAGTACATGGAATCATTTATTAGTAAACTTTGCTACTTATCCAGATGGTATTTTTAAAACAGGAGTAAAGATTCTATTCTATACGATTATCCCAATCGGATTTACTGTATTTTTACCTGTCCAAATCATCAAAAATTTTAATGGACTTCATTTATTATTCATTATTGCTGTAACATCATTTTTTATCGGTTTATCATTCCTTTTATTCTATAAAGGATTAAAAAAATATAGTAGCAGTAACTTAATGAATGTAAGGATGTGATGCTATGAAGACACCAAGAGAATATAAAAGAGAAAAAGATAGTTTTTATATATTAGAAATGATTCGAAATAACAAAGACTCCCTATGTTTTACGGATCAAGAAAACTATCTAATTGGAAGGTATCAAGAAGGATTACCTACATGGATTTGGACAAAAGATAATCTTTCACAAGAAAAAGAAAAAGAAGTAATAAAGTTGATAAAAGAAAACTATTTAAAAGAGACTTCTCCCTTCACTTGTAAAAAAGAATTATATAAAGTCTTATCAAATAATTTTCAAACAACGGATTATTTTGAAATGGGCTTCTTATCTTGCAAAAAACTAAAAGATATCAAATTAGCTAATGGTTTTATGGATTATCCAAGTAGAGAAGATAAAGAATGTTTAAAAACGCATTGGGTAGATTTTAATAAAGTAATAAATCCTGATAAGAAGATAACAGAAGAAGAATTAGAGCAAGAAATCAACAAATGGTATGAGGAAAAAAACTTCTTTGTATGGAGAAACAGTAGTGGAAAAGTAGTTAGCATAGCAGCTTTTAAAACAGAAGGAAAAATGGCAAAAATAAGTCATGTTTATACTCCTATAAAAGAAAGAAGAAAAGGGTATTGTGCTAGTTTGATCTATAGTATTACAAAAATACTATTAGAAAAAAACTATCAACCAATGCTTTATACAGATTCAAATTATGTAGCATCTAATGCTGCTTATCAAAAAGTTGGCTATGAATACAAAACAACATTAATTAATTTTAAAATAGTCTTATGATACTCAAAAAAGATAGAATTTACATTTCTATCTTTTTATGTTATAATATTCAGCCAAGGAGGAGATTCTATGTCAACAAACCAAAGAATTGTTAAAACTCTACATTATAAAGCAGATTTAGACCCTATATCAAAAGATTTATTGGATAGTCCTTATCATATTATGTTTCATAATGTTCTATCTGAATTAAAGATTGGAAATAGGGAGATTTCTGAGTATTATTCAAATGCTTATGTAGGAGAAAATGTTACTGTGTTAATTCCTGATAATGGAAGTGTTTCTGCTGACATATTTCAAAAATGCTTAAATAGAAAAGTACCAGTAAATGAAGTTTCTTTATTAACTCCTGTAAAAGAAAGAAAAGGGCAAAAAGAAAAAAAAGTACAATTTGTTAATAGTGAAGAAGATTTAGAAAGTGAATTAAGACAAAGAGTTTTTCACGAAGATATGACCTGTATCTATTATCCTAAGATGAAAGGTAGCCTAAAACTATCTTATGAATTAGAATCTGGAGAAAAAGGAATGATAGAAAAAGATACTGTTTCCGGAGTATTAGAATTTGGCGAAAGAATTTTAGCAATTACAGATCAAGAATTGGTTTTTTTAAAAGTATTAAAAGCTTTAAATGATAAAAATATATTTGAAGATGTCGATTGGGGATTAAATTTACCATATTTTGAAAACCAAATAGCATCATCAAAATAAAAAGAAGAGTAATCTTCTTTTTTTATGTTAAAATAATAATAGAGGTGCAATGATATGGAATATAAAATAACACTTAAAAAATTCTTTGGACATTTACATACTGTAAACGTACATCGTTTTCATGTTTTTTGTTTATGCTGTAGAGTAGGAATTCCTCTTCAAGGACTCGTACATGACTTATCAAAATATTCTATAGAAGAATTTTGGGAAGGAGTCAAATATTATCAAGGAGATTATAGTCCAATTAGAAATTGCAAAGAAGAAATTGGTTACAGCAAAGCTTGGCTTCATCATAAAGGAAGAAATAAGCATCATTATGAATATTGGTATGATTATGCAACAAGAATAGAAACACCTCCCATGCCATTTAAATTCTTTTTAGAATTATTATGTGATAATTTTGCCGCAGGAATAGCCTATCAAGGAAAGAAGTGGACAAAAGAATATCAATTAACTTATTGGAATAGAACAAAAAATAAAGTAAAAATGGATGAAAATTTAAAACAATTAGTAGAATCAATTTATATAGAAGTTGCCGAAAAAGGAATAGAAAAAGTATTAAAAAAAGCCTATTTAAAGAGGCTATATGAAGAGGCTTTAAAGAGATAAATTTGCAAAAAAAAAGAAAATATGATATAATATAGCACGTTAGGAGTTGAAAAGAGATATGGATATTCGACCGAGAAAAGTCGAACATATTGTAATATTTGATAGTTTTGATCCAATGGTTGCTGGACCTACGGGAGAAGCCTTTTGGTATAAACATCAAACGGAGTATTTTATCGGAAATAAAAAGATAAAAGAAACAAATTATAATAGTAAAAAACTAGGAGTGTCTTCTGAACAATTAGGAGAACTTAAAAAGAGAGTAAATAAGCTTCTAGAATCTGCACCATTCTGTTATACAGATGTTGAAGATCAACCAGAATGGGTAGACTTTAATGTTCGAGGAGGATCTACTATTTCCTATATGGGAGAGAATAGAGAAAAGTTCCTACAAAAAGTTATGAATATGAATGAAAAAAGAGGTAGCTAATACCTCTTTTTTTATACTTCAAAACATTCATGAATCTTTTTCTTACGAAGCATAAAAGCACTAATACCACATAAGATAGCAAGAACTATTATTACGGCAGTTAACATTCCAGAAATATATTGTAATGTCATAGGTTCATCTGCAGAAAGATCTAACAATTTTCCAATTCCAAAGAAACCTTTGGAAGCCATATTAGCAAAATCCCAAAATCCGTGAAGGAAAATAGGAGCCCAAATATTATGACATCTTGCATAGACGGCACCTAATACAGCACCAAATCCAAAAGTAAATAATACTTGTTCAGTACATTTTATGAAATTAGCATCTCCATCAAACATATTGGAATAATGACAGATAGAAAAGATAAGGGAAGATAAAAGAACAGCTCTCCAAATGTCTTTTCTTGTACTACGCCCAAAATTATTAAATATTATATTCATGACAATTCCTCTACATAGTACTTCTTCAAAGAAACCTGTACCAAGGATTATCGCAATTGCAAAAGTAATAATATTAAAAATAGGCTCAAAAGAATCACCATTTGCAATACCAGAACCAATTCTAACAGATAGATTTAAAATACCAATAACCAGATAAGGAAGACCAACTAGTAAACCATGAAAGAATTGTTTTATATCAAATTTTAGTATATTCTTAATTTTTAATATTCTCAAAGTAATGATGAGTAAGATTGCCATAACACTATATAATAAAATATAAGATATAAATTCATTTTCAAACTTTGGATCTGGGAATATTTTGTAAATAAACAAAAAGAATGCACATATTAAAATACATAATAATAAACTACTGATTTTTTTCATAGAAACACCTCTATTATAAGTATAGTAAAGGGAAATGAATAATACAAGTAAAAAAATTAGCACTCTACATTGACAAGTGCTAATTTTGGAGTATAATAATAGTTGAAAGGGGATGTATATAATGTATCCACAAGAAGAAAAAGAAGAAAATGTATTAGAAAAGTATGGTCGTGATATTATAAAGGATGCCAAAGATGGAAAGATAGATCCCGTCATTGGTCGTGATGAAGAAATTCGTAGTATTACAAGAGTTCTTTCTAGAAAAACAAAAAATAATCCCGTATTAATTGGAGAACCTGGAGTAGGTAAAACAGCTATTGTCGAAGGACTTGCTTTACGTATTCTAAAAGGAGATGTTCCAAGTTCTTTAAAAGACAAAACAATTTGGGAACTTGACATGGCTTCTCTAGTAGCTGGAGCGAAATATAGAGGAGAATTTGAAGAACGTTTAAAAAACGTTTTAAATGAAATCAAAAAAAGTGAAGGAAATATTATCATGTTTATTGATGAAATTCACATGATAGTAGGAACTGGTGCAACAGAAGGAGCAATGGATACCTCTAATATTTTAAAGCCAATGTTAGC
>JAEEGL013511869.1_pt1 | contig 16991 bp, 17 predicted proteins | sample 9134231 | NCBI WGS metagenome assembly JAEEGL01 (sample SAMN16246548, study PRJNA631951) | gut metagenome | biome: gut microbiome; feature: rumen; material: fiber-attached | host: Bos | place: Iran: Karaj | collected 2018-10
AACTAGCATCGAATTCCTTAAACGGCTATTGGAACTTGCGCGGGAAGCTGCTGAGGCAGAAAAAGATGTGGTTCCTGCAGAAGAAATCGATAAAGGAAAAGCGGCGCTTACTGAACTTTTCACAAGTTTAAAAAGCGAAAAAACGCCAGTTATTGTTGAGCGTATTGTTACTGACATAGACGAAATCGTAAAGATTGTTCGCTTTGACGGATGGCAAGATACAACGTCTGGAAGGCGCGAAGTCAAAAAAGCTTTGCGGAGCATTGTCGCGATAAAATACAAAATTAAAGACACCGACGTTTTTGATAAAGCCTATAGCTATATAGAAATGTATTACTGATCCGCGAAGGAGGTTCTATTATGATTAACACTGAAAAACTAACAAAAGTTCTTGCTTCATACAGAAAGGATTTTCATTCAAAAAAGCCTGATGAGACGGAAACTCATTGGGAAAGCGAACAGTACAAATGGATTGCAGTGAAATACTTCCAAGATCACTGGGATATAGATGCGGACGACTTTGCTTCAATGTTCAAAGAGGCAACATCAAAGTGCATCAATCTATTAGATTCTATGAATTATTTCCCTCGCGGGATGATTTTGGAATTTGCCAAGGTTGATAAAGAAGCTGTCCGCAGTATGTTTAAAAAGCTGTTTGATGAAAGCAGTTCCGTTGTTGATCGTGTTAATCAATTTATTGTCGAAGCAGAACAGATGCGGTCGACCTATGGCGCAACAGCATGGAAATCGCACTATCAAAATGTGAATTCTATCAGTACTTATCTTTGGTTAAGATATCCGGACAAGTACTATATCTACAAGTATTCGGAATGCAAAAAAGCGGCTGCGGTACTGAACAGCGAATACATTGTAAAAAAAGGCGCAAAAGCAGAAGCATTAATAGGGTTTAATCGATTCTATGACGAGATTGCAGCTTTTATTTCTACGAACTCGGATACAACAGATCTGGTAAAGGCTGCATTGACTCCATCTTGTTATTCAGATCCAAATTATAGGACCTTAACTATTGATGTTGGGTTTTATATTAGTCGTTATTATTCTGACGAAGTAATAGTCGATACTCCAGATATTTCTGTTGTTTCCGAAGCGGCTTATTGGCCTTCTTCGGAAGAGTATCCGGTTACAATCACAAAGGAAGAATGGAAAAAATATATTCAAGACGTGGAGTTGCCCTCACACAAGGGTGCTATGGGAATGTTAAAAGCCTTGATTGAACTCGGTGGTGAGGCAAGCTGCAAGAAGCTGTCTTCTGTTTATGGAGGTAATCCCACAAGATATGTTGGATCTGCGGTGAACATAGGAAAACGAGCCAAAAAATACTTTAATCTTCCTCCTTGCATGGACGGAGATGTTGAACGCTATTTCCCAATTCCATTCTTGGGTAGAAAAGTGAATGAGGATGGTGTTGAATATTATTCTTATAAAATTCGAACCGAATTATACGACGCACTTAACGAAATTGACCTTTCTGCAATAGATCCATATGTTCATGATGATGACGAAGGCGAAGTTGCTGATAGTGAGTTAACAATCGAAAAGTATTCCAAGGATGATTTCCTTCGCGAAGTGTATATGAGCGAGGCACAATACGATTCGCTTGTTTCGCTTCTGAATAATAAATCAAATCTGATTCTCCAAGGGGCTCCTGGCGTAGGTAAAACATACGCAGCAAAGAGACTTGCGTATTCTATAATGGGAGAAAAAGATGATAGTCGCGTTGAGTTTGTTCAATTTCATCAGAACTATTCCTACGAAGATTTTATAATGGGATATAAGCCAACTGAAAAAGGTTTCGAGCTTAAGTATGGTGTTTTTTACAGATTTTGCGAGTCAGCGGCAAATCATCCTGAAAAGAAATATTTCTTCATTATTGATGAAATAAACCGCGGTAATATGAGCAAAATATTTGGCGAACTATTGGTTCTTATTGAAAAAGAATATCGAGGCGAGAAAACCACACTCGCATATAATGGCAAGCAGTTTTCTGTTCCCAAGAACCTTTACATCATAGGAATGATGAACACAGCAGATAGAAGTTTGGCATTAATTGATTATGCCTTGAGAAGACGATTCAGCTTCTATACTGTTACCCCCGGATTTGATTCTGACGGTTTTAAGGGTTATCAATCCCAACTCAATAACACCAAACTAGATAAGTTGGTTAATGAAGTCAAAAACTTAAATAAAGCAATTTCAAACGATAAATCCCTTGGCGCTGGTTTTTGTATCGGGCACAGTTATTTCTGTGGCCACACGGAAGATGAGAATGATAATTGGATTGATGAGATCGTTAATTATGATATTATTCCAATGCTCAACGAGTATTGGTTTGATGATCTCGATAACGTCAAAAAATGGACTGATTTACTGCGTGGTGTCTTAGATGGCTAATATCATCGTCAATAACATATATTATATGCTTACATACGCATTTCAGGTTTTACATCAGTCAAATTATGATGAAATATCTTCAGAACCATTTGACAATGTTCAAGACTTGTTTGCCGCCATTCTCGCAAAAGGCATTGCCCAACAATTGAAGCAAGGATTGCATCGCGAGTATATTAATACTGTTGAAGATCAGTCTGTGATGCACGGCAAGCTTGATATTAATGGCACAATGAAGCATTTGATACAGAACAGAAAACAGTTATCATGTGAATATGACGAGTTGTCTGTTAACAATGTCTTTAATCAAATCATCAAAACTACGGTTTTCCTTTTGCTAAAAAATGATGGGATCAAAGAGGAATCGCGAGTTGCGTTAAAGCGGTCCATGCTCTTCTTTTCCGAAGTTGAAGAGATCGATCCTTTTCAAATTCGCTGGGACTTGCTACGATTTAATCGCAACAACCAAAGCTACCGAATGTTATTAAGCATTTGCCGATTTGTGTTAGAAGGGCTTCTTCTAACGACCGATGATGGAGAAATTAAGCTTGCGCATTTTCTCGATGAACAAAGAATGTGTAGGCTTTATGAAAGGTTTATCCTTGAATTCTACAGGAAAGAAGTCCCAGAAGTTAAAGCAAATGCATCAAAAATCGAATGGCAAATTGATGATGGCGTTAGCACTCTTCTTCCTAATATGCAGAGCGATATAATGCTTTCTCGAGATGATAAGACGCTAATAATTGATGCTAAATACTATTCTCACTCGACACAGGTGCAATACGGAAAACACACTTTACATTCAAATAACATTTATCAAATTTTTGCATATGTAAAGAATCAAGATGTTGGCAATACAGGAAATGTATCCGGATTGCTTCTTTATGCCAAAACAGACGAAGAAATAACTCCTGATATGGATGTTGTAATGAGTGGAAATAGAATTAGTGCCAAAACATTAGACCTTAACTGTGAGTTTCAAGTCATATCAGATCAACTTAAGAACATATCAAAGACATTTTTCCAATATTGAAAAAGGAAAAGATATGAACCAAGTCGAACAAGAAAAAAGAAACATTTTTAGCATGATATTTCGTTGAAATGAGGTGACGAGTATATATGGATAACGATAATAAGCTCCGTCCGTTTATTATTGCAAAAATTCTGTTTGAGCGTACTGACTATGATCACTGTCTAACAACCTCGCAGCTGATGAAAATCCTTGAAGAAGAATTCAATATTCCGGCGCACCGCACAACTGTAACGTCAGATATTGAACTGCTTCAAGGCCTCGGTATGGATATTCAGGTGACGAGAACTAACCATTATAACGAATACAATGTTCTCAGTAGGTACTTTGATGATGCTGAATTAAAGCTCATGATTGACGCGGTTGCCTCATCGAGATTCATTACTGCCACTCAAAGCAAGAAAATCATCGAAAAGATCAGCGCGCTTGCAGGAAAGAATGCCTCAGAGCGCATGATACGGAATGTTTCTGTTGAGCATCGCATTAAAGGCAGCAATAAGAAAGTCATGGGTATTATTGATGTAATTAACGAGGCAATCACCCAGAAAAAGCAAATCTCATTTCAGTATTTTGAGTATAACGTCAAAAAGGAACGCAAGCCGCGCTTTGATGGATACTGGTACCGATTCAGTCCTTGGCAGTTGGTATGGAACGGTGATTTTTACTACATTGTTGGATGGTACGAAAAATACAAGAAGGTTATGAATTATCGCGTCGACCGAATTGTAGCCAATCCAAGAATCCTAGATGATGATGCTATTCCTATGCCGAAAGGATTTGACCTCGGCCACTACCTGAACACGATGTATCATATGTTTAGCTCAGATCGTCGGATGGTGGAACTAATATGTGAAAACTCTGTCATGGATGCGATTATTGATCGGTTTGGCGAAAACGTAGTTACATACGCATATGATATGGATCATTTCCGCGCAGATGTTGAAGTCGCTGTCAATACTGTATTCTTTTCATGGATAGTGGGGTTTGGCGGGCTTGTGACAATCAAGAGTCCCATCGAAGTTTACGAAGAATACGCCGCTTTTGTAACAAAAGCATACCAATCGCTGAACAGTCAAAAAAAGGAAGACGATGACCTGCCGTTTTAATTCATGAACGGTATAAGAAGGAACGATAAATGGGCTTTTTTTCAAAACTATTCAAGAAAAAACAGAATAATGTCCTGCAAAAAGAAAAGCCGCTTGAATGCCTTGAATATCTTGAACTCAAAGCATTCATTGACAGCTTTATTCGTGCTGATCATTATGTTGCAAAAAGTGAATATCGTTCCCAACTCCTCGATTATAAAAAGACAGTCGATTTTTTCGCCGTGCTCAATAACAGCGGTACGCTCAAAGTGTACTGCAAAGAGCACGGTATCAACGATTTAGAGGTTCTTCAAACACTCGCCCGGTATGACTCATTTGAATCAATAATTGATTCTCAGAATGAGCAATTTATCAAATTCAAAATGGAAACCGAGCGCACTTATCTCGATAGTATTCTTCTTGCTTGTGACCCCAAAATCAAACTTGATGAAGATCAACGGAGAGTTGTTCTGACAGACGAGGATTATTGTCTCGTGGTTGCTGGAGCGGGAGCTGGAAAAACTACAACTGTCGCCGCAAAAGTCAAATATCTTGTTGAAAAGCAGCACATAGATCCCAAGCAGATTCTGGTCATTTCTTTCACAAACAAAGCCGTAAATGAACTCAAGCAAAGAATAATCGGCGAACTTCATTTCGAATGCCCTATTGCTACATTTCACTCTACGGGCAACGCGATCCTTAGAAAGCAGCATCCAGAGAAGCTTAATATTGTCGACGATTCAAAGTTATACTTTGTTATCCAGGATTATTTCAAAGGATCTATCCTTAAAAATGAGAATACCGTCAATAATTTGATACTGTTCTTTGCCTCATATTTCGACGCGCCTTATGAAGGGGCTGATCTAAACAAGTTTTTTAATAACATAGCTAAATCCAATTTTACTTCCATGAGGAGTGAGATAACTGATTTCCAACGGCAGGTTATCGATACTCGTACAAAAAAAGCAGTGACTATTCAAAGTGAAGTCATGCGTTCAAATCAGGAAGTAGAAATAGCAAATTTCCTGTATCTAAATAATATTGACTACGATTATGAACCTCTTTACCCGTATGATATTCTCCTTGCAAGAAAACCCTATACTCCGGATTTTGTTATCAAACAAGGAGATAAAACCGCTTACATAGAACATTTTGGCATTACCGAAGATGGCCACAGCAATAGATTCAGCGAAGATGAATTGGCAGCATATAAAAGAGCTATACACGATAAGATTCAGTTTCACCGACAGCATGGTACGTCCCTGATTTATACGTTTTCTTCTTATAACGATGGAAGAACTATAACTGAGCACCTAAAAGAAAAGCTTGAAGAAGCTGGCTTTATTCTTTCTCCAAGATCGAATAAAGAAGTCCTGGAAATGCTTGTCTCGTCAGAGGAAAATCGTTATATACGGAAGCTTGTGGCTCTGATCTGCAGGTTTATAACCAATTTCAAGACAAACGGCTTTACTGCGGATGAATTCAACAGAATGTATCATTCCACACAGAATGTCCGCACCCGTCTGTTCCTGGATATTTGTAATGACTGCTATCTCGAGTACCAAAAGTACCTGAAAGAAAATGATGCGGTCGATTTTCAGGATATGATAAACGAGTCTGCACGTGTCCTCCGTGAAGTCAAGGAAATGAGACAGAAACTCGACTTCAAATACATTATCGTTGATGAGTATCAAGACATCTCTCGTCAAAGATTCGACCTTGTTTCCGCATTACACGAAGTGTGCGACGCAAAAATAATTGCCGTCGGCGATGACTGGCAGTCTATTTACGCCTTCAGCGGTTCAGACATTACTCTGTTTACTAAGTTTGCAGAGAATATGGGATATGCCAAGCTGCTAAAGATAGTAAAAACATATCGAAACTCGCAGGAAGTCATCGATATAGCTGGTACATTCATTCAGAAAAATACAGAACAGATTCAAAAGGATCTTATCTCTCCAAAGAACATAACAGATCCGGTAATAATTTATACCTACGATAGCACGAGGAAGGATGTTAAAGGCGATAATAGAAGTGGGGCAAATTACGCCATTGCACATGCTATAGAAGTGGCGCTGGAACAGATCATCGCTTACAATAAAGCAGAAGGCAAGCCTTATGACTCTTCCATACTTCTCCTTGGACGTTTTGGTTTTGACGGTGACAGACTTGAAAGATCCGGGTTGTTTGAATACATAACACGAGGTAGCAAACTCAAATCTGTCAAGTATCCCAAACTGAATATCACATTCATGACAGCTCATGCATCTAAAGGTCTGGGTTATGATAATGTCATTGTGATCAACGGCCGTAATGAAACATATGGATTCCCGTCGAAAATTGAAGATGATCCCGTGCTTGCTTTTGTTATAAAAGGAGACCGTTCTATTGACTATGCAGAAGAAAGACGGTTATTCTATGTTGCCATGACAAGAACAAAGAATCGAGTGTTTTTCATTGCGCCGGAGCAGAATCCATCTGAATTTCTTCTCGAAATCAAGCACGATTACAAAAATGTCGTGTTGAACGGTGATTGGAACGAAGATCCAACTGAGATTCCAAGCTTTAAGAAAACGTGCCCGATGTGTGGTTATCCTATGCAGTTCCGTTATAAAAACTCATACGGCCTTCGCTTGTTTATCTGCACTAACGAGCCTGAGGTGTGCGGTTTTATGACAAATGAATACAAAGCCGGAAAACTCTCTATCATTAAATGTGACCAGTGCCGTGATGGCTATTTGATTGTTCGTCCTGCAAAAAATAGCGATTACTTCCTTGGGTGTACAAATTACAAGAAGGATGGCACCGGATGTAATCGCAGTATGGCGAGGAACTACTTTTATCAGTATATGGGCATCAAAGACGATGTTCCTGCCACTCCGGTTGAAATCAAAAAAGGCAGCGATATTAAGCCTAAAACTGCTGGAATAGGTGCCGTGGTTACTGCAGATGAAAAGCTTCTCCACACGCAATCTGAAAACACAATCGTCAAAGCCGAGATCAAAACCAAAGATACTAGCGTCATGCAAACAAATGAGCACATATATACAATACTTGAGTGTTTGTCAGAAATCAGTAAAAAGCATTACTACGGAGTAACGGTTTTAACCGATGTTCTTCGCGGTTCTGAGAATAAAAGAATTATTGCAGATAAGCTGAACGAGACAAGCAAATACGGAAGTTTAAAAGATCTCAAACGCGATGATGTTATTGCTTTGATTGAATGGATGATAAAGCAGAAATATATACATCAGACCAAGGGGCCATATCCTGTTTTGCATCCAACATACGAAGGAGCTAACTACAGTGAAACTATATCTGCTGAAAAAATCCGCGGTATTGCATATGCACCTTGGACGCCGGAAGAAGAACAAGAATTGGTAAATGAGTATAACGCAAAAATGCCGATATCAGAAATTGCAACAAAACACCAAAGGACAGTGGGAGCTATACGAGCTCGCCTTATTAAGCTTGGCCTAGTAAAATAAGCGAATCTTAGCATACACACATTAATCGGAGGCAGAATAAATGACAATTCCCGAAGCTAGAAAAATATGCCAGGATTTTTATGATATTACAAATCCGACCGAGGACGATGAGTTTATCTTCACCGAGGCAATGAGATTCCTTATCGACGAAACAAAAAACTCAGACTATATGGTCGAACTTGGCGGGTACTATTATGGCATTCGCCAGTTTGACTTGGCGCTGAAGTATTACGAACTCGCCGCCGAATACGGGAACAGATATGCAATATCCAACCTTGGTTATATATGGTATTACGGCAGAACTGGCGAGAAGAATTACGAAAAGGCGTTTTATTACTTCGATAAAGCCCGTCAGATGGGAGATATGATCGCTGCGTATAAAGTTGCCGACATGTACAAGAACGGGTACTTCGTCAACCAGGATTATGAAAAATACAAATCCATAATCGAAGAGCTGTATCCGAAAGTCAAAAATGCCAGGATGCTTGATGATCCGCTACCGGAAATCTTCACAAGACTAGCGAAGATCAGATCTGAGGAAGGAAAAACGGATGAGGCGCTTGAACTATATGAAAACGCGCGTGATTTTCTGTCTCAAAGGATCCGTTATAATCCGTTCTTCGGAAATCTCAATATCATGAAATGGATGATATGGGATATCTACAAACTGCGCGAATTCGATCCGGATTTCATGGAGCTGTATGATCTCTACTATGTTCTTGAAAAACCAGCCAAAGTCAGATTCGTCTTCGACGACAAAGTGCATGAGGTCGAATCTGTAAAAGAAGAGGGCGGAATTGCTATCCGATTTGATGAGAGCTGGTACCGGGATGTTGACGATTTCTTCAAGAAGGCGGAACTGGATGGCGAGCTTCTAACCATGCGCTACGAGGAACTATACGATTTTGAGGTGTTATAATGGATCTTATAAAAAGCTCAGGCTCTAAATACGACGAATATGAGTCTCTTCTGCTTGAAAGAGATCAGCTGAACAAGGAATCCGGACAGATTTGGACAGTTTATCTTCAGATGTTCGGGCAGCTGATTACGGAAAACTATGAGGAAAAACTCGAGTGCATCAAATGCAAGAAGACGATTGCATATTATCAGAATGTCTTGAACCATGGCGGCGTTGTCGACGCAAAAGCGATGCAGGAGTACCTCGATCGCGAAATGGCGGATTATTATGACAACCTGAAGAAAATGATTGACGATAACAGGAAAGCAAAAGAAGCCGGCACTTCCTCGGCGTATGAAGTCAAGCGTTCAAAGGAGTTGTACCGCAGGCTTGCCAAGCTCATTCATCCGGATCTGAATCCTGCAACGGATGAGTCTGAAGAGTTACAGGAGCTTTGGCAAAGAATCTTGATTGCCTACAGCAAAAACAGCGTCAAGGAACTTGCGGAGTTGGAAGTGCTGGTTCGCAAGGTTCTGAAGGATTTGGGAATCGGCGAAGTTAAGGTTGAAATACCCGATATAGCCGATAAAATCGAAGAAATCAAGAAAGAAATTGAGGATATAAAACGCAACGAGCCGTACTCACTGAAATATCTGGTTGAGGACAATGAGGCGGCGCAGAAAAAGAAAGATGAAATTGCTAAGGAAACAGAAGACTATAAAAAGTATCATAAGGAACTTGGAGATATTATCGTGAAGATGATGGCGAGCGGAGGTCTGCATTTTTATGTCGAATGAATTGATTGAACAAAAGACCGGTGGACTTGTATCTGCAATCAACCAGCAGGGACTGGGAGAAATGCTCAAGCCTCTGATCCGGGAGATACATCTGTTCGACTCATATGTCGCCGGTACAACACATCTCGAAGATCAAACTGTGTTGGAAGAGATAAAAGTAGATGATAAACTCTCGCTTTTCAGAGAGGACAACAAATTCGATTCGAATGCAATTATCATCAAGACGGAAAGCCAGAAAAAACTCGGATATGTCCCTGAAAAAGATAACATTATCTTTGCAAGGCTGATGGACGCGGGAAAGATGCTAGCAGCAAAGATAAAGGATATTGAGAAAAAGGGATCGTTCACTAAAATCAGCATAGGAATATATTTAGTGGATTTTTAGATACTTAGGCAATCGCAATAACGAGGTGTAAAAATGCTTCCGAATCAGGATTTTCTCCGACAATTAGAAAAGATACACGACTCAAATCAGCGAACATTGAAAGACATGTTCCGCAATGAGATTCGCGGATCATTTCTTGTTGAAATCAAGAGCCGCGTGGAAAAGAGTATCGCCCCTTTTATCACGCAGTTGTATGATTTTTCGTTTTCTGATGAAGTAGCTCTGACCGGCGGCGACAACTACATTGAGTATGAGATGGCAAAAACCATTGTCGGAGTACATCATGCAAACACTGTTTTTCTGACAAAGGAAGAGCGTTCATCGAAAGAGAAAAATGATGAGTATAAAAATGAACTCTCTAAGCAAGTATCTGAATTGATGCGTATCAGAAGATACTCTGGTGCTTTTTTCAGAAACAAAACCTTTATCCAAGGCGAGCGATATATATACTATCCGGTTCCGTATATGCTGTTTGCTATGTGCACACGCATGAACGAAATCCTGATGCAACACAGCGTGAAGCACAACTATGTATACTGGATGTCCTTGATAATGAACAAATCAATGGCAGCGCTAACTCTGCTCGAGGATCAGTTCCTTGACTCTGCGTACATGCCCTGCAGAACAGTTATTGAGATGTTCATCAAACTGATGCTTTTCAAAAATGAGCCCGAGTTGCTTGATGAAGGCTCTCGATTCGCAGCTTTTGATCTTGATAAAACATGCTGTTCTCAGTCATACAGCGATGAGTTTAACGAGGCTTTTGCCCAAAGAAAGAGCCGTTCTTTCACTAACAAAGTGGATTTTCTGCATTATGGCTTTGTCGACGCGATTGAAGGTTACCATGATATCGTCAGACAGCGTCCTTATTCGATAAATGGTATTATCGAATACCTGGAGGAAAAAGCAGACGATGAAGAAATCGCACTGTTCGAACGGTTAAAAGCCTTCTATAACATGTGCCATGGTTATATACATGGAAATGTTTTCACCGCCAAATATCCTCTGCTTCATTATTTCGAGATATCACTCATTCTCGGCGAGATTGTACCGCGCGTATATTCGATGGTATGCGATGAAGCCACTGTTGAGGAAACGATCTTCGGATGGGATATTCTGGACAGATTCAGCAATGAGTTTGCTCTACTGAAGAAACAATATGGCGCACGAAGCACCGAAAACTTTGAAAAGGAACTGGCAAAAATGCGTACCACTGGCGGGATTCATAAATGACAATAACTTTTTGCGGGCACAAAAATGTCTATCAATCAGAAAAGATAACTGAGCGGGTCAAACAAGTTATAAGAGAACTATTGCAAACCGGAGATGAAACATTCCTTCTTGGCGGTTATGGATCATTTGATTCTATTGCAGCTGTAGCTGTTCGCGATCTGAAAAAAGAATTCCCGGATCTTAAATCAATTCTTGTATTGCCGTATTTGAACAGAGATCGTGACACTTCTCTATATGACGAAACGGTGTACCCTCCCCTGGAAGACGTGCCGAAAAAATATGCAATTTCGCGTCGGAATGAGTGGATGGTTGAACAAGCAGATGTGGTCGTCGCCTATGTTTCACACGATTGGGGCGGCGCCGCTACAACACTTCGTTATGCGGAACGCAAGAAAAAGCGAATAATAAATATAGCTCAAGATAAGGAAGGATAAACACATGCTCGGAGCGATAGTTGGTGATATAGTCGGTTCGGTATACGAGTGGCATAACATAAAAACAAAAGAGTTTCCTCTGTTCAGAGATGACTGCTTCTTTACTGATGATACAGTTATGACGTGTGCGGTCGCTGAAGCGATCATGAACGGCGGCGAACGTGACGACTTCATCGATGCCATGAAGAAATACGGAAGAATGTATCCGGATGCTGGATATGGCGGAAGGTTCAGAGGTTGGCTTTTTTCTGATGACCGTGAACCATATAATAGTTTCGGCAATGGATCGGCTATGCGTGTATCTCCCTGTGGATGGATGATGGATTGCGGTTTTTGTGCCAGAACAGGAATGTGGCCTTCCAATGGCAGGGCTAGGGCAAAACTCTCAGCCGAAGTTACCCATAACCATCCCGAAGGGATAAAAGGTGCGATGGCAACCACTGATGCAATCTTCATGTGTCGTTATTATTTCGGAGGATATTACGGGGATTACGGTAGCCCTATCAATAATGATCATGACGAATGCAAAAGGCGGATTAAACATCACATAGAAGAAGAATACGGATACGATCTTTCAAAAACACTTGACGAGATACGTCCGACGTACCGTTTTAACGAAACATGCCAGGAAACAGTACCTCAAGCAATAATTGCTTTCCTTGAAAGTACCGATTTTGAAGACGCGATCCGAAACGCGATATCTCTCGGCGGCGACAGCGATACGCTCGCGGCAATAACTGGGAGCATTGCTGAGGCTGCCTACGGAATACCGGAGTGGATAAAAGTTAAGGCGATTTCTTATCTCGACGAACCTCTGAAAGCCGTGCTGAGAAGATGGAAAAAAGGTTACCCGAGCAATTGGAAGAAGAAATCATAAAACGAATTCACTATATGTTGTAAAAAAGCATGCCTTTCTAACACAACATATCTACTGTCGCTTTTTACCGACAGTAAAACGCTAAAAAAGGCTTGACAAATGAGGTGTCAGGCCTTATAATATTACTGTAAACGGAACGCTACGTTCCGATTTGAACCGGAGGGCATTTTATGAGATATAAGGATCCCGAAAAGATAAAGAAGATCGTTGAGATAATCGAATACTGGAAACTGAAGGAAGGAGTGGAACCTACGGTCGCGCAGATAGCAGCTGATGCCGGCATTTCCAAAGGACGTGTCCACGACTACCTTCACGAAATGGACGAGAGAGGTATCATCTCCTATTCGCCGAGGAATTGTAACACTCCTCGCACGCAGATGATATCCGACAACATCAACACCGCTCCAGTCGTCGGATCTGTCAAGTGCGGCGATCCTCAGCTTGAGGAAGCGGAAATATATGAATACGTCAGGCTTCCTGCTTCAATTTTCGGAAACAAGGAAATGTACATACTTAAAGCGTCCGGTGATTCCATGGTTGATGCCGGAATAGAAGACGGCGATACTGTCGTTGTCGAGAATAATCCGTATGCAGAAAAGAATGATATAGTCGTTGCCATGGACGATGAAGGAGCCAATACGCTCAAGCGATTTAAAGGCAGCCGAAAAGGAAAGGCAGTACTTGCCTACGAGAATATTGACAGATATCCCGGAAAAGAGATACTGCTGGATAAAATGCGCATTCAGGGGATTGCGCGGTTTGTTATCAAAAAGCTTTGAGGAACACGTTAATTGAAACAGACATACATAAGGGTCGATTGCAAAAGATCGAGGGACGGCACTGAAAAACCGTCTGTTATATACTGGGATGACGGCAGAAAGTGGCGCGTCAGCAAGGTTCTGCATATAAGCACCCCGGCGGAAAATGAATTTGAAGGAATTCGCTACACGATTCTTATCGGTAGTGCGGAAAAATACATTTACAGGAATGACGCAGGCTGGTACGTGATTCCTATATCTTAGCGGAGGATTGTATGGATGAAAGAATTGTTATCAAACGAAGAAGCCGACGAAATCGGTGAGGAATACGCGCGGAGGATCTACGAAAGAAACCCCAACAACTCTCTGTGCGTTGACATAGAAGGTTTAGCGATAGACGAGCTCGGACTCAATATCATTTACGAGTCCTTCGGTGGCAAGGACATCGATAAAATCGGATTCCTTGCAGATGGAGTCGAATCTATTTGCATATGCAGGAACGGAAAGAAACAGGAGATTGTCTTCCCCTGGAAAACGGTGGTTATAGATAAGTATCTGCTGAACGTCGATCAATGCGGCAGAAAGCGTTTTACCATTGCCCACGAAGTTGCGCATTATCTGCTTGAAGTCCTTATTTCAGGAGAACGGAAAGCGTATGCTCACCGTGAATTTGACCGCGAACTGCATGGAAGCATTCCTGCATTCAAGAGCGTTTTCGGATTTCCGGAAAACCGTGCCGACAGGCTTGCTGCTGCACTTATGATGCCGAGATTCAATATTGAAAAAGCCATGGAACGTTATGCGGATAACCGAAACTTCACTCTCTACGGACGTACGATTATGCTGCTGGAAGACAAGATCCGGATGCAGATCATGGCGAACGGAATCGGCGTCAGTTTCTCAGCACTGAAGATACGGCTCAAAGAACTCGGATATATCGATCAAAAGACGTTCGACGATCTGGTCAAGCAGGATTACAAAGAAGGAGATTTTGACGACTCGGATATCGAATATGACAGGAATGTCGGCCAGTTAACCCCGGAACAGACATACCTGATTCACCGGTCGCGCAGAGAATGTGAAAAGCTTGAACAACGAAAGATCGAATGCCCGGCATGCGGTTTTCCGATGACAACCGTCACCGAAGAAAGCACCGGCTATCCTAAACTGAAATGCCGCAAATGCAAACTGGAGAGTCCACTTGGACTGGCATATTTCAGAACGCAGAAACGCGCAACGCCGCCGGCAGGTCCGGTCCGGTATAAAACAAAGAACAAAAGATAAGGAGACTTAGCCAATGGAAATAGACGCTAAAAATCCATTTGAAGAACTGTCTCCGGAAGAAAAGAAAAAGAAACTTTACGAAAATCAGAAACATATACTCGATCTTTTTCTTGAGCGAGGCGCTATCTCAAAAGCGCAATATGATAAAAGTCTCGGCGACCTGACCGAGAAAATGGGATACAAAAGATAACCCACCAACAAACTGAATATATATCAATACGACTTTAAATCGTGCAAGCGGAGTAATGGCTCCCCCGGAAGGGAGTTTTAAGGCTTCCAAGCGCCGTACGAAGCCGGATTGAGAACTATAAGGTGTCTGTATAGCATAACCATAGCTATACCTTTTATGCCGGTTCTCATCCGATTTCTGCGGCGCTCTTTTTTTGCCCGTTTTGCACGTTTACTGCTTCGTACTGCGTTTGAAGTCCTTTCGAAAGCATCCGCTTGAGAAAGGACTTTTATGTTTTACAAGTGGCTGTGCTACATAGCTGAATACCCGTGATCTCCGGTTTTGAATTTCACACAAATACCCAATCAAAACCAAATTCAAAACTTAAGGAGATTACGATAATGAAAAGATATTTTATTTGGAAAGACGGCGTTTATAACGGCGAGGATACAGTGTGGGAAAGAATCAGCGGAAAACAGTACTACGCTCTTGTCAATTCCCCGGAAGGAGAAGGCAGGTATTTCGCCCACACTAAAGAATGCGAGGATGATCACGTATACGAGTACTATTTCGAAGTCACTCGAGAAAACTACTTGAAATGGAAGCGGGAAAATATGGCTGAAATACGGAATCTGCAGGAAAAGTATGAGCATCCGCTCGAGTTTGTTTCTCTCGAAACCATACTTTACTACGATGACGATGGAATGCCGGTTACGCTTGCAGATACGATACCGGAGCCAGAGCCTGATCCTATGATAGAAACACTTTATGAGGTGATTGACAGATTATTACCTGAAGAACGCGAAATCATCTACAGATACTATTTGAATAATCCTGAAAACAAGAGTCAAAAGGTTATTGCGGATGAAATGGGAATCCCTCAGCAGACCTTTAGTTACCGTCTGAAAAAAATTTTAGAAAAAATGAAGGGCCTGTTTGGTGAAAACTGATTTTTCTGTGGAAATAAGAGAATGAGAGGGGTTGATAGGATCAACGCCGCTCATGATCCTTGACAACTGAATATTTCCTTCAGCAGATACGTTGCCGTTACCGCCGGCCGGAAGCCGGCAAGCAACCTCCCAAAGCAAGTCCCCTCAGCCGGGACTTTGCTCGTTGGGAAAATCCCGGAACAGCTCTCCGGGAGAGCGATGACAGATAATGGTGATAATGATACTTCCGTAGCCGATAAAGTAGGCGCGGTCCGCGGAGTACCCGGGGATGGTGAAAGTCCAATGAGAACGGTCAGCTGCCGTTCGTCTGCTGAAAGCCCGAGTGCCGGGGTACCTTGAGAAAAATACGGCACACAAGCAAAACGACAAAGGACGGCGGCGGTTCGCCGCTGCCGTTCCGATACATAACAGAAAGGAAAATAAACAATGTCAAAAAACAGAGAAAAACTCTATGAAGAGTACAGACGTCTCGGCATGACCGAGGAACAGATCAAGGCGATTAGAGCTTTTGACGATCAGGTCGAAAAGAGCGATGAGAACTATTACAAGCATACAGTTTCCATTGAGGATATCAGAAGAAAAGAAAACAGGAAATACCGCAAGGAGGATTAAGAACATATGAGTAATTCAGAATACTGTGTGATGTGTGGCGCAGAGATTCCTGAAGGTATCCAGGTCTGTCCGACATGCGAAAGAAACGTACAAAAGACCGGAGAGAATCTGCGTCTGAAATATAGCCGGTTTATCAAACGCGGCGACGTTTTCTTTGCGGATCTCAACCCTGTTGTAGGAAGCGAAGCCGGAGGCGTAAGGCCGGTCGTTGTCATTCAGAACGATATCGGAAACAGATTCAGCACTACTCTCATCGTTGCCCTGGCAAGCCGGGCGAAGAAACCGCCTCTTCCGGTTCACGTTGAACTTACTGAAAGCACCGGAGGCCTTTCGGAAGATACAACCATCCTCCTCGAGCAGATCAGAACTATAGACAAGCGCCGCCTGGTCCACTATATCGGGCATCTTGATGAAGAAACGATGAGCCGGGTTGACCGTGCGCTATCCTGCAGCGTGGCCATCGAGGTCACCGTAGATTGCAAGGGAGAAAGCAACGATGAAGTACAAGAATGAAACACACCAGCTGATTTACAAGTCATATATCATTACAAGTCCGTATAAGTATCCCAGCTATTTCCTTGC
>JAEEGL012333085.1_pt1 | contig 16990 bp, 15 predicted proteins | sample 9134231 | NCBI WGS metagenome assembly JAEEGL01 (sample SAMN16246548, study PRJNA631951) | gut metagenome | biome: gut microbiome; feature: rumen; material: fiber-attached | host: Bos | place: Iran: Karaj | collected 2018-10
GCCTTCGCGAAGCTCTTTGATTTTGTTACGCTGTTCCCGCATTACTTCGTGGGCTCCAACGCCGATCTGCCCATCGTTGGCGGCTCCATTCTCTCCCACGAGCATTTCCAGGGCGGGCATTATGAGTTCCCGATGGAGCGCGCACCCATTGAGAAGGAGATCTCCTTCGCCGGGTTTGAGGACGTGAAGGCCGGTATCGTGAAATGGCCGATGACCACGATCCGCCTTACCGCCGCCTCCGCCGACCGGCTCGTGGAGCTTTCTGACCGTATCCTCACCGCCTGGCGCGGCTATACGGACGAGGCCGCTTTCATCTTTGCCGAAACGGACGGTGAAAAGCACAACACCGTTACCCCCATCGCCCGCCGCAGGGGAGACCTTTACGAGATCGACCTGGTGCTGCGCAACAATATCACCACCGACGAGCACCCGCTGGGCGTATACCACCCCCACGCGGAACTGCACCATATCAAGAAAGAAAACATCGGCCTGATCGAGGTGATGGGCCTCGCCGTGCTGCCCGCCCGCCTGAAAACCGAGCTGGCGGCCGTGGAGAACGCCCTGTGCACCGGCGCCGATCTCACCGCCGATCCTCTTACCGCCGCCCACGCCGCGTGGGGCGAAGAACTGCGGGCGAAATACCCTGCCTTTACCGAAGAGAACGTGAAAGGCATCGTGCAGAACGAAGTGGGCTTTGTGTTTGCCACCGTTCTCGAGCATGCGGGCGTTTATAAACGGGACGACGCCGGAAGGGAAGCGCTGATGCGTTTTTTGAACGTTATTTAATCTTTTTTTCATGGATATATGGTATGAAAAATCTGAAGGAAGGAACGATTCGGGCATAAAGTGCGGATGCTTCATCCCGCTTTGTGCGGATACTGAATCGCAGGGCGATTGGTATGAAAAGATCAAAGGCGCGCGAAAGCGCGTTCATCCTGCTTTTTGAAAACATCTTCAACCCCGAGTATTCGTTTTCGGATATGAAGGAATTTGCCTCCGACAGCGAGCTGTTTGAGATCGACGCCTTTACCGAGGCGCTCTATGCCGCCGCCGTGGGCAACGTTGCCGCCATCGACGACGAGATCAGAAAGTATCTGAAAAACTGGCGTCTGGAGCGGCTCAGCAAGCCTGCCCTCGCCATATTGCGGCTGGCGTTCGCCGAGCTTCTCTATTTTGACGATATCCCCGCTTCCGTTACCGTAAACGAGGCGGTGGAGCTGGCTAAAAAGTACGCTGTGGATAAGGACGCCTCTTTCATCAACGGCGTGCTGGGCAGCGCGGTGCGCAGCGGGCAGCAGCAATGAACGCCCTCGGCATCGATACCAGCAACTACACCACCAGCGCCGCGTTTTATAACGCGGATACCGATGATATGGTCTCCCGCCGCCGCCTGTTGCAGGTAAAGGCGGGGGAGTTGGGCCTTCGGCAGAGCGAAGCGGTGTTCCAGCACACGCAGGCGCTGCCCGTGTTGCTGAGCGAGGTGTTTTTGGCAGCCTGCGAACGGCCGCAGAGAATTGCCGTTTCGGTATCACCCTGCGATTTCGAGGGCTCCTATATGCCCTGCTTCACCGTGGGCAAGGGCACGGCGGACAGCATCGCCGCAGCATCGGGCGTGCCGGTAAAATATTTCTCGCATCAGGCGGGGCACATTGCCGCGGTGCTCTGGAGCGCGCGCAGAACGGAGCTGCTGGAGCAGCCGTTTCTCGCGTTCCACGTTTCCGGCGGCACCACCGAGGCGGTGCTGGTGCGCCCCGACGCCGAAAAGGTGTTTAAGGTTGAAAAAAAGGCCGGATCGCTGGATCTGAAGGCCGGGCAGGCGATCGACCGGGTCGGCAAAATGCTGGGGCTGCCGTTTCCTGCAGGGCCCGCGCTGGACGCGCTGAGCCGCGAAAGCGACCGGGTTTTCAAAATAAAGCCCAGTATGAAAAACGGCTCCTGCTCCCTTTCGGGGCTTGAAAACCGCTGTGCCCGGATGCTGGCGCAAGGGGAGCCGCCCGCGGATATCGCCCGCTACTGTATCACGTATATCTGCCGCGCGCTGGAAGAAATGACGAACGCGCTGCTCAATGAATATCAAGGCCTGCCGCTGGTGTTTTCCGGCGGCGTGACCTCGAACACTTTGCTGAGGGAACGCTTTACAACCGCCTACGGCGCGGTGTTCGCCGAAGGGGGCCTTGCCTCCGATAACGCCGCGGGGCTGGCGTTTCTGGGAACGATAAAATGAATCTGCCCGTGATCACCGTTTCACAACTGAATCTGTATATCAAAAAGATGTTCGACAGCGATCTGAGCTTCGCCTCGGTGATCCTGTCGGGCGAGATCAGCAACCTCTCGCCCCATTACCGCAGCGGCCACCTCTATTTTTCGCTGAAGGACGATACCTCCGCCATCAAGGCGGTGATGTTCGCGCGGGAGGCTTCCCGCCTGCGCTTTCAGCCCGAAAACGGCATGAAGGTGCTTGCTTTCGGCAGGGTGACCGTGTTCGAGCGGGACGGGGTATATCAGCTCTACGTGCGCGAACTGCAGCCGGACGGCGCCGGCGCGCTGGCGGTGGCCTTTGAACAGCTGAAAAAGAAGCTGGAGGCGCAGGGCCTGTTCAACGCCGCGCACAAGAAGCAGATCCCGGCGTACCCGAAAAAGATCGGCGTGATCACGTCGCCGAACGGCGCGGCGCTGCAGGATATCCTGAATATCATCCGCCGCCGGTACCCGCTGTGCGAAGTGATCGTGGCGGGCGTTACGGTGCAGGGCAACGCCGCCGCGGAAGAGATCGTTGAGGCGATCGAGGCGTTCAACGAGAAGAATCTCGCAGACGTGCTGATCGTTGGCCGCGGGGGCGGCAGCGCCGAGGACCTGTGGTGCTTCAATGATGAGACTCTTGCCCGTGCGATCTACGGCAGCCGCATCCCGGTGATCAGCGCCGTGGGGCACGAAACGGATTTTACGATCAGTGATTTCGTGGCAGACCTGCGCGCCCCCACGCCCAGCGCCGCCGCCGAACTGGCAACGCCGGATATCTTTGAGCTTACGCACCGCGTATCGGCGCTGGAAAACGCTCTGTTTTCCGCCTACGGCAAGGTGCTTTCCGAAAAACGGGCGGCGTATGAACTGCTTGCCGCGCGCCGTTCCTTTGCCTCTGCCGAGGGCTTCTTTGAAGCGGACCGGCGGCATATTGAAGAGCTCTCACGTGCGCTATGCCTGCAAACCGAAACGGTGCTGCGCAGAGAATCCGACCGGGCTGCCGACGCCCGCAGAAAACTGGATAAGCTTACAGAATCTCTTTTGAACGCGCAGAAGCTGCGCTTTACCAAGGACGTTACCGCGCTGAAAAAGCTCAACCCGCTGGACGTGCTTCTGCGGGGCTACGCCGCCGTGGAAAAGGACGGCTGCGTGCTCTCGGGCACCGGGGATATCGCCGTGGGCGATACCGTGCAGGTGCTGCTGCGGGACGGCCGCCTTACCTGCGGTGTGCAGAACGTACAGAAAGGAAATATCAATGGAACAGATGCAGTATGAAACCGCCGTAAAACGGCTGGAAGAGATCGTTGCCGCGCTTGAGAAGGGCGGCATCACGCTGGATGAAAGCGTAAAACTGTTTGAAGAAGGAGCGTCGCTTGCCGCGTTCTGCAGCAAAGCGCTGAAAGAGGCGGAACTGAAGATCACCCAGCTTTCCGCCGCCGGAGAAACCGAAAATGAAGAATGAAACCGAGGCACTGATGCGCCGTAAAATAGAAGAGGCCGTATTCGCCGGGCTGCCTGCGTGTGAGGGCGAACTCTCGCCGGTGCGGGAGATGCTGCTGTATTCCCTTGAAAGCGGAGGCAAGCGTGTCCGCCCGTACCTGTGCCTCAAATTCTGCGAGGCCGCCGGCGGCAATTGGGAGAACGCGCTGCATTTTGCCGCCGCGGTGGAATACGTTCACACCTATTCTCTGATCCACGACGACCTTCCCTGTATGGATAACGACGATTACCGGCGGGGCAAGCTCTCGTCGCACAAAAAGTTCGGAGAAGCCAACGCCCTGCTGACGGGCGACGCCCTGCTCACCCACGCCTTTGCCCTTATTGCCGCCGCGTCTGCCGCGGGGGAGGTTCCCGCAGGGGCCGCCGTGCGCGCCGCCGCGGAGCTCTCAAGGCTCGCCGGGGCGGAGGGTATGGTGGGCGGCCAGTATATCGACCTTGCCAGCGAAGGCGCCGAAGCCGACGCCGCTCTGCTTTTTGCTATGGACCGGCTGAAGACCGGCGCGCTGATCGAAGCCGCCGCCGTGCTGGGCTGCATCGCCGCGGGCGCGGAGGAAGAAAAGATCACCGCCGCCCGTGCTTTTGCCGTGAACCTGGGGCTCGCGTTCCAGATCACGGACGACCTTCTGGAACAGGCGGACGAGGGCAATTCCGACGACGCCAACAACAAAGCCACCTACGTTTCATGCTTCGGTACGGAAAAGGCCGCCGCGCTTGCCGCCGACTATACCGAAAAAGCGATCCGCGCGCTGGACGTTTTCGGCCCGGCGGCGGAGGATCTGCGCGCCTTTGCCGGGGCGCTGCTCAACAGAAAGAACTGATTCCTTTCGGAGGGACAGGATTTGGAATACAGGTTATTATCTGCGATCAAATCGCCGGCCGACGTTAAGAAGCTGGACGAAAGCGAGCTGCCGGAGCTGGCTGCCGAGATCCGCGACCAGATGATACACACCGTATCGGTTTCCGGCGGGCACCTCTCGAGCAATCTGGGTGTGGTGGAGCTCACCATCGCCCTGCACCGGGTGTTCCGTTCGCCTGAGGATAAGATCATCTGGGACGTGGGCCACCAGTGCTACGCCCATAAAATGCTCACCGGCCGGTTCGACCGGTTCGATACCCTGCGCGCGCCGAACGGCATATCGGGGTTTACCCGCCGTTACGAGAGCGAGCACGATATCTTCTCGGGCGGGCATTCCAGCGTGGCGCTTTCCGCCGCCTACGGTATTGCCGAGGCCAATAAACTCAAGAAAAACAAGAACTACACCGTCGCCGTGGTGGGCGACGGCGCCTTTACCGGCGGCATGGTGTATGAGGCGCTGAACAACGCCGGGCACGCGGGCACGGGCACGAAGCTGATCGTGATCCTGAACGACAACGAGATGAGCATCTCGAAAAACGTGGGCGCGCTCGCCAAATACTTTGCCACGATCCGCGCGAATCCCCGCTATTTCCGTCTGAAAGCCAAAACCGAGAACGTGCTGAACCACATCCCGCTGATCGGCCGCAAGCTCGCAAAAATCCTGTTCCGGCTGAAGACCAGCCTCAAAAACAGGATCTATAAGAGCACCATGTTCGAGGATATGGGCTTCCGCTATATCGGCCCGATCAACGGGCACTCGATCCCGCATCTGATCGACGCGCTGCGCGGTGCGATGGAAGCAAACTACCCGGTGATACTGCACATCAACACCGTAAAGGGCAAGGGCTACGAACTGGCGGAGCAGAGCCCGGACCGCTTCCACGGCATCTCGGCGTTCAATATAGAAACCGGCGAAAAAAAGCTCACTGCCAAGGGCTTTTCGGATGCGTTCGGCGAGTTCATGTGCGCCGCAGCCGAAAAGGATAAGCGTATCTGCGCCGTTACCGCGGCAATGTCGCTGGGCACGGGGCTCGAGAATTTCGGTAAAGCGTTTCCCCAGCGGTTCTTCGACGTGGGCATCGCCGAGCAGCACGCGGTCACCTTCGCGGCGGGGCTTGCCCGTGGCGGGATGCTGCCGGTGGTGGCGGTGTATTCCACCTTTTTGCAGCGCGCATACGACCAGATCATACACGACTGCGCAATGCAGCAGCTCAAGATCGTGTTTGCCGTTGATCGCGCCGGGTTCGTGGGGGACGACGGCGAATCTCACCACGGCCTGTTCGATCCCGCGTATCTGAATTCGATCCCGGATATCACGGTGTACGCGCCTGCCACGTTCCGGGAGATGGAACACAGTTTTTACGAAGCGTTTTATAAAACCGAGGGCAGTGTGGCGGTAAGGTACCCCCGCGGTGTGGAGCCGCAGCTTCCCGAAGAATATGTTTATACCGGCGAAGACTGGCAGTGTACCGGCGATCCCGCGGGTATCGCCATCGTCACCTACGGGCGCTGCTACGCCGAGGCGCTGGAAGCGAGAAGGCGCCTTGCCGAAGAGGGCGTGAGCGTTATGGTCGTAAAACTCATGCGCATCAAGCCCGTGCCCAAAGAGGCCGTACAGTTCGCGATGCAGGCCGAGCGGATATTCTTCTTCGAAGAGGGGCAGCGCTACGGCGGCATCGGCGAGACCTTTGCGGATAAGCTTTTTCAATACGGCTACCGCGGTTTTTATAAAAACACCGGCATCCAGGGGCAGTTCGCCGCGCAGAACACCGTGCAGGGCCTGCTGAAGTTCTATCAGCTGGACGCCGAAAGCATGGTGCAGGCGATAAAGGAAAGCGAAGAAACATGACCGAAAAAATCAGACTCGACGTATATCTCACCGAACAAAAGCTTTTTGAAAGCCGTGAAAAGGCCCGTGCCGCCGTAATGGCGGGGCAGGTGTTCGTGAACGGCCAAAAGGCCATGAAGCCCGGCGATACCGTGAAACCGACGGACCGTGTAGAAGCGCGCGGCGGGGCGGAATTCGTGAGCCGCGGCGGGCACAAGCTCAAAAAAGCGGTGCAGGTATTCTCGTTATCGCTGGAAGATAAGGTCTGTATGGATATCGGCGCCTCCACCGGCGGCTTTACGGACTGCATGCTGCAGAACGGCGCGAAAAAGGTGTATGCCGTGGACGTGGGCTACGGGCAGCTCGCATGGAAGCTGCGCAGCGACGAGCGGGTGGTCAATCTCGAACGCACCAATATCCGCTACCTCACCCATGAGCAGGTTCCCGAACCGCTGGACTTTGCCTCGGTGGACGTGGCTTTCATCTCTTTGAAGCTCGTTCTGCCGGTGGCGTTTGAGTTCCTCGCGCCGGAGGGTGAATGCGTCTGCCTTGTGAAACCGCAGTTTGAGGCCGGCCGCGAAAAGGTGGGCAAGAAGGGCGTGGTACGCGATATCACAACGCACGTTGAGGTACTGCGCGATACTGTGGCCTTCGCGCAGGAAACCGGCTTTGCCGTGCGCGGCCTCGATTATTCGCCTATCAAAGGCCCCGAGGGCAACATTGAATATCTTTTGTATCTTTCAAAAGCCGCAGCCGAAAGCGTGCCCGTATCCCCCGTAGACGTGGCAAAAGCCTCGCATGAATCCCTCGACTGATATAACTCCTAACTCCTAACTTCTAATTCCTAACTTCTAATTCCTAACTACTATTTCCTAATCTGTAAAAAGAGGCGGTGCATATATGAAAGCAGCCATCATTCCCAATCTCACCCGTGCCCGCGCGCGGGATATTACGCTCCATCTGATTTCCGCTTTGGGCGCTGCCGGGATCGAAGCGCTTCTGAGCGAACGGTTGCGCACGGTTTTCCCCGGGGTGAACTGTAAGTTCGTGCCCGAGGAAACGCTGTTCACGGCGGCGGATATCGTGATGCCCGTTGGGGGCGACGGTTCCGTGATCCGCGCCGGTAAGCGGGCTGCCGCCTGCGGCAAACGTATCCTGGGCGTGAATGCGGGCAACCTTGCCTATCTCTGCGGGCTGGACCCCGAAGATCTCGATCTGCTGCCGAAGCTTGCGGCAGGGGAGTATTCCATCCAGCGGCGGCTGCTGCTTTCGGCTGAGTTTTACCGGGACGGCGTTCTCACCGGCACGGAGCTGTGCCTGAACGATATCGTCTTCTGCCGCGGTGAAACGATCGGCATGGTGGATATCAGCGTGCAGGCCGATGAAAAGCTCATTGCCGATTACATTGCCGACGGCGTGATCTTTTCTACGCCCACGGGCAGCACGGCATATTCCATGGCTGCCGGCGGCCCGATCATGGAACCCACGCTGGACGCCGTTCTGCTCACGTCCATCTGCCCGCACTCGCTGGCTTTCCGCCCGTATATTTTCGGCGCAGATACCGTGTTTACCGTGCGCGGGCGTGAACGCACCGAGGGGGCCGACGTCCGCTGGTCCTGCGACGGGGAACGCACCGTGACCCTGCAGGAAAACGAAACGGTGAAGATCCGCCGGGCGTCGGTGCACGCCGAATTCATTTCACTGAAAACGGATAATTTTATAGATATCCTCAACAAGAAAACACTCAGGAACAAATGAGGGGGTAACGTTTTGAAAAAGAACAGACAGGCGCTGATCGCCAGGATCATCTCCGAAAACAAAATCAGCACGCAGGAAGAGCTTCTGGATCTCCTGCTGGCGGCGGGCATGAACGCCACGCAGGCTACGGTATCCAGAGACATCAAAGAAATGAAGATCGTGAAGCGCGCGGACGCGATGGGCGATTACCGCTATTCTCTGCCCAGCGTGCGCGACGAGCAGAGCCATTCCAAGTACATGTCCATCCTTACAGGTACCGCGATCAAAACCGATATCGCGATGAACACGGTGGTCATCAAGTGCCACGTGGGCACCGCGCAGGCCGCCTGCGCCGCGCTGGATCGTATCGGCCTCGAAAACGTCGCAGGTACCCTCGCGGGGGACGATACGATCTTCGTGCTGTGCTATACCCCCGAGGCGGCGCTGGGCGTCAGGGCCCGGCTGGATGAGCTTTTCGGGTTCTGAGCGTTATGCTGCAGTATCTTCAGATCGAAAACATCGCCACCATCTTTAAGGCCGAGATCGGCTTTGATCCGGGGCTGAATATCCTTACCGGCGAGACCGGCGCGGGCAAATCGATCCTGATCGATTCCATCAACGCCGTTTCCGGCGCGAAGACCTCAAGGGAGCTGATCCGCACGGACGCGTCCTCTGCCTACGTGCGCGCGCTGTTCAGCGACGTGGGCCCGGCCGTGGCGGAAGCCCTCGCCGAGGCGGGGCTGCCGGCGGAAGAAGACGGCTCCCTGCTTTTGCAGCGCAGGCTCTATCGGGACGGCCGCAACGACTGCTTCGTGAACGGCGTGCCCGTTACCGTGAGTATGCTGAAAAACGTGGCGATGCGGCTGATCAACATTCATGGGCAGCGCGATTCCCAGACTTTGCTCGACAGCGCCCGGCACATCGAATTTCTCGACGCGTTTGCCGAAGACGAGGCGCAGAGAGAAGATTTTGCCGCTTCCTTCGCCGCGCTCAGAGAGGTTGCCGCGGCCATAAAAGCGCTCTCGATGGACGAAGCCTATAAAGCCCGGCGGCTGGATCTGCTGCAGTTCCAGATCAAAGAGCTCAGAACCGCCGACGTGCAGGAGGGAGAGATCGCCGCGTTAAAGCATAAAAAGGCGATCCTCAACAATTCTATGAAGGTGCGCGATGCTCTCTCGAAAGCGCTGAATGCATTGATCGGCGACGGGGACGCCCCCGGCGCGGATGCGCTTCTCAGCGCCGCGGCAGGGGAGATCTACGCCGTGAGCGACGTGGCGAAGGGGCTCAGCGCGGTTGCGGACAGCGTGGACGGCGCAAAGGATACGGTGCTGGACGCCGCGTCCGTTTTGGACGACGTATTGCAGCAGCTCGCCGAGAACGAGGGCAATCTGGATGAGATCGAAGAACGGCTTGATCTTTTATATCGTCTCTCCCGCAAATACGGCGCCACCGAAAAAGAGATGCTCGCGTTCCTCGCCGAGGCCGAAACGGAGCTTGAAAACATCACCTTCGCCGAAGAAAAAACGGCGCAGCTCACCGAAAAATACGAATCCCTGTTGGCTGAAACGGAAAAGAAAGCCGCCGTACTCTCAAAATGCAGAAAGAAAGCGGCGAAAACCCTTTCCGCCGCCATCGAAAACGAGCTTTCGTTTCTCGATATGCCGAACGCCCGCTTCGTTGTAAACGTAGACCCCGCCGAGATGGCTGAAAACGGCGCGGACGCGGTGGAGTTCCTGATCTCTGCGAACCCCGGCGAAGCGCCCAAGGCATTGGGCAAGGTGGCCTCCGGCGGCGAGCTCTCGCGCGTGATGCTTGCCATCAAAAACGTGCTGCAGGAGCAGCATTCGGCTTCCTCGCTGATCTTTGACGAGATCGATACCGGCGTTTCCGGCCGCGCAGCCGGTAAGATCGCCTTAAAGCTGAGCGCGCTGTCGCGCCGGGCGCAGGTGCTTTGCATCACCCATTCGGCGCAGATCGCCGCGTTTGCCGACGCGCACAAATTTTTGATAAAACACGTTGAAAACGAAAAAACCTTTACCGAGATCCTCTCGCTCGACGAGCCTGCCCGCGCGCGGGAGCTGGCAAGAATCACCTACGGCGAAAACTGCACGCCAAAGCAGCTTGAGAGCGCCGCTGAGATGATCCGGAAAGCGGAAGAGGAAAAACGAAAGATGACCGTGTAACGGAGGTGCTTCAATGAAAAAATCTCACGGTATTCTGTTGGGGTTGGTTCTGATCGCGCTGGGCGTATACTGGGTGCTCCGTGTGATCGACGTCATTCCCGCCGATTTTACTTTGTTCTTCGACGGATGGTGGACGCTGTTCATCATCGTCCCCTGCGTGATCGCACTGTTTTCAAAAGGGGATAAGACCCTTCCCGCGATCGGGCTGGCGGTAGGCGTTGCGATGCTTCTTGCCGAGCAGGAGGTCATCACCTGGACGCAGCTCAAAAACATGATCCTGCCCGTGCTCGTGGTGGTCTTCGGCCTGTTCCTGCTGCTGCGTGCGCTGATCACCGGAAAGCACGGAGCCGCCGCGAACCCCGTACTGTCCGATAACCGTGTGAGCGCGGTGTTCGGCAACCGGCTTGCGGATCTGTCCGGTTCCGATTTTACCGGAGGTACGGTGAACGCGGTGTTCGGCACCGCCGTGGTGGATCTTTCCCGCGCGATGCTGAAGCCTGACGCCGAGATCCGTGTTCGCGCGGTATTCGGCACCGTAGAGATCCGCCTTGCCGAAAATACCGCGGTGCGGTTCCATATCGTTCCCCTGTTCGGCGGGGTAAGCGACCGCCGCAGCGAAAAACCGGATAAAAACGCCCCCGCGCTGCACGTGAGCGGCACGGTGACATTTGGGAGTGTGAGTGTAGTATGAACGAAGAGTATCAGAATAATGAAATGAACGCAACGCCGGATCTTTCCGCCGGGAACGGCGCCGTAAAGAGCGGCGGCGAAAAAACCGCAAAATACGTATGCATTGCCCTCGCGGGCGTTGTGGTGGTGCTGCTTGTCGTGGTCGCGTTCCTGCTCGGGCAGCGCAGCGGCGGCAAAAAACCGGCCGACGCCCCCTCTGTTTCGGGATCGCAGGGCGGCGTTTCGGTAACGGACGTCTCCGGCGGTACCACTGCCGCGCAGAATACCGAATCCACCTTTAACGGCAATTCCACCACCGCGGCGGATCTGCCGATCGCAGAAGCCCCGGCGAACCTTACCGTTTCCATGACGGCGGGCAGCCTCACCTTTGTATCCGGTACGAATTTCAACGTCGGCTACGATCCGTCGGTGATCACCGTTACCGAACGCGGCGATACCGTGACCGTTGAAAACGCCCATTCCAACCCCAGCGCGAGCGAGCGAGGCAGAATGAACGTGACCGTTACCGTACCCGAAAACTACGTATTCCAGGACGTGGACGTCGAGTTCGGCGCGGGCAAGCTGATTGTGCGGTCGCTGAGCGCTGTTACGCTCAGCCTGCAGCTCGGCGCTGGCAGCTCCACGCTGGATAACCTGATCGTGACCGGCTCTGCCGATATCCAGCAGGGCGCGGGCGCGTTGGATATCAAGAGCGGCAACATCGCCAACCTTACGCTGCAGTGCGGCGCGGGCGCGACCCGTGTGAAGGCGGCGCTGCCGGGGTCGAGCCACATCAACGCCGCCGTGGGCGCGGTGGATCTGGATCTGGAGGGCAGCAAAGAGGATTATACCGTAACCTTCAACATGAGCCTCGGCGCGTGCTATTACAACAACGAAAAGATCGCCCGCAGCGGTTCTTACGGCAGCGGCGCCAATACGGTGGATATCTCCGGCGGCTTCGGCGTGATGCGCGTAAACGTTGGTTAATTAAAAATGAAAAATGAAAAATGAAAAGTCCGGTCTGCGAGCGTTCTGCTGCAGACCGGGCTTTTCTTATAATGAACAATTAACAATGAACAATTAACGCCGGAAGTTATTATAACTCCGAACTCACTCCGAACTCCGAACTCTCATCTCATCTTCCCGTAGTGTTTCGGCTCCACAATGCCGGGCAGGAAAGAGATGGCAAAGCGCAGTATCGCCTGCAAGGGCTTAACGTGCGTGAAATCCACCACGCTGCGCGAGAGGTAATCCGCGATCTTCTGCACGCTGGGGTCGCTGGAGGGGTCCATGGTCACCCTGCCGTCCATACGGAAGCGGAAATCGAGCATCCGCTTGCCGATGGTTTCGATCGGCCGCACGGAAACGAACAGCCGGTCGTCCGCGAGCCAGCGGGCGGTGCAGCACACTTTATACGTCACCTTGCCCAGCGTCATTTCGCCGTAGCAGTAGCGGCCGTTCATACCGGCCTTCACGGTGTTCTCTTCGTCTCCCTCGCGCCAGCGCATTGTGAGCGTATCGTCCTCAAAGCTGAAAACCATATCGTCGATGTTCCCGGCGCGGTCGGTGGCCATAAAGGTGATCGCCAACGGCAGCATGCTCATCGGGAAGCCGATCAGGTTTAGAAAGATCTTTTTGCGGAATTTGATATTCTTACCCTCTATGAACTCCGCCATCGGCGAAACGGAGGCTTCAAATGGCGCTTCTATCGCGGCGTTCTGCAGCTTTTCTTCCAGCGCGGGCACGGCGGGCTTTGCGGGCGCGCCCTCTTCCGCGGTGAAGGCGGCGGGGAAGTATTTCCAGATCAGGTCGCGGCAGTCCTGCTCCATCGGGATGCCGGAGGTCACCGCCACAATGGCGTCGTAATCTTCAAACACGATGCCGAACTGCGAAAACATGCCGTCCGCACGGTAGCCCTTTGCGCCCTCGTTGCGCCATACGCAGTAGCCGTAACCGGCGCGGGAATCGGGCGAGGTGTTCACCGGGGCGTTATCCGCCTGATAAGCGGTCATCTCTTTTGCGTAATCCGCCGGAAAAATGCGCTTGCCGTTGAATTCGCCGCCGTTTTTGATCAGCAGCATCAGCTTCGCGAGATCCTCTGTGGTCACGTACAGGCCCCAGCCGCCGGCTTCAATGCCGTTTTCATCCGTTTCCCATTGGGGGTAATCGATTCCCAGCGGCTCAAACAGGCGGGGCTGCAGATAATCGCGCACGCTCATACCGGTTACGCGCACGAGGATGGCGCAGAGCATAAAAGTGTTCTCGCTCACGTATTTGAATTCCGCGCCCGGCGCGCTCTTCCACGGGAACTTGAAGTAAGATTCGATCCAGTGCCCCTTGCTCTTGTCGTCCAGAATGCTGGGGTTTTTGCCGCTGGTCATCGTGAGCAGGTGGCGCACGGTGAGGGTGTCAAGTTTTTTATCTTTCAGATTGTCGGTATACTCCGGGAAGAAATCCTTCACCTTGTCGTCAAGCGATAAAAGCCCTTCGCCCAGCGCAATGCCCACGGCCACCGCCGTAAAGGTCTTGCTTACGGAGTATAATGCATGGGGGCGGTCCGCCGTAAAGGGTGCGCGGTAGCATTCCGCTGCCACAACGCCGTGGCGCAGGACCATGAACGAGTGGATATTGATATCGTTCTCTTCAATGTCGATCAGAAATTTTTCGATCTCCACGCCGGATACGCCTACTTCTTCGGGGTATTTCGCGCGCGGGAGTTTATACTTTTCTGCCATCGGTCCATTTCCTCCTCGTTTGCTTTGCTTTTCATTTTAACATGATTTACCGCTGTTTTCAACAAGGAAGTTGACGATACGAAAAAAATAGCGTAAAATGAAAACGGTGATACTATGCAGCGGACCATCGAATTTGTGATACCGCCGGAATTTGACGGCGAAAAGCTCATTGCCTTCCTGCGCGGGCAGGTGGGTGTTTCGGTGCGTACGCTCAATAAGCTGAAGGCAGATCCCGAGGGGCTTCTGCGTAACGGCGAGCATATCCGCACCATCGATCCCGTTCACACCGGGGACGTGCTTACTGTGCGCATGCCGCGGGAAGCCTGCGGTATCGCCCCGGGAGAGCATGCGGACCTGCAGATCGTTTATGAGGACGCTGACGTTTTGCTGATCAACAAGCCCGGCGACCTTGCCGTGCACCCCACCCACAACCATCAGGGCGATACGCTGGCAAACCAGGTGGCGGGCTACCTTGCCGCCAACGGAAAAACGGCGGTGTTCCGCGCCGTGGGCAGGCTCGACAAAACCACCTCCGGCCTCGTGCTGTGCGCGCTGAACAAGCACGCCGCATACCGGCTTTCCGATGCGTACGAAAAGGAATACCTCGCCGTGGTGCAGGGCGCGCTTTCCGGCAGCGGCACCGTGGATACGCCGATCTACCGGCCCGATCCCAACAAAACGCTGCGCGCGGCGGGGGAGCACGGGGACCCCGCCGTTACCCACTGGCAGGCGCTCGCTTCCAACGGTACCTATTCTTTTCTCCGGCTCCGTCTGGAAACCGGCAGAACGCACCAGATCCGCGTGCATATGGCGAGCATCGGCTGCCCGCTGGCAGGGGATGAGATGTACGGCGGCAGTACGGAAGCCATCGGCCGCACTGCGCTGCACTGTGAAACGGTCCGTTTTATCCACCCCGTAACGGGAGCGCCGCTCTCATTTACCGTAGCACCGCCCAAGGATATGCAGGATCTGATAAGATTGATAAAATAATAACGAAGTTCACAAATTGTTTACAGAATGAACAGAAAAATTCATAAAATATGGATTGTCTTTTTAAAACAAAAATGATAAATTGATGATTGAGAGAAATATATCGGCACTACTGCGCCGAAAGGGGATATAAGAAAAATGACGAAAAAACTGAAAAGCGTGATCATCGGTTTGTGCAGCGGCCTTACGGCGTTTTTCGCCGCCGTGGGCGTGGTAGGCGCGTTCGTGTTTATTGTGAAAAAAGCAGGCGTGCTGCTGAACATTATCAAATAACGTAATCTTTTTATAAACCAACCCCAAAAGAAAAAACCGCCGTGTGGCGGTTTTTTTCGATGTTAAAGTGTTTTGCGCAGATCAAAGTTTGCCGAAAAGCCTTAACAGGCGTGAAAGCACTCTCAGCCAGCCCTCAAAGTACGCGCCGACTCTGCGTATCGCATACGTCAGCGGTGATTCCGCCGCTCTTTCGCCGCAGATATCACAGATGCCGTCCGGTGCTTCGCCGTCGGTGAGCGTATCGAAATGCCCGCTTGCCATAACCACCTCCCGCTCAACCAGCACGGCTTTGCAGTAAGCGCAGTGGGAGCCTGCCGTAAGGCCGTTTTTCGTGCAGGTGGGCGCAACCGCACGGTCCGTTACCGGGATGTGGTCGGTTTTCTGCAACGTTTCCGGCGCAGTGAGCACCGTATCGCACAGGCGGCATTTTATCCCTTCCGTTTGCCCTTCTGAGATACATGTGGCTTTCACGGCGGGAATGGTCATTTCTATGTGCCCTTCGGGCGTAATGGAGCCGTTATCGGTCAGCATACGGTTGCAAACGGTACAGTAAACGGCGCCGGACGCCGTCTGCTCGCCGTTGCAGAGCGTGATCGGCTCAGTATCGTAAGTGAGCGCCGTGTGGCAGGTGATGTTGTTTTTTACGGCGTAAGTATGGGCGGGGCTGCCCTCGGCACAGTGGACGGCAAGGGAAGCGGAGCAGGTTGTGAAACCTACTTGGCCGAAGGTGAGCTGCTTTGAGGGGATATATACCGAGATGAGGCCCGTACAGCCCGAAAAAGCACTGTTTTCGATGTTTGTTACTGTTTCAGGTACGTTGAAACTGCCGAGGGCCGAACAACAGTAAAACGCGTAACTGCCGATTTTTGTCATTGTCTCGGGGGTACGGAAGACAACGGTTTTCAGCGTGTTTGCTTTTGAGAACAGGTCTGAAGGAATCACCGACGCGCCCTCAGCAAATACGGCAGTCTCAAGCGCGGAATCCGCAAAGGGACCTTTATAGTAAGCATAGTCATGGCTAACGGTGGTGAGCGAAGCCGGGATCGTGACCGACGTGAACCTTGTTCCGGAAAAAGCGCTGTATCCGAGTGTCCTGAGTTGTGTCGGCAGCAAAACCTCAGGAAGCGCGATACAGTTCCTGAAGGCGTTGTTGTCGATTTCAGTCACGGTGTCCGGCAGTGCAATGGCAGAAAGTGAAGTACACGCAAAAAACGCGTAACTGCCGATTTTTTTCATTGTTTCAGGGGTACGGAAGATCACGGTTTTCAGCGTGGTTGCTTTTGAGAACAGGTCTGAAGGAATCACCGACGCGCCCTCAGCAAATACGGCAGTCTCAAGCGCGGAACCCGCAAAAGGACCTTTATAGTAAGCATAGTCATGGCTAACTGTAGAGAGTGAAGCCGGGATCATAACCGACGTAAATTTCGTTCCGGAAAAGACGTATAAGCCGAGTGTCCTGAGTTGTGTCGGGAGGTCCATTTCCGTGAGTGAGGTACAGTTCAGAAAGGCATCGTCGCCGATCTCGGTCACGGTATCGGGCAGAGATACGGATGTGAGAGATGTGCACTGGCAAAAAGCGTATTTGTCAATTTTTTGCAAGGTTTCCGGGGTGCGGAATATAATGGTTTTCAGATTCTTTGCGCTTGCAAAAAGGCCGTATGACACAACCTGTGCGCCTTCATCAAAGACGGCGGTTTCAAGGGCGGAATTCGCAAAGGGCCCCTCTGAAGAAACGTCATGCGATTCAGTGAGCGCCGCGGGGATCGTAACAGAGGTAAGAGCGGTTTTTGCAAACGCTTTGTTTCCAATTTTTATTAACTGAGCCGGAAGAGTAACCTCCGTGAGCGCAGTACAGTTCAAAAACGCGTGGTCGCCGATCTCGGTCACGGTATCGGGCAGAGATACCGATGTGAGAGATGTGCACTGGCAAAAAGCGTAATTGTCGATCTTTTGCATGGTTTCCGGGGTGCGGAATATA
>JAEEGL012418886.1_pt1 | contig 16990 bp, 2 predicted proteins | sample 9134231 | NCBI WGS metagenome assembly JAEEGL01 (sample SAMN16246548, study PRJNA631951) | gut metagenome | biome: gut microbiome; feature: rumen; material: fiber-attached | host: Bos | place: Iran: Karaj | collected 2018-10
ACCCGCGCGCAGGTTTACCTGGACCGCGGGGATATGGACGCGGCCCTGGCGGACGCGGACATCTGCCGGAGCATGCTGGACGATCCGGGCAGCCTTCTTCCGGATATGGTGAACGTTTATGAGGCCGCCGGGAGGTTCGACCAGGCCGCGGAGATGTACACGCAGCTGATCGAACGGACCGGGGAGAACGAGTACCTGCTGAACCGGGCTTACTGCCTGACCAACCTGGGCCGGCTGCAGGAAGCCGAAGCGGACCGTGACCGCTACGCGCAGGCGGGCGGGAAGGAACTCGGATCTGCCGACGTCATGCTCGGCATCGGCTGGATGCGCGCGAAGGAATACGCGGCGGCGGACGACTGCTTCGTCCGGGCGATCGACGAAAACTACACGGATCCGGAATCCCTCTACTATTACGTAGTGCTCTGCGCTTACGTGACCGGGAACTTCGAACGGGTCTGCACCTACGGCGATCAGCTGATCGACCGGATCCGGCAGGGCAGCGAAAGCGGTACAGCCGATATCACGGTGGAACGGACCACCGGCCGGCTGAATATCGCGCTGGTAAAGATGGACAGCGCTTCCCTTTACCTGATGACCGGAGCGTCCCACATCCGTACCGGCAATTACGAACGGGCAACAGACTGCCTGACCTCCTGCCTGGCGGAAGACCGGACTGTGTATTACGCCAATTACCTGCGCGGCACGAGCCTGCTGGCGCTGGACCGGTACGAGGAAGCCATCGCGGATTTCGACGCGGCGATCGCCGCAAATGAGGAAACCGAGCGGAGCTACTTCAGCCGGGCAGTCTGCAAGGCACAGACCGGGGATACGGACGGCGCCATCGAGGATTACGAATGGGTGGTGCTCCACGGAAAGGACGAAACCCTTTTCGCGGAAGCCGGCCTGCAGATCCGTGAACTGCTGAACGGAACGGACAGCACGGAAAATACCGAAATCAGCGGCAGCTGACACTGCCGCCGAAGATATTGGAGGAAACAAACATGAAGAAACTGGCAACAATCCTGGCAGCCCTGATCATGGTCCTGGCAATCGCGGCCACCGCTTCGGCCACGGAAGTGGACAACCGGAAACTGAATACGTATTACGAACTTGCCGTTACGTTTATCGGCAGGGAAGATTATGATAAGGCGATGGAATACCTGGACGCCGCACTGACGCTCTGTGACGAGTCGAACGATGTCATGTATTCAGACCTTCACCTGAAGAAGGGCTGCGTATACACCCTCCGGCAGGATTATGAAAACGCCGTGAAAGAACTGGATGAAGCGCTCCGCGTTTCCCCGGATCTCGCCGAAGCTTTCCTGGTCAAGACCCAGGTTTACTCCGAAACCGGCGAGATCGCCAAAGCGGCGGAGAACCTCGAAAAGTATATCGAGATCTCCGGCCAGGGAGAAATGTACGAGACGCTTTCACAGCTGTACAGCCAGGCGGGCGATTCGGAGAACTCCCTCCGGGCCTACCGGGCATTCCTGGACGCCACTCAGGTGGAAGGCGCTGCCGGCATCTTCTCCATGGCAAACTATAAAATGGAATCCGGTCTGATCGATGAAGCCCTTGCGGATTATGAATCCCTCCAGAAGGATTCCGAATTCGGGAAGCCGGCAACCTACAACATCGGCATCTGTTACATCCAGAAGGAAGACTACGAGAAAGCCCTGGCCGCCTTCGAAGCCTGCACTGACAGCGCGGCCGACTACGACGGCGTATGGTACAATATCGCCATCTGCAACATGATGCTGGACAAGATCCCCGAGGCGATCGAAGCGTTCGGCAAGTCTATCGATTCCGAGTCCTTCAAGTCCGACGCGCTGTACAACCGGGCGGTCTGCAATATCGCCGCTGAGAATTTCCAGGCCGCGGCCGACGATTTCACCGCCTACCTCGATATCCAGAACGAGGCGGCAAAGGCGGCAGCCGAAGAAGGCACCGAAGCGAAGCCGTTTGTAGACCTGGCAACCTATTACCGCGGGGTGTGCTACCTGTCCATGGGAGAAAACGAAAAGGCAGAAGCTGATTTCACCGCCTGTATCGACGGGGACCTGGCAAAGCTGGAGAGTTCATTCAACCGCGCGCTGGTGGAAATGCAGCTTGACAAGTACGAACCGGCGAAGGCTGACTTCACGGTATGCATCGAAGGCGGAGTCAATGTCAACGAATCCTATTACTACCGCGCGGTCCTGAACCAGATCCTGGGGGACTACGAGGCAGCCATCGCGGACATGACCGCGTGCATCGACAACGGATACAACCTGGCCGACACCTATTACCAGCGGGCGCAGATCTACCAGGCCATGGGCGATGAGGAGCATTACATCGCCGACATGGAGGAGGCGCTGAACGACTGATTTTTCCCTTGTTTCCGGCGGGGCGGAGCCCCCGCCGGCATTTCCCGTTTTTTAACAGACCGACCAAAATCTCATTGAGGTGAACGCTATGAAGCGCATGGTGAGCGGTAAAACAAATCTGAATAACCGGAAGGAGAACAAGGGACGCAAACGTCTCCTTGTTCCTTTCGCGCTATGGATGATGGCAGCAATGCTCATCATATACGGCTTCATGTCGTTCGCGATCGCGGAGGAGGAGATCCCCGGACTGGCCACTCCGACCGATCTGAACGCGGTGGAGGAGCAGGAAGACGAGGAGGAACGCTGGGTCACTCCTCCCGGAGAGGCTTCGTACACGGATACGAAGACCTATCCCTATCTCACGGTTGATGAGAACGGGGAACTCGCCGTCATCGAAGCCGAGGCGACGGTTACCCATACGTATACCAATGACGAGGTCCTGCGGGAAGGCCTCGAACCGACTGCCATGGAGCAGGTAGCGGCGCAGAACAGCCAGCAGGAAGCGAAGAACGCGATCCAGAAGGCGATTGACGCCGCCCTTTCCTCCATTGACGCGAACACGAATTCCGTAACGGTCATGGTGGAATCCGGCGAATACAACGGCGATATCACGATCAACCGGGACAACTACACCGTTCAGGGAGACGGGGACAGCGCCCCGACCTACCAGCTGCCCGAGAACTTTACCCTGAACATCATCGCCTCCAGCGCGACACAGGAAACTTCCAATAATAATACCACCTATATGTCCGACGCGGACGGCACCGCGAAAGTCAAGGGCAATATCATTATTGAGGGCATCAATACGCTCCTGGCCGGCCTGTATGTGGAACTGAACAAGAAGATTTCTGTCAAGAACGCGGATGTGACCTATATCGGCACGGCCAAGAACGACAACGTTACTGTCGAGATGACAGAGACCGACGAGAATGATCACACGGTTACGATTGAAACCGGCGAGGGAGACGACAACGTCACTGTCACCGCAGGACGGGGCAAGGATACGGACGAGGGAAATATCACCGTCGGTATCAGCACCGGGGAAGGCAGCGACTCGATTACCGTCGAACCGGGCAAGGGCGTGACCACCACGATTGAAGCGGACGCGCCGACCATTACAACGACAACTACGAAGGAAACCACCGAGAAAGACGGCGGGCTCGTCACGACAACGACTGTCACCACGGCCGATGAAGACGGGAATATCCTCAGCACATCGACCAAGACGGAAGCGGCTGCTGAAGACGCTACGGCCGGCACGACCACAACCACGACAACGGATAACCAGGCAGATGATACCGTCACCATCTCCGGAACGGAAGGCGCCGGAAATGTGACAGTTAATGCCGGCGGCGGCAATGATACTGTGACCGTGGAAAAGAAAGGCACCCCCGCCACCACTGCCAATCAAACAGCTGCTACTTCGACAGTTACGGTGAATGCCGGTTCGGGAAAAGACCGGGTGAATATCGATGTTGCCGCAGGTGACATGTTCAGAAATATCATTGTAAACGATGCCGACAACTATCGTCTGCACCTCACCGGCGCACTGAAGGCAACAGGGAATGACAGGATCCGGGCCAACACTACGAGCCCCGAGCATCCGGATCTTGATATCTTCTATATTAAAAATACTGCCGGGAATGACCTGACGGTCGATATGACAGGAACGAATGTTGGCAAACGCACTCTGACAGATGAACTGACAAACAAACCTCGCATAGAAATTGATCTGAATGACTATAAGGTAGAAGGAAACAGCAAAGCGGCTGTGTATGACGACACAGACGGCGAAAACGCAAACCATATGTTCACAGACTTTGTGTTTGTGACTTCAACAGCGGATTTCGACAGTATTACTGTTATCATCAACGAAAACATTCTGAACAGCCTGATCGTCGACGCAAAAGAGATGGGGACAAAGGGCGTGGTCGAACTGGCCGACCTGATCGCCAAGGATATGAACGTGACGATCAAGGGCGAGGAGATCACCCTGAAAGGCGCGGTCGTCGGCAGGAACGTGACCGTGGCTGCTTTCGCCGGCAAGCCGATCAAGGAGGAGACGGAAGGGGAAGGCGGTGGTGACGAAAGCGAAGGCTTCAGCCTGAACGACGTGATCGAAAGCGCCCAGTCCATGGCAGCCGACTTCTTCAACGTCGCCCACAACGCGGAAGTGAATATTGAAGAAGGCGGCGTGATCTACGCGAAGGAGAACGCGGACATCACCGCGACCGTCAATGAGAACGGCGGCATCCTGGACATTACCGCGATTACCGACATCCTGAACGTCGTCAACGTCAAGGTCGGCAGCGCGAAGATCAATGTCGACGGCAAAATCTATTCCGGCGTCGACTTCTCCGGCACGCCCTGGACCGACAGGACCAAGGATCCGGTGATTAACGGCAAGGGCAACATCTCCCTGAAAACCAACGTGATGACCGAGATCGAGGCGGGCAGCAGCAACGGCTACCTGTCCTCCCTGGCAGTCAGCGTGGCGGTGCTGAATTCCGAGATCAATATCGGGGACGGCGCCAAGCTGATCTCAGCCGGCGATATCGACGCGTCCGCCAACGGCTCCGTGACCGTGAAGACCGCGGCCAGCGCCGGCAACCTGCCGTTCTCGCTGGCCATTTCCGCAGTGGTAACCGACGTTCATACCGCGGTTGACGCCGCAACGCTGGAAGCGAAGGACGGCAATGTGAACCTGACGGCCGAAGGCAAGGTCAGCATTGAGACGACCGCGAAAAAGGGAGAAGAAAACAACTATACCTCCGGCGGGTATTTCGCGATCAACGTGCTGGTGCAGAACGTCGCGGCGCGGGTGAACAAGAACGCCGAAATCACCGCGGCGGGAGACATCACCGTTCATTCCACCGCCAACGCGGACGCCAAGGCCACCGCGACAGCCGCCGCGGGCGGAACCAGCGACGCGGACGGCGGAGCGGCCGAGGACGGTGAAGGCGGAGCCGGAGACGGAGACGGGCAGCAGCAGCCCGGCACCATGGATTACGTCAAGAATATCGGCAGGCTCCTGCTGGGCAAGATCGCCGGGACCATCGATCCCCAGGACAAGTCCGGCCTCCAGGCGAAGCTGACCGGCGGGCTGACCGTTCCGAAGTACGATATCAAAGCTTCCGCGCACAACAACGCGGACGAAGGCCAGATCTCCATCTCCCGCACTGCGGCCAACAACGGCACCAAGGTCAACGTATCCGTGGTGCCGAAGGAAGGCAAGAAGATCAAGCGGATTTACCTGAAGACCCTGCAGCCCGGCGCGGCGCTGTATTCCATCGACGAGGATTTTGCCAATATCTATGACGCCGAGCATCATACAGGACTGAACCAGTGGACATTCGAGATGCCCGCGAAGGACGTCATCGTCTGCGTCGAGTTTGAAGACGGAGACGGGACGGATACCTGGAATCCCGGGGACCTCTTTGGCGACAAGAACGACGACAAGGACGAGGAAATCGATTACGACGTTTCCGGACTGTTCAACGAAGGGACCGGTTCCACCGAGGAACAGCCGAAGAACCTGGCCAAGAAGAACAGCGAGAAGACGGACGGGACCGCCGTTGAAATCGAACTGGCACCCGACGTCAGCGTCACGGAAGCGGAGAACAAGAACGGCGCTATCCTGCTGGGCGAGCCCACGACGCAGGAAGACATGCTGACGAAGCTGGATCCCGGCCAGAAAGTGCTGATCACGCCCAATCCGAAAACCGGCTATATATTAAAGGAAGGTTCTCTTGAAGTTTTCTATACGAAGAGCGATGATACGTCCGCTTCAGCCAAGCTGACCGCGGACCGCAGGGGCCGTTACTATTACACCATCCCGAAGGATGTGAAGAGCGGCACAAAGCTGAAGATCCAGTGCGATTTCGTGGCCGCTCCGACAGACGCGAACGGGAATACCGCAGCCCCCGCCGCCGGATCCGGCGCCGCGGGCGTGCAGGTGACCGGCGCGCTGGCCATCAGCGTCATCCTGAATACCAACAACGCGATCATTGACTCCGGCGAAGGCAAGCTGACCTCCGGCGGCATGCTGGACGTCACGGGCGAAGCTTCCACCGTGGCCAATACCATGGCGGACGGTACCGCCGTGACGCAGCAGGCGGTCGCCGACGCGCAGGCCGCGGAGGACGCGGAGCCCGAACCCGAACCCGAGACCACCATCTCCTTCGCGGACATGAACGCCTACGCGGTCAAACTGAACCCGCTGACCGGAGGAACGGTCGAGGGAAAGACGGACAAAGAGAACCGGAACAAGATCATCCTGACCGTCACACCGGACAACAACAAACAGGTGGACAAGGTTTACGTCATCTATATCGACGCGAACGGCGCCACCCAGAAAAAGGAACTGACGAAGATCGGTGACGAGACCGTCGGCGCGATGACGTATATGCTGGTGCTGAAGGATACCAGCGATACCGCGCAGGACCGGAACATATTCGCCAAGGAAGGCACCGAAGTCGTCGTGGACGTCACGCTCAAGAACAAGGCTGTCCCGCCGACAGCGACGCCGGCTCCGACCGCGACGCCGACGGGAAGCCCCCAGCCCACGCCGACAACGACGCCTGCCACCCAGACCGATCTCGGACCGACCGCCACATATGTGAACGGCAAGTCCAATATCATCCAGATCACGACCTCCGGCGACGGCGAACTGGAACAGATCGCTTCCGGCGTGAACGGGTATATGTTCAACGTGACACCCGGCGAAACCAGCAAGGGCGTTACGGTCGAGTATACCTACACCAAGGAAGAGGGAACCGGAACCGGAAAGACTTTCACGGTTACCGAAAAAGCCGCGGTGCCCGTTGTGAACGGGAAGTACACGCTGAAGGACGCGGACCTGGCAGGGCTGAAGGCCGGTACGGTCATCAACCTCTACGTGACCTATGAAGCGAACGAGTTTGATATCGCACTCACGGAACAGGGCAAGCTCCCTGCCGCCTCAGAGAACGCGGAACCGACGGACGCCGGCAACGTCAACCTGTCCATCGTCTCCGTGAACGGTGAACTGACCAAGGAAGGCGCTACCGTCAAGGCGAAATACAAGGACCAGGTGAAACTGGCGGTTACCGCGCCGGACGGGATGAACATCGACTACCTGAAGGTCACCTTCAAGAAGGCGGGCAGCAATAATACCGTCGTTGACGGAGAGATTATTGTCCGGAAAAACAACAACGACGAATACATGTTCGAAATGCCGGACGCGGTCAACGAAGAAAACGCCGCGGAGGGCGCCGTTCCCAGCGTAACGATTACCGCGTTCGTCAAGAACAAGGACATCGCCACCGCCGTCAACGATCCCCAGATGGACAATATTACGTTCAAGGTTGACGGACTGCCGGAAAACATGGACGAGGATGACAAGATCACCCTGTCCCTGAAGAAGCCGGGAACCGGGGAAGGCGCGGCGCCGGTGGACGCCACGGATTACGACATCACCAAAGTGGAAGCGACGGCCTACGGCGGAGAGAACGGAACCGAGGAACTGCAGGGCGTTCAGCTGCAGGTCATCCAGAACCCGGACGGCACATACTCGGTGAAACGTACCGACACAAAGGACGACACCGGCTTTGCCAATATCAAGAAGATCAGCTTCAATGTAACCGCCGGCAAACTTCCGATCGAAGTCAAGGCAGAAGACCTGACAAACGGCGGAACCACCCAGGCGCGCGGCACCATCACCGTTCCTGAAAACACCTATACCAAGGGCGGAAAATATGTGACGGTGACGGTTACCCCGAACCAGGGATTCCGCATCGCTTCCGGTTCCGTCAAACTGGTGCTGAAAGACAGCACGGGCAAACAGGTTACCGAAGCCAAGGGCGTCCGGAACAATGACGGCACCTATACCTTCCTGGTGCCGAACAATACCGTGAAGAAACCGGATTCCGAGGAAGACGATACGCTGACAGCATATGTGACCGCGCGCTTTACCCACGGCACGGACGACCCGAAGACCGCGACGGTCAGCGCCGGCGTCGCCGTCGGCGTGGCGGTGGTCCGCAGCACCAACAACGCGCTGGTCAAGAGCGGCGATATCAGCTCCGACGGCGGACTCACCGTCCACGCGGACACCACGAGCGCCGGTTCCACCCTGCAGACCGCGGCCGGATATTCCGAAGGCAATATCGGCATCGGCGGCGCGATCAGCGTGAACGTATCTGCGTCCAAAACCAACGCGAAAGTCTATAAAGACTATACAGAGACGAAGAAGGTCAACGGCGTTGAAACCACCGAAACCCGGACGACGCAGATCCGCCTGGGCCACGGAGCGATGATGGACGTCATGGCCAACGCCGGCGTCACCTTCGGGACGGAAGCGAACGCTTCCGGGTCCAAGGCCGCTTCCAGCGGCGTGGGCGCCGGTATCGCGATCGCGGTCACCGGTGCGGACGCCGTGGCGGCGGTGGAAGACGACGTGAACATCGGGCAGAAGCTCGAAGACGGCGAGACCATGGCCATGGAAGACGGCCGGCACGTCATTGAAATGGGCGGCGTCAGCGTGAAGGCGACCCAGACCGTGGCGGATACCGTTTCCGCGAAAGCGGGCTCCGCCGGCGCGGGCCTGTCCATCACCCCGGTACTGGCGCTGGATATCACCGGCAGCGACGCGCATGCCTATCTCGGAAAGACCATCACCAAAAAATCGGACAATACCACCGTCAATACGCTATTCTCCCTCGGCACGCAGGCTGCCCTCAGCAGCGTTACCGAACAGAAGGACATGAAGACCGTCGTGGTGTTCGCGAAGAACGACGCCTCGCATACCACTTCCGCCGACGCGAGCGCGGCGGGCGGCAGCGCGGCCGTCGGCGGCTCCTTCAACATCACGATCCTGAACGACAGCGCGCTGGCACAGCTGAAGCAAAGCGTCCGCGCGAACGGCGTTTATGTCGGCGCGGAATCCACCAGCAAACTGACGAGCATTTCCAAGGCCGGCGCGGAAGGCGCCGCGGACTCCGGCAACGGCAGCAGCGCAGACAGCCAGGCGGACAATATGGTCGGCGGCGGCGCGGGACTGGCCGGCGTGAACGGCAGCAACAACGTGAGCTCCGGCAGCATCATGGGCGCCAACGGCAACCGCCAGGGCGCGCAGACCAGTGAAGGCAGCGTGGCTGTGGCGGCCGGATTTGTACTGAACATCCAGGACAACTCCGCCAAGGCGGAAATTGACGGCGCCGCGAAGGTCATCGCGGTACGCGCGCCGAAGCTGGAAGCGGAGGACGGATCCGAACCCTACGAAGCGGGCATGAACGGCGGCGTCCATGTGGTCTCCCTGAACCGGACCGAAGCCAGGATCAAGGCAAACGCGTCCGCGACCAAGAGCAGCATCGGCGTCGGCGTTGCCGTGGCAATCAATATCGTCAATATCGACAACATCGCCCGGATCGGCGACGCGGCGATCATCGCCAACACGCTGGACGTGCAGGCGATTATCAAGCATCCGTCCGAGGAGGAAGAAGAGTCGGAGGACAACGAGGGCAACGGCACCACGCTGTTCGAACGGATGAAGGAACTCCTGACGGAGAAGATCGAAGAGCTGGCCATCGAGATGGGCCTGGCCCGCTACAGCAGCGCGATCTCCGGCGGAATCTCCAAGATCGTTTCCGGCACGGTGGAAGCGCTGGCGGCCGAACTGGTTTCCGGCACCGGGTTTGACAACCTGATGACCGTTCCGATCGAAAGCTTCACCACAGAAGCATACCTGGAACGGCTGGCTTCCGCCTACCTGAAGATCCAGGGAATCCCGCAGAAGCTGCTGGACAAGCTTGAGAGCATTGTGGACGCGGCCATGGGCGAGGGGACCTTCGCGAAGTTCAAGGCAGCCGCTGTCGGAGGCGAGGGAGAAGACGCAAACAAATCCCAGGGCGACCTGATCGGCGAGGCATTCTACAACGCTTTCATGACAAAGCTTGCCAATCCGGGGCAGGAGCTGGGCAAGAAGATCCTGACCTCCACGGTCCAATCCCTGGGCAACGTGTTCCTGGAGACGATCCAGAACGGCCTGAGCGGCAAGGACTTTGACAGCAACGTGTTCAAGACCATGATCACGAACGTGTTCAAGGGCGCGCTGAACAGCCTGAAGGAAGAGGCGATCAACGCCGCGTTCGAAGAACTGGACGGGATCATGAACGCCGCTGTTCCCGGCACCAACCATACGATGGACCAGGCGGCCCTGAAGGAAGCCGTCGGAACCTACTTCGTCAACGAGATCAAGGAACTCGCCACTGACCTGCTGAAGGACGTGACCAATGACCTGTTCGATCTGGACACGTTCGTCACGTTCGTGACCGAGGGCAATCTGGCGGACAAACTCCAGACCAAGCTGAAGGCTGCCCTGAAGGAAGCGGGACTGGCGCTGACCACCGCGTCACTGGATACCCTGACCGACTGGCTGGATGTGAAGCTGAAGCCGGAAGACCTGTCCGGCAAGCATGTCATCCGCACCGAAGCGATCGCGGGCGCGGGCGCCACCAAGGTCGGCATCGCCGGCAGCGTTTCCGTAGCGGTCGTGAACGGAAAGACCCAGGTCGTGATTGACGGCCTGAACAGCCAGCGCGAAACGGACATCCAGGTTACCCGGGATATCAAGCTGAGCGCCGTGAACGACCAGAAGGTCGTCACGACGGCTTCCGGCTCCACGGACGCCAAGGGCAACGCGGACGACGATTCCGCTTCCGGAGCGGCCGGCCAGGCCGACACCGGCAACGGCAGCGCGGCCAACAATACGGAGACCGTGGAAGAGGATCCGGTTTCCGACCCGAAGGACACCGGGCACACGCTCACGATCAACGACGGCCACGAGCATGACTACGTCTTCCACCTGAGCGTAACCACCGGCGGTACGGCGGCATTCGATTCCGACGCAAGCAAGAAGCGGATCAATCTGACTTCGGAGGGAGAGTATTCCCTGCCGGCCAAGGTCCAGGTGACATTCAAGGACAAGAACGGCAATACCAAGACCAATACATACGACGTCCATTCCAACACGAAGAAGGAAGGCGAGGAAGACGTCGGAGACGGCACCGGATTCGTCCTGTTCACGATTCCGCGCGATATCAGCACCACCGATCTGGACGTGACCATCCAGGTGGTATTCATCCCGCCGCAGTACACCATCAAGAGCAATGCGGGCGGAAAGGTTGAAGTCGTCGAGGAAGGCGGCGCCAAGACGATCAAGCTGACCGCCGAGGAAGGCTACAACCTGCCGGCCAAGGTCACCTGGATGTATATCAACAACGACGGCCAGGAAAAGACCGGAGAGGTGGAAGTCAACAACGGCAAAGCCACGCTGTTCATCCCGAGGAACCTCAGCGACGCGAACCGGACCATCAAGTACGACGTCGTGTTCGAGGAGAACCTCCTGGAGATTACCAAACCCGCCACAGACAGCAACGTCACCAAGGTTGTCGTCGGTGAGAAGAAGTGGGAGAAAAAGGAAAACGCGTCCGACGAAGCGGAGATGGTGAAGGCCAAGGTCGGCGATATCCTCAAGATCACCGTCAACGCCGTGAAGACGGAAGGCACGGGCAACGACGCGAAGCAGTACCGCTTCAAGAGGCTGCTCTATACCTACGGATCGAATACGGACCCCGCGGATACGATTACAGTGGAAGAAAGCTCCGATTCGGAACACATCACCTTTGCGATCTATATGCCGGACGAGCCCATTACAAAGATCTGGGCGGAATATGAAACCGAACCGATCCGCGAAGACAAGACCGGGGACAAGAAGACTGCGATGTTCACGAAGAACGTCAAGCAGGAAGGACAGACCACGCCCGTCAACTACAACTTCAACGTGGAATGGGGCCGCGGCGGCAAGGTCGTCGGCACGAATGAAGCCCGCCTTCAGGGCAAGCTGTCTCCGGATGACATGCACGATATGCCGGACAGCATTACCATGACCTATACGGACAAGAACGGCAACAAGCAGTCCCGGAACATTATCATCCGTGAGGACGGCGGATTTGCCCTCTTTGTCCCGAGGGACGCCAGCACAAAGGCAGGCGAGACCGATATTGAAGTCAAGGTCCTGTTCGAGCCGGAAGGACTCATCGGACCGGCGGCGCCGCCGACCCAGAACCAGGCGACCAACAGCAAGGGCAAGACCGTCGGCGTCGGCGCGGCATTCTCCTTCGTCTACGGCGACGTGGCGACGGAAGTGCTGGTCGGGAAGAACCGTACGATCGAAGCCGGTTCCCTGGAAATCCGGGCAGACGCGGACCGCAATGTGAAGACGTCCGCTGTGGCCGGTACTGACCCGCTGGCCAGGCAGGAAGGCGACGGCACGTCCTCTTCCGGCAGCGGACAGACAGGACAGAACGCGGCGCAGAGCAACAAGAGCAGCGCCAAGGATATCAGCATCGACGCGTCCGTGGCGATCAACCTGCTGGACAGCGAACTGACCGCCAAGGTCGGCGCTGGCACATCGATCGTGACCACCGAGGGCGACGAGATCGAAGTAGATCCGGAAAAGGCCGAGGCAGACCGTACCAAGGCGCAGCAGGACTACGAGACGGCCATGAAGGAATACCGTCATGACAAGACCAAGTCCTGGAAGAAGTACAAGGCGAACCAGAAAGCGGACGGCTATACGTGGACGGATGAAACGGAATCCGCCGCGCAGACGGCCTATGTCGACGCGTATCTCGGAGCGAACGCGCCTTCCCAGGAAGAGAACTGGCTGACTTACAAGAGCCAGATCGGATGGAGCGACGAACAGGCAGAAGTCGCAGCCGTCGCGAAGGAAGCCTTTGACGCGGCCTATGAACTCGACATCACCGATACGACATCCGCTGCCGCGGAGACCGCGTGGAACACGTACAAGACTGAATACCTGGCAGGCGAAACAGACCAGGCGAAAGTCAACGCCGCCCATAATGCCTTTGTGAAGGCATATGAGGTCCACGGCGATCCCATCTCCCAGGCATGGAAAATCTACAAGCAGAGCAAGAGTTGGGAAGGAAACGCGGCGACGGCTGCCGAAGCCGCCTTCCGGAACGCCTACCAGTACAAGCTGGATCATGAACCCCAGTACGTCGCTCCCTTCGTGGAGTACGCCAACCTGGTGATCACGGCCCGCGAGGACAGCAAGGCCAAGGCGCACGCCAGCAGCTTTGCGGTCGGCGGTTCCACCGCGGTCGGCGCGGCTGTTGCCCTGAACATCATCGAGACGGAGCTGAAGGCGGAATTCGCCGGCACGGCCACCGTGCAGCAGGGCGCCGCCTACATCCTGGCCCGCAGCAGGAGCGAGGACGAATCCAACGCGTTCGCGACCGCGATGGGCGCGGATATGGAACGCTACACCAAGAAGTTCCGGGACGCTGAAGCGGACGCCGAGGAAGGCATCAACCAGGTTACCGAAGGAACCATCTACGACGAGCTCGGTTCTTCGGATCCGGAACAGCAGGAACAGAACGACAACAACAGGACAGCTTCCAACATCAACAACAGGGTCAACAACGAATCGAAGAAATCGGACGATCCGGACAAGAAGGACGAAAACAAGACCAACAACAACACGCCCCTTTCTTCCGGCATCCTGAAGTCCCAGGGCACCGAGCAGGATCCGAACGCCGGCAACCAGGGACAGCAGGAAGGCATGTCCGAAGCGCAGGGCGCCACCGGACAGAACGGCATGGGCGGCGATACCCAGCAGAACAGCCAGAAGGTCCAGGTGGCCGCGGCGGTCGGCCTGACCGTCAGCAAGCACAAGGCCAACACGGCTTTCACCGGTACCATCCACGCAGCGAACGGCGCCTCCATCCTGGCAGGGAACGAAGGCAACTTCCGTACGCTGGGCACCGGCATGGCCATGTCCCTGGCCCAGAACAGCAACTCCATCGCGGCCGGCGTCGCCATCAGCATCAACCGGAACGAATCCACGGTTGACGTGGGCGGCACGATCGACGGATATGAAGACAATGCCGGCGACGTCATCATCGCGGCGGACCTGACCCAGAACACCACGGGCCAGTACCGCGGCTTTGTGGCGGCCCAGTCCCTGGCCGGCGCGGTCAGCGGCAGCGGCGGCAAGGCGACAATCGCCGGCGCGATCTCCGTACTGGTCAGCGACGCGGTGACATCCGCCTAGGTTGCCGACGGCGCGGTCATCAGCGGCAAGGAAATTGAAATCACCGCGACGGACAAGAGCAAGATGGCGGTCCGGGCCGGCGGCGTCAGCATCTCCAAGGGCACGAACGTCGGCGTCGGCGCGTCCTTCGCTACGGTGTTCAGCAACAACGACGTGGAAGCGATGATCGGGGATGACGTGACCATCACCGGTACCCGCCTGGAAGTGGTGGCCGAGAAGAAGATGGTCACCATGAAGGACTTCGCCTACGCGTGGGGTGCGGATTCCCTGATCACGGAATCCACCGAAGCGGACGAGGATGCCGAGACCGGCATGATCGACCTGAAGAAGACGGAAGACGGGAAGGGCTATACGGTCAAGATCGAAATCACCAGCGAAGATCTGCTGAAGGCTGTCGACCTGCTGAACTTCCTGGCCAGCACGAACTATTACGTGGAAGCCATCGCGGGTTCCATCATCGGCTCCCAGGGACAGGATTCCAAGCTCTCCCTGGCCGGCGCCGTCGGAGTCATCTATTTCGACAACAAGATCCACGCCGCGATCGGCGCGTCCACGGTCAATATCAGCAAGGACGATACCGCGACCGGACTCCGCCGGAACGGTGAAAAGGTCAAGCAGGACGGCAGCGTTACGGTGGACGCCCTGAGCGGCAGCAACACCCGGATGATCGCCGGCGCCCTGAGCGTCGCCCCGTCCAAGGTCGGCATCGGCTTCAACATGGCCGTGCTGCTGGACAATGACGACGTGAGGGCGACGGTCGGCCTGAACGGGACAAGCGGGAAGCACGCGGTCATCAACGCCGCGGGCAAGTACAGCCAGAACGCGAAGGTCGAATCCGATATCCAGCTGTTCACAGTGGCGGCGTCCCTGAGCAACAGTGCCCAGGCGACCGCGACCATCGGCGGCGGAATCGACGTTCTCGTCGCGGACAACAGCGCCAAGGCGGAAGTCGGCGACTATGCGGTCATTACCGCGGGCGAAGACCTGACCGTGAAAGCGGAGACCAAACAGGACCTGCTGCAGATCGCCGTCAGCCTCGCGATCGGCATGAGCAAAGTCGCGGCCGGCGGTACCATTGATGTCACAGTGACCCACGCCGCAACGAAGGCGATTGTCGGCGAGCATGCCGATCTGGCCAGCGCCGGCGATACATCCGTACTCGCCATCGACAGCGAACGGCTGATCTCCATCATCGCTTCCGTTTCCGGCAACGCCGGTTCCGGACATTCCGCGGCCGGCTCCCTCGGCGTGCTTGTGACCAAGTCCGATACCGGAGTCATCCTGAAGGACAGTGCCAGGGTCGCGACAGTGGTCCGGGATGCCAGCGGCAATGTCGTCGCAACCGGACGGGACGTCGTGATCAGGGCGAAGTCCGACAGCCTGGTGGCCAACGGAATCATCTCTGTGGCCGGCGCCGCTTCCGGCGCTGCCATCGGCGCGACGGTCAACGTCAGCGTATTCAAGCGGGACGTGAAGGCCGATACGGACAACGCCATCCTTGAGGCGGGCAGGAACATCCTGGTCCAGGCCCTGGCAAAGGACGTCACCGTGATCGTCAGCGCCGCCGTGGCAGGTTCCGGCGGAAACGCCGCGCTCAGCGGTACGATCCCCGTGGTCGTTTCCAACAACACCATTCTGAACGACCACAAGAATAACTTCCGCGCAACCGCGGGCGGACACATCGGCATCGAGAGCGACTACAACGCCGTACTCGTTGACGCAGCCGGCGGCATCTCCGTTTCCACCAGCAGCGTGGGCGCCGGCGCGACCATTTCCACAGCTGTGTACAACACCACCGTGAAGACACTGCTGGGATACCGTTATGACAAGGTTAACAAGACATCTGACTACACCACAAAGACAGCGACACTGATCGCAAAAGCCGCCGCATCCGCAAGCACGGTTGTACTGAACAGCAAGGATGAGATCCGCGGTATCTATATCGGCGCAACCGGCAAGGAACGCCTGGTTGTGGCTTCCCTGGCGGCCGGTATCTCCGGCGGATCGGCCGGCGTAGGCGGCGTTATCAATACAATGGTCGCCAAGAACAAGGTGGAAGCGAATACATACAAAGCGACCATGGTTGCCGGCTTTGACGCATTCACAAGGGATACAGACACATCAACCGCTACCGCCACAGGCACAGGCGATATCCGGGTCAAGGCCATCGACGACGCCAAACTGGCGAACGCGGCCGGTGCGCTGGGTATCGGATCCAGCGCCGGCGTCGGCGTCACGGTTGTCGCACTGGTATTTGCGTCCGAAGTGGCCGCGAAGGTCAACGGCGAACTGAAGTCCAGCCGGGACATTGATGTGATCTCTGACGCGAAGAATGATATCTGGCTGCTGGCGATCAACCTGGCCGGCGGCGGAACCGCGGGCGTGGGCGTCGACGCCAACGCTGCGGTATTCCAGGGCAAGGGCATCGCGTACCTGGGCGGATATGCCGAGGCAAAGCACGATATCAACGTGGACGCTGACAGCAAGGAACTGTTCGTGAATATCGGAA
>JAEEGL012786157.1_pt1 | contig 16990 bp, 17 predicted proteins | sample 9134231 | NCBI WGS metagenome assembly JAEEGL01 (sample SAMN16246548, study PRJNA631951) | gut metagenome | biome: gut microbiome; feature: rumen; material: fiber-attached | host: Bos | place: Iran: Karaj | collected 2018-10
AGCTCGAGCTCGCCGATGATGTTTCTCAAGGTGGTCGCGGTCAGGTTCTCGATGGCGGACAGCGGATGCTCCACGCCGTAGGTATACAGCTTCGGATCGGTGATCTGATAGAACACGACCGTGTCGATCTGCATCGTGACGTTGTCCTTGGTGATCACGGGCTGCGGCTTGAAGTCGACCACCTGCTCCTTGAGCGAGACGATCTTCGCCACGCGCTCGAAGACGGGGATCTTCATGTGCAGGCCGGTCTGCCATGTGGCGCTGTAGGCGCCGAGACGTTCGATAACGTAGGCGCGGGACTGCGGGACAATTTTGATGTTGGCCGCAATAATGATAAGTACAAGCAAAACAATTCCGAGCAATACATAAGTGAAGGGACCCATACTAAATACCTCCTGATTGATATGAAGTGAAAATGGTTTGTTACGCTTCGGGTTAGGCGTCGTCCGGGGCCACGATGAGCTTGACGCCCTCGATGGAGAGGACCTTGACCAGCGCGCCGGGTTCAATCACGGCGCCGTCGCTGCTGCGGGCCGTCCACACAGTGCCTCGAATCTTCGCCTGCCCCGTGCCGTCGAGGTTACTGATGCGCTCCGTGACGAGCGCCTGCTGGCCGATGCACATGTCCAGATTCGTCGGCTGCACCTTCGTTCGGGTAAATCGGCGCAGGTAAGGCCGCGCAATCACCAGTGTGAGCAGCGACACGGCAACGAACACAACGATCTGCACCGTGAGCGAAGCGCCCAGCGCATAGGCGATGATTGCACCGATGCTGCCGATGCAGAACCAGATCGTCAGGATCTGCGCGGTAGCGGCTTCGATCACGGCGAACACGACAGCCGCCGCAATCCACAGAATCAAAAGCCGATCCATGCCATTCACCTCCTTTTTGTTCGAGTTCACTATACCACAAAAGAGGTTCACTTGTCAATAGCTTTTCAAAAAATATTTTCAAGCACCGGTTTCTGACTGTCAGTTTGGTCCCGCAGCACCGCGATGCAGTAGCCGATCCGCTCCAGCGCCAGCGCCGGATCCTGCGCCGCATAGTCCTTCAGATGGAACAGCGAGTATTCATACTCGTTGAAAAAGTTATGGTTCACAAACAAATAGAACGGCAGACTCTTTTCTTTCCAGTAGTCTTCACACGCTGTCAGCGCCGATTCGATTGCCGCGTCGTCCCCTGCCCGTACCGCCCGCTGTGCCCGCTGCAGCAGCAGGGTTTCCCCTTCCGTCACGCGCTGCAGGCCGACCGCCGCACAGACGCAAACGCCGACTGCAAACAGCAGCAGCACGGCACACACCCAGAGCCGCTTCATGGCTTCACCTGCTTTTCCACAATATAATAGGTGCCGTCGGCGGCATAGGTCATCAGAAAGATATCCTGCGGGCGTTTGTGCTCCTTTTGCAGCAGCCGCTGCAGCTTTTCGCCCGTCAGGCCGCAAAGCGCAAATTCCTCCGGCACGATCTTGCCGTCGCTGATGACAAGACAGGGCAGCACGGCAGAGGCAGGCTGCTGAGCGGGCGGCTGCGGTTTTTGCAGCACGCTGATGGAGCCGTTGGATTCCACATAGACATAGGCCGCTTCGGAAATATCAAACACATCCTTCAGCCGCAGCGCTTCCAGAACATCGTCCACGGTATAACGGATCTTGCGCAGCAGCGACTGATCGATAGTGCCGTTTTTCACAATCGGAATTGCGTGCCCCTGCACGAGCGTGCGGAATTTGCGCGATTTCAGGCTGAGCATGGAAAATAGCAGTTCACACGCCACAATCACGGCAATGATCATGAGCGGCTGCAGCAGCGGGATCTGCATATCCTGCAGCGGCATCGTCGCCACGTCGGAAATCAGAATCGTCACCACAAGCTCTTCGGGCTGCAGTTCTCCGATCTGGCGTTTGCCCATCAGCCGCACGCCGATAATGACTGTAACATACAGGATCAGACAGCGCAAAAACAAAACCGTCATCGTCTCACCTCTCAAAAAGGATTGACCGATTGACGGCGTTCTATACGGGGTTTATTCCTCACAAAGATACGGTTTCGTTTGTTTCCTTTGATGCGTTCTGTTTTTGCAGCGCTGCGAAATATCGCAAGGCGGCCCTCTTTTCGCGGGCAGACAGTTGCCGATAAAGCGCAATCATTTCTTTTTCCTGTTCTTTCTCCGACACCCGCCGCGACGAAAGCAGTTGCTCCATGCTTTTCACGCTCCTTTCTGCGCGATTATAGCACAGGATTCTCGCGGAACAAATCGAATTATGTCGAAGGAGCTTCTGAAATTGAAAATATGCGAATCCCGGCTGATTCGTCCTTGCTTTCCGAACGCCTTTATGATACAATGAAGAAAAAGCCGGAACGGCCAACCGTCGGAGGTATTGTTATGAAACAGAAAATGAAAAAGAAGTTTATCGTTTTTGCGCTTCTCTTTTTGTTTTTCTTCGCCTGCCTGTTTGAGCTCGGCAAAAACACGCTTTGGGGCTGGGCGCTGTTGCTGGCGCTGTTCGCCTGCGCATTTTTGCTGCATAAAAAGGTGTTCACGGCCAAAAAGCTCCCGCTGCGGCTGCTCGCGTTCGTCGGACTGCTTGTGCTGGCCAGCGTTGTGTTCCGTCTTTCCGGCCCGCCGGCAAAGCAGGTTCCCGCAGTCAGCGTTAAAAACCCGGCCGTTACTGATACTGTACGGGTTGAACAGGGCGAGCTGACCGGCGTTTTCAACGAAGACCAGAGCGTCGAGGTCTATGCGGGCATCCCCTATGCCGCGCCGCCGGTGGGCGATCTGCGCTGGAAAGAACCGCAGCCGCCCGCAAGCTGGGTCGGCGTGCGCGTCTGCGATACGTTTGCGCCGCGCTCCATGCAGCCGGATTCCTCCGTCATCATGACGACGCTGACGCAGATGGTTGGCTACCATAATTTCAGCATCAGTCTTAAGGACAACTTTGTGGAAGCCATGAGCGAGGATTCGCTCTATCTGAACATCTGGAAGCCCGCGGGCGAGCTGCATGACTGCCCGGTGCTGTTCTTCATCCACGGCGGGTCACTCACCACCGGGAACACATCCTACAGCGAATACAACGGCGAATCGCTGGCGAAACGCGGCATCATTGTGGTCAACTGCGCCTATCGGCTCAATGTGTTCGGCTATTACGCCAACAAGCTGCTGCAGGAAGAATCGCCCAACGGCACCACCGGCAACTACGGTCTGCTCGACCAGATTGCCGCACTGCAATGGGTCAACGACAACATCGCCGCGTTCGGCGGAGATCCGAAGCAGATCACGATTGCGGGCGAATCCGCGGGCGCCTCGTCGGTCAACGCGGTCTGCGTGTCGCCGCTGGCCAAGGGGCTGTTCCGCTATGCCATTGCAGAAAGCAGCGGCATCACCGCCGTACGGCCGTATCACACATTCCGCAGCATGAAATCGGCCCTGAAGTCCGGCAAGGCGTTACAGGAGGAGTTCGATGCGGACAATCTTGAAGCGCTGCGCGCGATTCCTGCCGAACAGCTTGTTCGCACAAAGCAAAACAATTCCTCCATGACGGTGGACGGTTATGCGATTACCGAGCAGCCGTACAAAACCTATGAAAAGGGCAAGAACAACGAAAAGGCGCTGATGAACGGCTTCAACGTACACGAGGCGGATTATTTCACCTTTTTGCAAAAAGTCACAAGCGACAACTATGAGGAATCCCTGCGGGAGGTGCTCGGCGATTACGCCAAGGACGCGGTCGAGCTGGTCCCGCCCGCGCCGGTCGACCCCGCGTACAAGCTTGCAATCGTGGAAATGGGCGGCGACGCCAAGGGTTCGTTCAACAAGGTCTATTCCGCCGCGTGGTTCTCCTACAGCCATTATAACTGGTCGCATCTGCTCGCGGCAAACGGAACTCCCGTGTGGCTCTATTACTTCACAAAGGACAACGGTTCGCTCGGCGCGGCGCACGGCGGTGAAATGCCCTATGCCTACGGCAACCTCGACGCGCACAAATCGAAGTATGACGAAAGCGATTATGCATTGAGCGAATACATGATGGATTGCTGGGTCAATTTTGTGCGCTTCGGCGACCCGAACGGCGCGTATGGCGAACAGACAGACAAAGCCTATCCCGCATGGGAGATGTTTAACCGGACGCCGCAAAAGGTCTATGAATTTGGCGAACACATCGGCATGACGGAAGACCCGAACCTGCCTTTACATCTGTTGATCGACCGCTATCAGCAGTCCCTGAAATAAGCAAGCGTCTGACCGCACGCAGGAAATCAGCTTTCCGGGTGCGGTCATTTTTTGCAAATGGGCTTGCATAAACGAAAAAAAGCAGATATAATAAGAAAAACGGTTCCGGAGGCATTTATGACCAGACAAGGGAAAAAGCTTATATTTACACTCTCGCTTGCCGTCATCGGCATCTTTCTCGTCATCCATTATTGGGCTACCATCGCTTCATGGATCGGCGACATCTATAAAGCGATCCTCCCTTGTCTGATCGGCGCGGTGATCGCATATCTGATCAACATCCTCATGCGATTCTATGAGCGGCATTATTTCACGAAAAAGAATCCGCCGTTCGCTCAAAAAACGCGCACCGGCGTTTGTCTGACGCTAGCGATTCTGACGATTCTTTGCGTCATTGTGGGCATCATTGTTCTGATTGTACCGCAGCTCATCGACTGCGTCAAGCTGATTGTGCAGCAAGCGCCGAAAGGCGTGGAGGCGCTGCTGAAGAACGACAAGATCGTGCAGTATCTGCCCGCAAGCGTGGTCGACTGGCTGTCAAACTGGCGCGAAAAGCTGACCGATCAGGCCTTCTGGTCGGAGATTGTGAAAAAAGCCACCGCCATTTTGAAGACCGGCGTCGGCACGGCCGGCGGCAAGATTACCAGCGCGCTTTCCTCCACTGCCTCCACCCTCGGCGCCATCATCATCGGCATCGTTTTTTCTGTGTATTATCTTGCGTGCCGCGGACAGATTCACCGCAACGTGAACCGTATGGCAAACGCCTATCTGCGTCCGACGGTAAAGGAAAAGCTGTTCCATTATGCAGCCGTGTTCAATGACTGCTTCCACAAATATATCGTGGCGCAGTGCCTGGAGGCGCTGATTCTCGGTTCCCTTTGCCTCTTCGGCATGCTGATTCTGCGGCTTCCCTATGCGCCCATGATCAGCGCGCTCGTTTGCCTGATGGCGCTGATTCCGATTGTCGGCGCAACGATTTCCGCCGTGATCGGCACGGTGATGATTCTTGCCGTCTCTCCGATTCAGGCCGTCATCTTCTTCGCCATGCTGATGACCATCCAGGTGATTGAAGGCAACCTGATTTTCCCGAAGGTGGTCGGAAAATCCGTCGGTGCGCCGGGCCTGATTGTTTTTGCGGCCGTCACGGTCGGCGGCAGCTTGTTCGGTATTGTCGGCATGATGGTGAGCGTTCCGGCCGCGACAGCGGTCTTCAACGAACTGCGTGGCGATATGAAGAAGCGTGAAACGGAAAAAGCAGAAGCAAAACAGGCAAAGGCCGTTGAAGAATAAGCACAGGTTGTTTCGGAACAAAAGAGGTGTTTATATGATCAAGATTTCCCCGTCCATTCTTTCATGCGATTATGCAAAAATGGGAGAAGAGTTTGAACGCATGAAGCGCTGCGGCGCGGATTGGCTGCATATTGATGTGATGGACGGCCATTTTGTGCCCAACATCACGCTCGGAGCGCCGCTGGTCAAGTGTCTGCGCAAATGCAGCGACCTGGTCTTCGACGTGCATCTGATGATTTCGGATCCGATGAAATATGCGCCTGATTTCGCCAAAGCGGGCGCAGACGTGATCTGCTTCCACATCGAAGCGGATTCTCCGGTTGCGGAAACCGTCGATCTGATTCGCTCGCTCGGGTGTGTACCCGCGATTGCGCTGAAGCCCGCGACCCCTGCCGAGGCCGTATTCCCCTATCTGGACAAGCTCGGCATGGTGCTGGTCATGACGGTGGAGCCCGGCTTCGGCGGCCAGAGCTTTATGGCCGACATGATGCCGAAGGTGGTCGCAGTCCGCGCGGAAGCGAACCGCCGCGGTCTCGACCTTGACATTCAGGTGGACGGAGGCGTCAACCTGCAGACCGCAGCGCTTTGCGGCAAAGCCGGCGCAAATGTGCTGGTTGCCGGCAGCGCCGTCTTCGGTTCCCCCGACCCCAAAGAAACCATTGCGCAGTTACGCGCCGCCGCACAGGGCTGAGAACGGTCGGCTGCTGACAAGGACACGGCAGTGTTCCTGCAGCACCTCCGCGCCGCCGTGATGCAGCGGCAGTTCAAGCATGTATTCCGACAGCAGCGCCTTCAAGCGCATGGACAGCGGCGGCGTCAAAAGAAAATAGCCCTGAGGCGCCTGCAAAAGCGTAACCGTGATGTCGCCGCCGTATTCGGCGCAGACGGCGCGCGCCGCGTCGATCAGATCGTTTTCCGTCTTGGCGGCAAAGCAGGATCCGAAGGACTCGCCGGACTGTTTTTGCAGCCCGGAAACAACCAAAAGACAGCCGCCGAAGCGATCCGGCAGGCAGTCAATGCGCACGCTTTGCTGCAGCCGATAGTGCTGTCCGGTCCCTGCTGCAAGGTCTTGCAGCAGCCGCTCCAGCCTTTGGCGCACGCTTTCGCGGCAGCCGATTTCCCCTTCGGGCAAAAGCCCGTACTTTTGCAGATCACAGGCGGTCAGTTCCAACAGAATTCGATCCGCCGACGCCAACGCAAGCTTCATTGCCGTTCCTCCCTTGCGTAAAGCTTTTCACCCATCCATTATAGCTTGGTTCTTCCCGCACGGCAATGCTAAATAACTGGAAACCGCACAGCAGAAAGGGTACCTATGAAAAAGAGCCCAAACAAGGTTGTTGTCCGAAACAGCTACTATACCTTTTCCCGGGACTATCCCGCAGGACAGATCCATACGGTACGCCGCCGCAGCCGCCCGCGCGACCGGCGCAAACTGTTCCTGCGCATTCTTCTGGGCGTTGTTCTTTTTTGCGCGGTCTTCTGCCTGAGCTTTTTTTGGACGGATCTCTCTTTGAAAATCTCCAATCGTGCCGACGCGCAGGAAAACAGCGCCGAAGCCGTGACGGATGAAAACGGCGTTGTGCGAACCGTGCTTTCAAACGGATCCTTACGAGCGCTTTCCCTCTCGGCCGAAACAATCCGTGACCGCAGCACGGTCAGGCAAAGCATCAAGCAATTGCGCCGCAAAGACTGCAGCGCCGTAATCCTTGATTTCAAAGACCGCGACGGACGCCTGCTGTTCGCTTCGCTTGAACCGGCGGCATTACTTGCAAAGGCTTCGCTTTACAGCAACGACACGGTTCGCACGGCCATCAAGCAGTATCGGAACGCCGGTTTCTCCGTTCTCGCGCGGTTCTATTGCTTTGAAGATCCGCTGATCGCCGGCCGGAACCCGGATTATGCCGTCACATATATGGATACGCAGGTGCCATGGCTGGACAAAAAAGCGGAAGACGGCGGAAAAGCGTGGCTCAACCCTTACAGCGGCAAGGCGCGCAGCTATTTGCTGAAACTGCTGCAGGAAACGCAGGCATTTGCGGTTGACGGCGTCATTCTCGAATCGGTCTGTTTTCCGCAAAGCGACAACATCGACACCGCCACCTTCCCGGGCGAAAGCGGCGGCGCAGTACGCTCCGGTGTGCTGAAACGGTTTTTGGAAAAAGCGAAGGCCGTCTTGCCGGAGAGCCGTATCCTGCTGGTCGGCATATCCGCCGACGATCTGCGGCACGGCAATGCCGACCGTTATGACGGAAGGCTCGACACCGAAACGGCAAACGGCGTGCTTGTCCACACGGCAGGCGCCGTTGACGCAAAGCAGAGGCCGAAGGACTATGATGCCCAGGTCAACGCATTTTCCACATTGGAAAGCCGCGTTTCCCCGGGCAGGGCGATTATGCTGGAGCTGCCGGTTTCGGAGGTCACACGCAAGTATTTGCGTGCACTTGAAAAAGAAGGGTTCCGTTATCTCGTCATCGGGCAGGATGACGATGCGGCGACAGAACCGCCGCCGGACACGACGGAGCCCACAGAATAAAAAAAGCACCGCTGAAGGGGCCCTTTCCGCAAGGAAGAATTCTTCCTTACGAAAAGAACCACAAAGGCGGTGTATTTTTCAAGGGGATTTTTTCAGGGGAATAATGCCGGGGGTATTGCTAAGGGGATGGTGCCTGGAAAGCCGGCTGTTGTTGCTGGAACAATGACCGACGATTTGTTGAAGAAACGATCAGCTCTCCTGTTCTTCCTTCAGTTTTGCAAAGCATTCGCTGCAAAAAACAGCTCTGCCTTCCGTGGGTTGGAACGGAACCTTTGCTTCGCCGCCGCATTTTGCACAGGTGGCAATGAACATTTCACGCTCGGGCTTCGCCGCGTTCTTTCTTGCATAGCGGCATGCCTTGCAGCGCTGCGGTTCATTCTGGAATCCTTTTTCAGCATAGAATTCCTGTTCACCGGCAGTGAAGATGAATTCCTGTCCGCATTCCTTACAGACCAATGTTTTGTCCTCGTACATGTTTTTTACCTCACTTGATTATTTTGCCCTCGCCGGGATTGCACCGACCCCTTTATAGGCGCTCTGTAGCATTCAGGCATATTTATGAAAGCTGCTTGCGCAGTTTTTTCCTTGCTCGCTGCAGCGCGGCGTCCACAGCCTTGGAAGAAAGACCCGTCTGCGCCGAAATCTGCTGATAACTGACACCGCCGACAAACATCAAAAACACATCGCGTTCGCGTGCGCTCAACACGCGATCCACAATCTGACCGATGCGCCTGACCTCCTGTTCGGAAACCAGCGCGTCTTCTGCCGACACCATATGCGGCGCGTCGATTTCATCGTCAATGGGAACCAGTCTGGACGGCGGAATCCGTCGTTTTCCCTGCACCGCCCGCAGCGCGCCCAGCATGCGGTTGCGCATGCAGGTATAGGCATAAGCCGCAAACGAAGCGCCAGGCTCCGGGGAGAAGCCGTCCACAGCCGACAGCAGACCGATCATTCCCTCCGCCGCAAGATCCTGTTCATCCAGAAAGCCGCTGTGCATCCGGGAAGCAAGTCTGCGCGCCGTGGGAACAAAACGTTCAAACAACGCGTTCCAGGCTTTCTCATCGTCAGCGCGGCAGAGCAAGCACAGTTCTTCATCTGGAAGGGAGAGATAATCCGCCATCGAAATGTCCTTTCTCACCAGTATATCTTGTATTTTAAACAATCAAAAAAGCTTTGTCAATTTACTTTTCAACCAAAAGAAAAAGCCGCCTTTTGTTCATTTAGAACGAAAAACCGGCTATTTTTCCCTATGGATATTAATATTTCCAACGTAATTGTTTTATAAGAATTAAACGCCGTCAATCGTGCCGCCGCCGACCACATAATCATCCTCATAGAGAACGACGGCCTGTCCTTTTGCAACGGCGCGCTGACCGGACTCGAACCGAAGACGGAAATGTGTTTCGTCGGTCTGCTCCGCCGTCGCCCACTGCGCCTCCTGGCGATAGCGCACTTTGGCTTTCACGCGCATGGGACGGTCAAGCCGTTCGACGGAGATGAGATTGATATCCCGCGCGGTCAGCGTGTTGCTGAACAGCGCCTCGTTCGGGCAAAGGACGACACGGTTTTGCACAGGATCTTTTTCGCGCACATACAGCGGCGCCGGCAAAGCAAGTCCAAGGCCGCGGCGCTGACCAATCGTATAACGGATGATGCCGCGATGGGTGCCCAGCACCCTCCCGTCCTGCGAAACGAAATCGCCCGGCGGAAAGGTTCTTCCGAGTCGGCGCTCGATAAATCCCGCATAATCGCCGTCGGGTACAAAACAGATGTCCTGACTCTCACGCTTTTCGGCATTGCCGAAGCCGAGCGACTGCGCAAGTGTGCGAACCTCGGCTTTGCGCAGACCGCCCAAGGGAAAGAGGGTATGCGACAACTGGTGCTGTGTCAGGCAATAGAGCACATAGCTTTGATCCTTGGTTTCGTCAACGCCCTTTTGAAGCAGCCACCGTCCGCTTGCTTCGTCAAAGCCGACGCGCGCATAGTGTCCGGTTGCAACATGGCCGCAGCCGAGTTCCAGCGCACGCCGCAGCAAATGATCGAATTTCATATATCTGTTGCAGTCAATGCAGGGATTCGGCGTTTCACCGTTCACATAGGACTGTACAAACGGATCGATCACATACTTTCTGAACGAATCGGAAAAATTGAACACATAAAACGGGATGCCGAGCCGCGCCGCCACTGCGCGTGCGTCCTCGGCGTCATCCAGCGAGCAGCAGGTCTTTTCCCGGCTGAAAACAGCGTCGTTTGAAAAAAAACGGCAGTTGACGCCCATGGGTTCATAGCCGGCCTGCTGCAGCAAAAAGGCCGATACGGCGCTGTCCACGCCGCCGCTCATGCCGACCAGCACACGGTTGAAGTTCAAAGAATCCAAGGTGTACGCCTCCCGCCCTTTTCTTTTGCTTATTCTAGCACACAAATGATAAAAATGCAAATAAAACACTGTGAAAAATCAAACGACAATGTGATTCACGATGAATTGTACCGTTTCCGCTTCGCTCAGTCCGAGCACGAAGGCAAACTCGCGGTGAATCATCTGCTGCGCCTCCTGCAGCAGCCGTTCGTCACTGGTCGGCATCTTCTTGCCTGCCGCCCGGCGCGATTCTTTCCATTGATGAAGAAGCGCAATCATTTTGACAAGCTGCGCGTGCGTACCTTTACGCAGCAGCACCGAGAATTGTTCGGCGCGCTCCTTTTCATTTTGCGGCCAACGCACTTCGGCCGTCGGCACATTTCGCAGAACTGTCTTTATCTCCCGCTTTGTCAGCGGCCTGCGTAAAAGAATCTTCCCGCTGTCGACCGGAACATAGAGCCGGTTGCTGCCCTTGTCTTCCGTCGAGACTATCACATAGTACATTTGCGGCCGTTCGCCGAACTTTTCGTTTCTGATATCCCGAATCTGACAAACACCAGCAAACGGATGCACAACGGTATCTCCCACCTGAAACATCGCGCTTCCCTTCATTTCTCCAAAATTTATACTTCTATTATAACAAAAAAGGAAAGCGGCCGCAAAGGACATTTTTCACAAAAAAATGCTGCGCAGCGCGCAGCAAAAAGCCCGATTCAACTGATATTCCGTTCCTTGAGCCGGAAGAAAAATCCGTGATCCTCCAGCTTTCTCATATTCTGCAGCGCATACCCTGCGCCCTTTGCTGCACAGTGCGCTCCGTCCGGCGCAGCCTTCACCGGCAGGCGCAGGCGCCCAGCCAGCGCTTTATCGAGGCCATAGAGCCCGGAAGAGCCGCCGCAAAGCACAACGCCATCCTCGCAGATGTCGGCATACAGCTCCGGCGGAACCTCATCCAGCACGGATATCACAGCGTCCGCAATGGCTTTCACGCTTTCCTGCAGCGCCTCGCAAAGCTCGGTGCTTGTCACCGTAAACTGCAGCGGCATTTGCCGCACGGCGTCCTTGCCGTTGGCGGCCGCCTCGAATTCCTCTTCCCGCGGCGCTGCGCAGCCGATCCGATGCTTGAGCCGTCTTGCCGTCGGAAGCCCGATCTCAATGCCACGCACACGGCGCAGGTAGCGGCAAATCGCAGTGTCAAAATCGTCTCCCGCCAGCGGCAGACTCCTGCTGAATGCCACAGTGCCCATTGTGATTACGGAAATATCCGTTGCGCCGGCGCCGATATCCACAACCAGCACGCCATGCGGCGCATCGACAGAGACCCCGGCGCCGAGCGCGGAGGCGATCGTCTCTTCAAGCACCGAAACCCTGGCGGCCCCACCGGCACACGCGGCGTTCAGAATCGTTCGCCGCTCGAGCGCGCTGAGACTCCCGGGCGCACTGATCACAAGGTTCGGACGAAACACCGCATGCCTGCAAACGCGTTGCAGCAGAGCAGTCAGAATTTCGCACTGAACGGAAAAATCGGAGATCACGCCGTCACGCATCGGCTGCTTCAGGATTACCGTATCCGGCGTCCGATCCAGCATGGCTTCTGCTTCGTTTCCGACGGCAAGCACATCGCCGGAATTGCGGTCATAGGCGATTGCGTTTGCTTCGCGCAGAACAATCCCCTTCCCTTTGACGTAAGCCGTGATGCAGGACGAGCCGAGATCCATTCCGATCTGCATACCGAGCATGGGCGCACCTCCTTTCAAAAGAATCCTCTTTTTTTCTATTCTATCGTTTGCCGCCCTATTTGTCAAGCGGAGAAGCGGCGTCCTCCTGCGTCAGGAAAAACTGCAAGGCGGAATATCGCCGCGTTTTTTTGTCGTTATCGACCATCTGCTCCACCAGGCCGCGGGAGCCGACCACAATCATCCGCGTCTTTGCCCGCGTCACAGCAGTATACAGCAGGTTGCGGTAGCATAGCTGCGGCACAATGCCGATGGCCGGCATCAAAACCGCTTCAAACTCGCAGCCCTGACTCTTGTGCACCGTGACGGCATAGGCGTGCTCAAGCTCTTTGACATCTTCAAACGGATACAGCGCCGTTTTGTCGTCAAAGCGCACCTTGCAGATGTTGGCGGTTGGATTGATTGCAAGAATCACGCCGATATCGCCGTTGAAGACACCCTCGCCCGATTTGCCGTCCTTCGTCCAGAGGATGTCATAATTGTTTTTGGTCTGCATCACCTTATCGCCGACACGGAACACGCGACCGGCCGCGCGCACTTCTTCCTTGTTTTTTGCGGGCGGATTCAGCAGTTCCTGCAGCGTGCGGTTCAGGCTGACCGTTCCAACTTCTCCCTTGCGCGAAGGACAAATAATCTGAAGATCGTTCAGCGGGTCATAGCCGTAAGCCTTCGGCAAGCGGCTGCAATAGAGATCCACGATCGTCGCAGCAGCATCTACGACGCTGCTGCGCTGCAGAAAGAAGAAATCGCGGTCTTTGGCGTCCAGAACCGGATACGCGCCGTGGACAATGCGGTGGGCATTGGTCACGATCAGGCTTTCCATCGCCTGGCGAAACACCTGCGTCAGCGCCACCACAGGCAAAAGGCCGGAAGCAATGATGTCCTGCAGCACGTTGCCCGCGCCGACCGGCGGAAGCTGGTCGCTGTCGCCGACCATAATCAGGCGGCAACCGAGCGGCAGCGCGTCCAGCAGGCCCTGGAAGAGAAGCACATCCACCATGGACAGCTCGTCCACAATGACAGCGTCCGCTTCGAGCGGGTGCTCGAGATTGCGCGCAAAGGTCTGGCGGTCGTTCTCGCCGAACTGGACTTCAAGCAAACGGTGAAGGGTCTTCGCTTCGCGGCCAGTCACCTCGCTCATCCGCTTTGCGGCGCGCCCGGTGGGGGCAGCCAGAAGCACCCGAAGCTTGCGCTTTTCATAGAGCGCCAGAATACCGTTGAGCGTGGTGGTCTTCCCGGTGCCGGGACCGCCGGTGAGCACAAGCAGACCTTGCCGGACTGCGGTCAGAATCGCTTCGCGCTGCTTGTCTTCAAAGGCAATCCCCTGCTCCTGTTCAACAAGATCCAGATCGGTCTCCACGGGTCTGCCCTGCGGCGGCGGAAATTTCAGCATCACGCGAATGCGGTCCGCAATCCCCTTCTCCGCGAGATAGAGGGCCGGCAGAAAGAGAAAATCACGCCCGCAGAGCCGCGTCTGTACCAGCTCTTTATCCTCAATCAGGTCGTCAATGACCGTTTGCAGTTCGCCTTCTTCCAGCCCGAGCAGCGCGGCGGCCGGCGCAAGCACCTTGTCGCGCGGCAAACAGGTGTGTCCGTTTTGCAGGTTGTGACTAAGGATATGGATCACGCCCGCTCGCGCGCGGTGAATCGGATTGACGCCGGGATTCAGCCTTTCGGCAATCTCGTCGGCACGGATAAAGGAAATGCCGATTTTAGCCGCGCAAAGGCAATAGGGGTTTTCCGTCACGCGTTCAACGCAGCCCGCGCCGAAGGCCTTATAGGTACTGAGGCACTCCGACGGGGTCATTCCGTATTTTTCCAGATAAATCATGATCTCCCGCACGGCAAACTGTTTGCGGAACGCATCCCCCATGATGCCGGCTTTTTCCCGGGAAATGCCCTTGATCTCGGCCAGCCGTTCCGGCTCTGTTTCAAGAATTTCAAAGGTTTTGTCGCCGAAGCGATCCACAATCTTTTGTGCCGTCGCCGGGCCGATGCCCTTAATGGTGCCGCCGGAAAGATACCGGAGCATATCGGCGGCGCTTTTCGGCGTCCGGCGTTCAAACGATTCCACCTTAAACTGGCTGCCGAACGTCGGGTGCTTGACCCATTGGCCGCGCATCTGCAGCTCTTCGCCAGGCTCGGCAACGGAAAGAAGCCCGACCGCCGTGATGAGTTTCCCCTCCACGCTGACGTCGAGCACACTGTAGCCGTTTTCCGGATTGCGGAAGATCACACCCTCCACAACGCCGGTAATGATGGTTTCCGTCTCTTCCATGGCCCTGCCTCTGTTTATGTTTTTTTCCATTATACTACTTTTTTCCGCAGGATGCAACCAGATATTCCGTAAGCGCCGACGGCGGCAGAAACAGCACGCCGTCCACATCCCGGAGCGCACAGACACAGTCGTTCTTTTCATCACGCGAAAGGCCGCAGTCCAGCACGACCACCCGATGCCCGGGCCCAAACCGCAGCAGACGGTTTTGTTCATACGCCGCAAGCAACCGGCGCGGCAAAAGCGGATCGTCGGGCAAGCCGGCCAACACAGGCACGAAAGCGCCGACCGCATGTACCTCCAGCGCATGCAGCGCCCACCTTCCGCACAACGAAAGCGCCAGCAGTCCCAGCGACAAACCCAGAGTCAGACAAACCGCAAACAACATAGACTTCACCTCGCGCCATTGTATGCAAACAGGCGCATATCGGTGAAACAAGGGAAAGGTCTGCGATTGCGCAAAAAAACCGCCCGCAGGCGGAAATAGAGTGGATCTGTAAGCCGAGTTCTGTCATTGAAGGCAATCATCTGTCTAGGCCTGCCGTTGCCGGCAGGCTCAAGCCACCCTTTGGATCTACGTCCAGCGAACGCGCATTGCTGCATCCGGTCGGTGTTGCTCCGGGTAGGGTTTACATGGCCGCGCAGTCTCCTGCGCGCCGGTGAGCTCTTACCTCGCCGTTCCATCCTTACCGCAAAAGCGGCGGTTTCTTTCTGTTGCACTTTCCCTAAGGTCACCCTCGGCGGCCGTTAGCCGTTACCCTGCTGTATGGAGCTCGGACTTTCCTCGTGTCTTGCGACCCGCGACTGCCCAATCCACTCTGGAACGTATTATACAAAAAACAAAAACGGTTGTCAAGGAAGTGATTCTTTATTCACGAAAACGTCACAAACCCGCAACGGCGCCGCGGTTGACGAAGTACGGCCAGGGGTGCTATAATAAAGAAAAACTTCAAGCGAAAGAAGGTGACAAGATGTTGAGCCATCTGATGAATATCCTGCGCGCATGGTACATCATGTTGCTGAACTGGCTGCCGGTCATGCCGCCGGTATAAACCGCAAATGACCCGATTCGACTTGACAGAATCCCGAAACTGTGTTATAGTAATAGTCTGAAAAGAATTATTAAGGAGGGGAACCGTAACGATGCTTGAAAAGTGGATTTCAGTTTTTCTTGTTCCGTTTCTCTTTTTTCAGACCATGATTCCGGCGCTCTTCGGCAACCGCAACGCGCAGACCTACAGCGAAGCGGATACGGCGAATCTGCACTCGCTGCAGGACTATGTGGCTTATGTGGAAGAAAATGGCGCGCCCGCCTATTCCACGGAAGTATTTGTGAAACAGATCAAGCCGTTGACCGACGTGCTGCGCGCGCTTTCCGGCCGGCCGTTTCCAAAAGAGGAAGACCGCTATCTGAACACGTCGATCGACGACACGCTGACGGAGATCTGCAATTACGTTGCGCAAGAAACCGGGATCGATGTTGTTCTGCTGATCAAGTCTTTGCCGAATCTCAACGCCCCGGCCGAAATCGGAAAGCAGGTGCTGCACATTGACACCGCAAAGCTGCGGGACATGTTTTTCCGGCTGCGCGACAAGGCGTACGCTTCCGATCAGACGTATCTGGGCTATTATCTATATCTGCTCGGCGTCTATTACAGTGTCGTGCGCAAGGTGGACATCTACACGGAGCCCTATGATAATCCGGACGAGATTGAAGTCATCATGAAAATCACCTATGACGACGGAGAATCCAATATTGTCCATCCCGGCATCATCATCAACAAAGAAACCGGTTATGCCCGCGGCTGGACAGACAAGGGCATGATTGACTCCGGTTATGATTTCAGCATCAAAGATGTGATTGTTTACGGCGCGGTACACGCCTGGATTCGCGAATTCGGCTTTGCAAAGCTGTACGATCTGGTTGCCGACGGCATTCCGCTGTTCAACATGAACACCCGCCGCTTCCATTTTGACGCCCACGGCAAGGAATGGATGGTGCAGATCTGGAAGGGCAACTACGGCCTTGCGTCCAACGGCGCGGAGGTCGGGATCTATAACCGCCCGAAGGGCAGCATCGGTTCGCATTACAACGCCGTGTCCGACGATGAAATGATGGTGATGGAAGCGTCGCTTTACCACGGCGACGCGCTGCTGTTCCACTGCGGCCCCATGCGGCACTGGTGGCTCAGCGCGTTCAAGATGTCCAGGGTGATCTATCAGCCGAAGGATCTGACGATGAAGTTTTCCATCACGTTCCCCGACCGGGAAATGGCGGACGCGTTCGCTAAGTCGATTGACAATCACGGTGCCCACGACGTGACCTACACGATGGACGGACTGACCGTAAACGCAGTGTTCTGACAAGATAATATTGCAAATCCACCGGTTCGGTTGAACCGGTGGATTTGATTCTGTTTCCGATCATTCATCGGTCGTAACAAAACGAAACAGCTTTTTGTCCCGCACGATCCAATAGCCGATGTCGTTGTGCCAGGATCCATCGGCAGCCGTGACGCCGAGGGACACTTGGGGCAGGTCCTCCTTTCGGCAGGAAACCTTGACCGTAAAG
>JAEEGL013296822.1_pt1 | contig 16990 bp, 13 predicted proteins | sample 9134231 | NCBI WGS metagenome assembly JAEEGL01 (sample SAMN16246548, study PRJNA631951) | gut metagenome | biome: gut microbiome; feature: rumen; material: fiber-attached | host: Bos | place: Iran: Karaj | collected 2018-10
GGTCAGGGTAACAGGGATTCAGAAGACATATAACAGATATCTGATAATACTTGGAGTATATCCATCAAAACACAGAACCGGAAGGGCAGCAAGGACACATTATCTGCTCCGAGAGGATCTGCTTAAGCTTGATAAGTATATAAATGAGAATAACTTCCTTATCAGCAGAGGAATTACTGATACAGATACCCTGAAGGAAACAAGAAAATCAGAAGCATACGAACTGAGTCAAATGTATCAGCAACGAAATAAATTGAGAAACAGGATAAGACGGGCGGAAGCATCGGCTCTGCCAGATTTGAAAAATTGCCTTGCAGAAGCAAATGCATTAATTAAATCACAAAAGAAAATAGTATTTTATTGCAATGATATTTTGAGGAATGTCGATGATATGGCAAGAAAGATAGTAATGTCAGATGAGATTAATTCTGAAAAGGAAAGCAATAACAAAAACATGAAGTATAACGAGAATGAAAGAAGGTGAGTGAATGGATAACGGATCACGAGAAGCTGAACAGGTTATCCGTCTTGCGTTTGAAGGAATGCAGTTTATGCTGAAAATAAGCGGTAAAGCTGCTATGGGAATGATGGATATGATGAGTGCTCTTGCGAAGGAGAAAAAGAAAACGAGTGGATATATGCGACTCAAGAACCTGCTGATGTCCGGGGCAGAACTGAAGGTTTTCTCTATAAAGGGTGATGATAAATTTGCAACTTTTGCAAGGAAAGCGAAAGACTGGGGAGTGGTCTACAGTGTTGTAAGGCGAGAAGATGAAGATGTGACCGAGCAGATATATGAGGTTATGGTAAAAGCCGAGGATGCGTCGAAACTGAATCGTATGTTTGAAAAGTATGATATTCTTGCAGATGTATCAGTGATAGATAATGTGAATACTCCTGTTATGCAGAATAAAGTACCTGAACCTTCGGCTGAAATGCTTGATCAGTCAAAAGAAATGATCCTGAATAACTTATTCCAGTTTGATTCTGATGGGAAAAAGATATCGGATGATATGCGGAAAATCATGGTGGAGAGGTCTTATGAAGCATATAAAACTATTAAGGTGGCTCCATCACTTATTGATCAAAGGCATTCAACAGAGACAGAAAGCTGTATCCGTGTACCGGGAACTTATGGTGATACAGTGCGCTATTTTATGATTGAGAATAAATACATGGCCGATATCTACGGTAATAACAGCATGTACTGTGCAGTCATCAGCCCTGATACACCATTTGCGCTTATGGATAAAGAATTTCATATGGCAGAGGTTGTGCGAGGCGCAGAACTGATAGATGAACATTTCTGGAAGACAACTGCTCCTGCAAGAGAAGATAATATCATTAGGGAAAATCCTGACCGAAATGAAAGGGTTTCAAGGGATATGCTTAATATGGTCATGAATCCTACAGCAGAACAGGTGAAGGAGATAAATGAGAACCCGGAAGCATTGGCGGCGGACCGGCCAGTAAACGAGAGTCAGTCCGTCGCATTCTCAAAAATTTATAGATATGATGGGCAGAAACCAGCATACAGACCATCAGTCAGAAAGGAAATTGACTCTATTTTGAATCAAGGTAATAACGTGGTGGATATGGAGGTGGTTACTAGAAGGGAATCTCTTAAATCACGGCTATCTCCGTACAGTGCTGTCAATGATGATCTGTATAATGATGACGCTTTTAAGATGGTAGCTGAAGCTATCGATTCATATCAGACCCAGAATGGGATGGAGGTATCGAGATGAATAATGATATATATGCTTACAGTGGTTCTTATGATATGGAAGAAAGAGTTTATCACGATGAGGAAATGGAAGTTGATGAATTTGAGACAGGTGACCTTGTTGAGTACATGATGGAGAGTACTGCTCGGTCAGAATATAAACCGCTTACTGTTAATGAACCTAAAGATGTATATTCTATGTTGGATATATATACAATCAGTCTCACAAGTGATGCGAGAGAGTTTACATACTTTTTAAATTATGCATTTGGCATTAATCGATATTACCGTACATATGATGCAGGTAATCTTATGTTAATGTACTATCAGAATCCGAATGCGACGTATGTATACGACCGTGAGATATGGCAGAATCAGCTTGGAATCACTATAAAAGATAATGCAATTCCTATGGTGATACTTGAGAATTTAACGCAGATAAAACCTGATTTAAGTAATATTGACAGCTTATATGTAAGTGAGGCATATGATATATCGGATACATTTTCCTATTTGGAAGGAGATACAAGATACAAGTTTTTAGATAATGGGGAAGCTGCACAGTCGATAATAGAATTAAGACCATGTTACATAGGGAAATCAGATTCGGGATTTATGGGAAAACATGTAGTATATGATCCAGTATATGATTACATCCTCACTAGTGGAGGCTGTAAGGATTATGAGGAGGTATTTGCTGAGTTCTGTAGAGAATATTTCCATTATTATGTTCGGCATATGATGGATGATGAGGATTTGAAAGAGGAAAAAGAAACCGGTAAAAAGGTACATAAAAGATATACAAAGGATAAATTTGATGTATATGCTGATATAGCAGCCATGGTACTAAGTAATCTTTATGGTATGTATCCGGAGAATTTCAACTTCCGAGTTATAGAACCGTCATTTAAGAACAAGACGCCTGGAGTGATTCGTGCCGAATTGAGCATCATTTTTGAACTAATCTATGAGATGGATAATAGAATACAGGCATATCTTTATAACAAAAGATATACTGATAATATTGTCAATACGGCTTCAAACAATGCTGTGGCTACAAACGGTTATGCAGAGGAAAGTGGAGGAGGTGAGGGCTTATGATATATGAACGGCGCAGGCAGGCAAAGCTTGTAGCCTTTATTCTGTACCCATTTGTGGTAATATTTACTTACAGATTTGCACCGTTCGAAGGATTTGGACTATTTGAATTTGCTGAATATTTTGCAAAAGAGATTTCTGAAAACCCATTCAGATTTACGTATTCCAGTAATTTTTGGAAAGCTCTTCCAATGGTAACGATGATATATGCGTTTATTGTTCTTATTTATATATCATCAATGAAAAATACACGTTATGGAGAAGAATTCGGATCGGCAAGATGGGCATCTGTAGGTGAGATAAACAGGAAATTCAAGACCATAAAGGAATTTTATGAACGTGAAATTGAATTTGAGAAGGAAATAGGACAGAATCCACTTATGGAAATGTGGCAGAGTTATATTTTATTCTCGTCACGGCTTAGAGTAAGCATTCTGTCGAACTGTGATAATATTAATACGCTTGTTCTTGGAGGACCAGGAACTGGTAAATCACGTACATTTATCATTCCTAATATAATGCAGCTTAACTCAAATATAGTGGTCACTGACCCCAAAGGAGAAATTCTGGCGAAGGTAGGTAATCTTTTAAAGATGGCAGGATATGATATAAGGATTCTTGATCTGAAGAATCCTTACAAGAGCTGGGGATATAATCCGTTTAAATATTTTAGAAACGATGATGATATTTTCAAGTTCGTTAAAAATATGTGGGAAGCCATGAGCGACAAAACAGCTCAGAAGGGTGAGCAGATATGGGATGACCAGGCAAAGAATATGCTTACTTCAATCATGCTGTATTTATATTATTATGCACCTATTGAAGAGCAGAACTTTGATATGGTTCTTGAGATAATGTCTATAATAGACAGCTCTGAGGAAACAGCAGGGAAGAAAAACCTTCCTAAACCTCATGAGATACTATTCGATAGGATTCCGCATAATAGTTCAGCTTATAAGTATTTTTCTATGTGGAATTCAGCAAAGGGAAGAACTCTCAGTTCAATTGTAGCAACGCTATCTGCTAAAATGGCAATATTCTCACTGCCATCAATGAGAAAACTTACATATTATGACGAGATGAATATACTTGACCTGGCAACAAAGAAGGTTGCTGTATTTATGCTTTTACCGGATGATAATAACGTATATAATTTCCTGGCTGGAACGCTTTATTCGCAGATGTTTCAACAGCTTTATGATTATGCGGATAATGTTATCGTCGGACCTCTGCCACGTCATGTAAGATTCTATATGGACGAATTTGCCAATATTGCACTGCCTGATGATTATAAGAAAATCCTTTCTACTTCTCGTTCGAGAAATGTAAGTTTTATCATCGTTCTTCAGGACAAGGCTCAGATAGAAGCTATGTACGAAAAGGATTATCGTACAATAATGGCAGATTGTGCTTTTAAGCTATTCCTTGGTTCATACGAGCCTGAGACATGTAAATACTACAGCGAGATGCTTGGTAAAGAAACGGTAACGGTCATTACTCATAATATAAGCTATGGTATCCATGGAAATACTACTAAAAATGAGAATCTCCAGGCACGAGATTTACTGTCACCGGATGAGCTTCGTACAAGACTTGGAAGGCGTAACTGCATTCTTTATGCCGAAGATCAATATGCTGTAAAGGATATGAAAAATGATATGACACGGCATAAATATTATAAGTATATAGCAGATGGTCCGAACAAGAAAAAGAATCTGTTCAGCTGGGATGGGACAGATAACAGTTCCGCAACTATTGAAAAGATAGATTCGGATTATAAAGGTAAGATTACACCGCTAAGTTCGGTGAGTGGAAAATGGAAACTGATGTCGATGGAAGAAATTGAAGAGATAATAGCATCATAAATAAAACAAATATTAGGAGGACGTTTATAATGAATGAAAAATTTAAGAAGTTAGTGAGAAAGATGATGCCGGCTCTGATGCTGGCTTTTTTAATGTCGGTATTTTTGCCGGCTGCAAGGGTTAATGCGGCAGAATCGGAAAGGCTAACATCTACCAGAGAGGGTTATGTAAATATAGTGTATTCAGAGGGAACAGGAGTAACTGATGTGGATACAGCTCTCAAAAATCTCAAAACACTTATAGTCGGTATTGTAAGGGTATTCGGTGGTATAGCAGCTCTTGTTGGAGTTGTAATCTGTGTGCTGGGATTTACAAGCCATAACAGAGAACAGCAGTGGGCAGGAGTCATAGTAGCTATTGCCGGAATAATAGTCGTTTTTGCACCTGAAATAGTAAATGCAATAACGGGAAAACAATTGTTCTGATGAATACAAAAGGACGGGGGAATCCCGTCCTTGAGAAAAAGAAGGTGGTGAGTTATGTTTTTTGACTTTTTACGTATAGCATTTGCGTTTTTCAGTGAAAAGATGAATCTGTTCATTACACTCCTCACTACAGATATAACTACATTTCAGCATGGTGTTGTATGGTCCGGAGTTAAAATCTTATATAATGCGTTTTTATCTGTAGGAATTACCATGGCGGCCATTCTTATGATGGTCAATCTTATTGATAGTTCATACCGGCTGATTGAATTAAAAAAACCGACAGTTATTATAAAGTATTTCTGTGAGGTAACATTGCTTTTTATTCTTTTACAGAAAACAATCGATGTTCTTTTATGGATATATAACTTTGGAGCAGGACTAACAAGAACAGCGCTTACGGCTGCAGGAATATTAACAGAGTCGGGTGATCAATTCTTTAATATATCTCTTAGTGATGAAGCAGAGGAATTGTATGATTCTATGGGATGGATAAGTCTTGATAAAACACCGCTTAGAATTATATGTATAGTGGCTGGGATTTGGGTGATTATAGCAACTATAACAATAATGCTTGTAGTATATGGAAGACTTTTCAATATATTCATTTTGGTTGCAGTATCTCCAATAACAGTTGCGTGCTCGCTTAGCAGTCAGACACGAAGGATATTCTACAGCTATTTAAAGACATTTACTTCAGTAGCACTGGAAGCATTAGTTATAGTTGTAGCACTCTATATCTTTAAGATATTTTCTGCGTCAATTATGTCAGAACAGATGGCTGGGAATGCGGTAATACATATAATAGGGAATATATATGTAAATGTAAATCCGGGAGGAGATTCGGGTGTTATACTCGATAGCTCAAATGTCTCAGGATATCTAATGAATTATCTAATGGAACTCAGTTTCCTGTTTGCTGTACTGATAGCAGCTATAAAAGGGAGTGAACAGTTGGTAAATAGAATATTCGGAATTTAAGGAGGATTATAATGAAAGCGATATATATTAATCCAGAGATAAAGCAAATTAAAGAAAAACATTATGAAATGGATTGGGAGACGATTTTAGGAATTGCATTTGCAGTGATGATTGCATTGTTTCTTAATTATATGCTTCCTGATTCATTAGGTTCTTTTAAACCGGTCATAGCAATAATTCCAATTTTTCCGATAGTTCTGCTTTCAGTAAAGGAATTCTATGGACTCAAATCCTATAGATTAGTTAAATATCTGTTTAGGTGCTTGATAAATGATAGGCCTCTGATCTATGAATCTGAAGAATGGATAAAAATGAACAGATATGTAATACACCGCAAGAAAGAATGGAAGAAGGTGAATGAAAATGTACGAAGCAGAAAAAAGAAATTTTCTTAAGACAAGATTCAGGATCAGGAGCATTCAGGCGGCAATACCATCCGCCAAACTTAAAGACAACGGTGTGATGGAATTTCCGGGTAAGATATATTCATGCTGCTATATGATAGATGACGTGGATTTCTCCTCAACATCAGAAGAACAGCAGGAAGACTTTTATCAAAACTATGAAGATATCCTGAATGCTCTTGATACCCAGGCAACCTATAAGATTACTTTATTTAACCGTAATATAAATTATATCACAGATAATATTTATTATCTCCCAGAAAATGTAAATGATGGTTACGATTCTCTCAGATCAGAGTGCAATCGAATGAGAAAGAAGAACAGAGCCAGGGCAAAAGGAATAATCCAGGAGAAATATATTACAGTAACAATCTATAAGAAAACATATGAGCTTGCAGAACAATATTTCGATAGATTCGAAAGAGAATTTGGAAAGAAGATGAAGACAAAGCTCTCTTCCGGTATAAGAAGAATAGGGACGAATGACAGAATAAGGCTGTTCCATGATTTTTATAGAGCTGGTAATGAACCGTTCTTTGGATTTGATTATAAGAGAGCAGAAAAAAGAAAGACAACCTATAAAGATTATATTGCACCGGACTTTCTTCATTTCCATGACCATGATTTTGATATCGGAAGGAAATTTGGAAGAGTTTTCTTTATAAGGGATTGGGGAACAGCGCTTAAGGTTGAAACCTTATCCAATCTTATGGAGCTTAAGGCTAATATGATGATAACAATAGATATTGTGCCGATGACATCTGTCGAATCACGAAAACTCATAGAAAATGCTGAAGGCAATGCTGAAGGAAATATCAGCAGCTATAGCAAACAGGGCGGAGCTTCGAAAAGAGCAGGGTATTCAGTGCTTCCGATAAGCCTTAACAGAGATCGACAGAATGTAAAGATGTTTGCAGATGATGTAAATAACAGAAATATGAAGGTTTTTATGGCAAGTGTATCAGGAGCTGTTCTTGCTGATTCGATGGAAGAGCTGAATTCGTATTCTGAAACAATCTATGAGACGGCGGCAGAAGGTGGGGTGGCTCAGATTATGCCGATGTCATTCCGTCAAGATCTGGGACTTAATACAGTACTTCCATATGGACCGAGATGGGTACTTAATCTGAGAGATGTTACCACAGAGAATGCTGCAGCAATGATGCCATTTAATTATATAATGTATAATCATAAGACAGGTATTCCATATGGTACTCATGCTGATAACTTCCAGGAGATAATGATAGACAGACGACTGCTTGTAAATGGAAATGAATGGGTAGTTGCCGTATCTGGAGGAGGAAAGAGTCTTAGAGTAAAGATTACAGCGCTTTTTGAGGTTCTTATGACAAATGGAGATGTTATATTTGTTGATCCTCACGGAGAATTTGCTTCTTTAACAAAAGCCCTTGGTGGACAGGTTATACACCTTGGTGGCAATACATCGAATATTATTAATATAATGGATATACCTGTGGGGTATGAAGAGGGTGATGATGTAGGTTCAAAAGCTGAATTTATCAATGAGATCTTTAGTACGCTTTTGGGACCAAGAGAATATATATCCGTATATCGATCACTTGTTCTGAGAGCTGCAAGAATAGTGTATGCAGAGCACAAGAAGGATTACTATAACACTATGCCTCCTACGCTTAATGATCTCTATAACACGATTCAACAACAGCCAGAACCTGAAGCTCAAAGACTTGCTCTTCTTATTGAACCGTTTCTAACGGGTTATCTTAAGTGCTTCAATGGATATACCAATGTGGATCTGTATTCAAGAGTAATCTGTTTCGACCTTTCAAACTTCAATGAAAGCCTGTTTTCTACTGGTATGAAGGTAGTTATAGATATGATTAAAGGTAAGCTTGTATATAACTCAAACCTTAATAAACCTACATATATAAAGATAGATGAGGTGGCAAGGTTTCTGTCAGAGAAATGGATGGCTCAGGAGTTCAGCAAGTTTTATAGAGAAGTCCGTAAATTTAATGGATATATTACCGGCATTATTCAGAATGTCCATACCCTGTATAATAATGAATATGCAATTGATATGATATCGAATTCGGAGATAGTCGTAATGCTCCGTCAGTCTGATAATGATGCGCAGCTTCTTCAGGAGATGTTCAGCCTTTCGAAGATACAGTATGAACAGCTTATAAAGGCAGAAGAAGGCTGCGGAATAATAAAATGTGGAAACAGTATATTCGGTTATAACGGACAGATAGAGAAACGTGGAGCAATATACGATATGGTTACTACCAAGAGGGAGTATCAAATGTACGGAGAGGAGTAGTGTTTATGATTAAATATCGGGAAATGAACCGGGATATAAAAGGCCTGGATCGAAACACGAAACACTTTGAACGTGGAATATCACACGAAAGAGGAGTACTCTCCAAAAAGCTGGGAGATATAGATACAATTGAAGGGTTAGAAGATATAGATGATGTGGAAGATGACGGATTCATTGACATTGGTGTTGGTGAATCCGTTTCTACATATAGAAGAACCGATTATGAAGATGACTATACATATGATAGTTATATAGGAAGAAATACTGATTATATCCGATATAATAGTGCAGATAATGAAGCAGCAGACAGATCGTATTCGACAACGAGTTCTCAAAGAGGAGCAGATCCGTCGGTAAGAAAAGCGGATTATCCTGGCTATGATAAAAAATATCCGGGCGAAAAGCCTGATTATGGTCGACCTGGAAATGAAAAGAGATTCCTGCAGTCTGGAGATACTGATATTCTAAGAGGACCGGTTAATGTTGGCAAACAGGTGGATATGTTTGCAGGTCTTCATGAGAAAGCATCTGACAGGAATAAGAAGAAAAGCAATAATGATATAAAGTTTGAAAATAATGATAAAAAATCCGGATCAAAACTAGGACTGAATGCAAAAGGCAAGAAGAGGGTAAAAAAGGCCGGGAATATTATAAAGAATAAGACTGTAAATACAATAGGTAAACAGGGTAAAGAAATTGAAAAAACAAGTTACAGAGATAGTTCGAAAAATGGTGATAGTTCATTTAATTCAAGAGAGACTGTTTCGAACAATCCTGTAACAGCAGCTATACAATCAGTTGGTAAAATAGTAATACATATTATTCCGTGGTGGATTATCTTGTTATTAATGGTGGTTTTTCTGGTTACTTTCATGGATGAAGAAGATATGTTTTATTATGCATCAGATGATTATAGGAATATAACGTCATCATTTCCTGCAGAAGTGGAACAATGGAGAAGCGTTGTACGTGAAAGGCTTGTGTATTATACAGAGGTGAATAAATATCCGGGAGTAGATTTGTACCAGTTTGAATCAGCTATGCTTGCATTTATTTGGCAGGAGTCAGGTGGAAATCCGGACGTAAATGATTATCTTGGAAACAGAACAGGCGATCTGATGCAGAGTAAGGAATCGGGATTCTGGCAGTATGACATTCCGGGAGACTGGAACAGCCTGCCTAACACAACTAAAAGTATAGATGCAGGAATAAGGTATTATTTCGACAATGCTTTGTATTGGGGAATACCGGAAGTGACAGATTATAAGAATATGCAGCTTTTGGCCCAGGGATACAATTATGGAATAAACTTTCTGATTTTCTGCAAGCAGACAGGAGTTACAGAATGGTCATACTCTTTATCGAGAGCATATCAGTTGATGAGAAGTCCTTCAGGGAACTACGGACATGCTCCATATGGAGAAGAATGGCTCAGTAAATATGTTACATCTGCAGGTAATGGAGGATCATGGGTTTGGCCGATGCCGGCGGGGCGTGATATAAGTTCAGGGTTTGGAGCAAGATGGGGAAGTTTTCACAGAGGAATCGATATTCCATGTCCGGAAGGTTCGCAGGTCGTTGCTTCAAATAATGGAACAGTAACATACGTAGGATGGTATGGAACGGGTGGAAATGCTGTTCTGATAGATTGTGGTTCAGGAATAATGAATTATTATTATCATCTATCAGGTTTTTTGGTGGATACCGGTGATGTAGTTACGGCGGGACAGCCTATTGCCTTATCCGGGAATACTGGTAATTCTACGGGACCACATCTGCATTTCGGAGTGAGTATAGACGGAGAGTATGTAGATCCGCTGACTTATCTGCAGCAGTAAAAAGAGAAAGGAGCCGTTAGCAAGACGGCTCCTTCCGATAACGAACGTACGCACTATGAGAAAGTACTATAGTGATATAAATATAGAACAGCAATCTTCATATTATTTATATCATATTTAATTGTGTAAATAGCTACACACTCTCTCAATGTCGTTAAACGTATTGTAAGGGATGGAAGAGTGATTTTCAAGACTGAATTATAGAAAGATTCTATATATGAAGTAAAAATAGGGAAATGGTATCAGCTGTATCACTTCCTATATATATATGTTGATCCGAAATTTTAAAAAGATTTCGGGTCTGATTTCAAAAAAAGGGACTTAAACCCAAGGATAGAAGTGCGCCCAAAATGGTTTTTTAGCAGTTTTTGTTCCCTTCCCCACACCCCTACCTTCATACCAGCTGAATATAATACCAGCTGAAAAGAAGATGGTTTAATAAACATATCTATAATATATACAAGGAGGCGGCGAGTATGAAATGTGAGAATTGTGGTAATAACATAGAACCTGGAAAAGATATATGCCCTGTATGTGGGAAAGAGCAGCATAATTATGACAGACCCGACTACTTCGGGAGAAACAAGAGGGGCAGAGGCTCGGATCTGAGAGTGGTGATAATAACCCTGCTTGTAGCTGTTCCATGTATGGTTGTGCTTCTGATATTTGCATTCAGACTTGGAAATAATAGCAATCAGGATAAAGTGACTGCTGCTACAGTAACAGATGCATCAGAGGAACAGAGAGCATCCGATCAAAAAGAAGTAACATCACTGGAAGAGCAGGGTGTACCTGCAGATGTTTTTTCTTCAGCTGGTAATGCTGCAAAATCAAACGAAATTGATATAGTAACCGAAACTGGTAATAGCCAAAGAGATAATGGGTATTTTGAAAGCAAGATGTCAGAAAACAGTCAGATCAGGGAAGCTAAGAAACTTGATATCAGAACGGCAAAGAGAGCAAAAATGGCAATCGAGTCTATATTGGATCAGGGAGCACCGGAACAGATCTTATACCTTAAGGAGCTTGCAACAGATGAACCTGTCGTTGTAAACGATAAAATTATGGAGGCAGATACAACGGGAACATGGAAGCTGGTTAAGGATATAATGGGAGAATATGAGTTTGAGGTTCATTATACCGATTCCGGAGCAACAGCATACAGTTTTCAGATAGTGGATGATTCAGTGATCTTTTATACGGGGACGGATGTAGAACCAGCGAAGTGGAAGATTTATCCGGACACAGATGATGGTTATATGGAATGATGTGAAATAGTTTGGAGCCTGCTTTATATCGTGTTTCAAGCAGATTTCAGACTAATTTAAGGAAAATTATTGACATTTGAATTAGAATTTGAGAGTATATAGACAAAGAGATGATTCTCTTTATGGTTGGTTTATCGTACAAAACAACCAAGTAAAAGCGGTTAGGCTGTCCATTCAAAACAGCCGGTTAGAAAGCGGTTAGGTTGTCCGTTCAAAACAGCCGGTTAGAAAGCGGTTAGGTTGTCCATTCAAAACAGCCGGTTAGAAAGCGGTTAGATTGTCCATACAAAACAATCAGTTAAAAGATGGGTGGCAAATTGCCACCCTTTTTTTGGAGGCATATATGAATTGGTATGTGATTGACAAGGAATATGTAAAATACTTAGCCGACTATGATAGAAGGGTTGGTTTTGTTGACTATGGAGATAGATTGAAATTACATATTGGGGTTGTATTGACTGTAAATAATATGAAATACTATGTTCCTGTGTCTTCGCCAAAAGAGAAACATTTTACTATGTCTAACACAATTGATTTTCACAGGATTGAAGATCCGGATACAAGAAGGCTATATGCTGTTATAAATTTAAACAATATGATACCTGTTCCTGAAGATAAAGTGACTCAGTTGTTTTATCGAGATGTACAAAATTACAGAGCTTTTTCTGATGACAGGGAAAAAAATAAATATATATTCTTGTTAAAACGTGAAAAGGCAATAATAGATCGAATTGCAGATAAACTGACAGAAAAAGCATCGCGTTTATATAAAGAAGTGGTTAGAACACCTGATTCTAAAGTGTCGAAAAGGTGCTGTAATTTTCCAGTTCTTGAGGAAATGGCCAGACGATACAATACTTATGTCAAGACGGAAAATGGCAAGAATCTTAAACAAGAGGTGTTTAATGATCCGGAAAAAAGATTTAATATACAGAATGAATCCATTATTTCAGATGTGGGAAATGATTATTGTGTAAGAGATTTCATAATGGACAGATATGAGATGAATAAATCTCAGAATATCTTTATTGCCAAACGGATGCTGGTTGATTCTGTATATCTACAGGCGAATCTTGAAGGAATAGCAGTTACATATGCCCAGACACAGGACATAATGAATAATGTTAATGTAGATAAATTAACGCCGAATGAAATAAGTAAAGTATGTTGCCTGAGAGATGGATGGAAGTATCTTCTCGATAATATAGATAAAAAGGTCGACCTGATGTATATTGAGGAGCTTCATGAAATTGTAGCAAGATTTGATGTTGATTACAGATATCTTGGGAAATTAAGAACGGAACAGGTCCTCATCAGTGGGACTTCCTGGAAACCGGGTTTGCCGGATTATGATCAAATAGAAAAGGTGTTAGCTGATATTGATAAAGAGCATATAACGGACAGTGCGTTAAAGATGGGATTGTCCATTATGAGGATCCAGCCGTTTCAGGATGGAAATAAGAGGATAGGAAGCTTTATCATAAACAAGATACTTATAGAGAATGGAAGAGGACTTTTTAATGTTCCTGTAAAGCTTGATGGTATATTTAAAACAAAACTTGTTGAATACTATGAAAATGAAGATTATTTATCCTTTGGATCCTGGATCAGAAAGAATTGCCTGATAGGAATAGGTGAAATTGAGAATATTAAATCTTATGATGAGGAAGATATTGTACGTGATGATAGAGCTGCCGTGAATCTTGGAGTAATTGAAATGTTAAGGAAAGGCTTTTCGTATGATGAGATAGCAGCAGCATATAATATTGAGATAGCTACGATATCAGCAATTCATGATATGAAGGATCAGCTGTATCCGGAAGAGGCTCCTGGAGCGCAGGGGGATGTTATCGGAGATAAGCTTGATAAGCGCAATGACAGAATTGCTTTAGACAGATAGTAAGACATATGATTATACGTATCGAAAGTAAGTACCGCCTGGTGTGAATGATAACCAGACGGTACTTTTTAAATAATAAAAAAGTCACTATTGACAAAGGCACGCAGAGCGTGCTATAATCTAAGAGGAAATTGAAGATGCATAAAGATGATGATTGGAGCACATATATGTTGGATATCTGGGTTGAGAATATCAAGACAAAAGAATGCTGGCGATATGACGATGATCCGGCGAAAGATGTATATCAATGTGAAGGTATTCCGTTTTATAAAAATGATATGTCAATGTATAGATTCTATCCATGTTGTCCGAAGAAAGCACCTACAATGAAGCTTCCCAAGGTGGATTTACACCAAATGACTATATTTGATTATGAGGATGAAAAAGAATGAAAAGTATAAGTATCAGAAGTTTGTTGGGAGTATCAAGGGTGGAATTTTGTAGAAGATATGATATTCCGCTACGTACAGTTCAAGACTGGGATCTTGGACAAAGACAGCCACCGGAATGGATATACAGTCTTCTTGAACGAATAGTAACAGAGGATGTTTTAGGAATTAGTCCGGTTTACAAAGTTGGAATAACCGACATAAAAGATAATGATAGTAAAAGCTTTTGTGAGTTGATTTCATCAACAGATATAAAAGAAATAAAAAAATTTATAGATAATTACACTGATAAAAATGACTCTGATAAGGATCTTGAACTGAGAGCATATGGACAGAATGACAAATACGTTACGCTCGATATCAGATAAGGCACAGCTGCAATGTGCCTGAATATGCTCCGGGGGATTGGGGAACACCCCAACAAGCAGGATTGTGAAAAAGGGCAAATGAGGGAACCGAAATTTGCACTTTGCACATCAATCCGTTGCTTGCAAGAATTTGGACAGAAATAGTTCCGTGTATAACAGTGATAGAAAAACAGCTGAAAAAGAATGCCGGCAAAAATGCAGGCTTACACACATTTCACATTTATTTTCAAAAAATAAGAATTTTATTTCAAAGCCTGAGATGGCAAAAGGTGCGATATTAAAGGCTTTTCTGGTTAAAAGTGTAAAATAAATGTGTAAATGCCCTAAAAATTGATGATTTGCACATTTGCATTAATTTGCATCCGTTGCTATCATATAAGCGGTAACGAAAAGGGCGCACTAAAGAAGAGTATTGTACTCCTGGTCTTCTTCGTTATCTGATCCTTGACAAAGTTGTTCAGGTTGCGGCAGAATGCTGAAGTCTGGATAACGTCACAGACTGGTTAATGAAGTCGTATGCAGCGAGAATGATATTCTTATAAGATGCCCGTTGACTTGTCCGGGGAATTCTCTCAGATCTTATATAGAGTTACAGATCTTCGCCGTGAAGCAGACGATGGAGTAAGCGACTTGTAGGTGTTTATAATGCAGAGAGGATGCATAGCAAAGCAAATGCATTGTAAAGACAAACGAGAGTGTACCCACTACAGCCCCGATCAAAAGGGTGAAGTTAAATGAGTGTCGGATGAGAAGAGGTCCGTAACCCAATGCAGAACTGCAGAGAGGTTGGAATAATCAGTTAGATCAATTAAAGGAGTGGTAATGCTATGGATGATTTCAGCTTGAGAGAATTGGAAGATACTATATTCAGGGCTGTTTCCGAGATTGCCAGGAATGTGACCAGAATGGTACTTGAAGCTCTGGATGAACAGCTTATGAATAGCAGGGATAAGATCAGGTATGAAGTTATACGAAAAGTTCAGACTACAGTAAAAATGAAGTATGGCGAAGTAGAATATGGAAGAAGGTACTATAAGGATCATATTAACAAAGAAAAAGTGTTTCTGCTCGATAAACTGACAGAGGGTGACCGACTTGGACTCTATTCTACCGGCGCAGTTGAAATGGTACTTAAGGCCTGTGCTGAAATGTCTTATCAGAAAGCAGCAGAACATATAAAAAATAATACGGCACTTACAATCAGTAAGACTGAGTGTTGGAATATTGTACAGGAATTTTCAGAAGTTATTGATAATTATTTGGAAAAGCAGTTACCTTCAGATGATAAGAAGGATGTAAATATACTGTATGAAGAAGCTGATGGTGTTTGGCTTTTTCATCAAGGAAAAAATCATAAAAAAGAAAAAAGCATGGAAGTAAAGGTTGTGACCCTTTATGACGGATGGAATGAAGATAATACGAAAAGATTAGTAAACAAAACTGTGATTGGCGGTAATTGTTCCGCGGCAGACATAAATAAGAAAACTGAAGCTGTAATAGACAGCTTATATAATATAGATGAAATAAATACGATTGTACTTAACGGTGATGGAGCTTCGTGGATTGATGGAATGGCAGGAAAAGATATGATATATCAGATAGATAGATTCCATGTGATGAAGTATATTACCAAGGCTATAAAGGACAAAAAAATTCTTAAACGAGTTAAGAAGTCGCTTAAAGAAAATGATATAACAAAGATGCTTGATCTGATAGAGACATATATGAATTCGATAGATGACGGGTCAAATGATAAGCAGGTCAAGATAGTCAAGGATACATTAAGGTATCTACAGAATCATAAAGATAATATAATCTACTATCACGAGCGCCCTGAGTTTCAGGAGTTTGTGGAAGATGGAAAGATATATAAAAACATGGGTGTTCAGGAAAACCAAAATTGTACTGTAATAACACTCAGGATGAAGCATCGAAGAATGCGTTGGGGATATTCCGGAGCTGATGCGATGGTAAAGCTCAGATGCGTAATTGAGAATGGATGGCTCTCAGACATTATAAAATCAATCGATGGAAGGTATACCAGACGTAAGACGGATATTGATCCGGATGAAATAATAGATAAAGCATTTGAATCAGCTGCACCATACCTGAAGAGTGTAGGATCCGGATCCCGATACTTTGATCAGAGTAAAGTAAGCATACCATTACTTGGAGCAGCGAAGACAACACTTTCCACTGCAATTCGTGGATTAAGTGGGTTGGCATAAAGAAAAACAAGTCCATAAACGATATATTTACAATCTAAGGCTTACCTCATAATCGTGAACACAAACAACATCACCTTTGCAGTTGACAGGCAATTATATAGGATATATAATCCGTATAGTAGGATAAATTATATATTTTTTTATCTAATGTGGAATAAGATCAAACCGAGTCTTTTTGGACATATAGACGGATTAAAC
>JAEEGL014531130.1_pt1 | contig 16989 bp, 16 predicted proteins | sample 9134231 | NCBI WGS metagenome assembly JAEEGL01 (sample SAMN16246548, study PRJNA631951) | gut metagenome | biome: gut microbiome; feature: rumen; material: fiber-attached | host: Bos | place: Iran: Karaj | collected 2018-10
ACCGCCCTAAAGCCGTCATATTGCACAAATTTTCCTTGACATACGACAGTATGCCTGCGAAAAATTTGTACAATCTGCCGACTTTATGTCGGCACGCCTGAACGACAATAGGTTTTTAGAGGAGCCCTATAATGTGTCCTCAAAGAGGACACATTATTTACAGCTTTTTGCTGACCTCAACGACAAGCCCGACGACCCGCACGTTGTTCGCTTCTTCGTTCTCGAAACGGCGCACGGGATAGTACGGATTTATCGAGTGCAGCTCTACCCAACTCTTGCATTCGCCCTTACCGCGGCCGTATTTTATCCGCTTGACAAAAGCCTCATCACCTATCATCACGACCGCTATGCTGCCGCTGTCAACACTGTCGCGCCGTTTGACGAGTATCCGGTCGCCGTCGTCGATCGTGGGGGCCATACTGTCGCCCCTGACGTTTATCCAGAGAAAATCATCCTTCTCTCCGGAATGCTCGATATAAGTTGGGATATAGCACATCGCTCTGCTGTCGGCATACGCCCCGAAACCCGCACTTACGCTGTCAAAAACCGGTACCTTATACATCCTGTCCCCCACAGGCTCTGCATTGGAGGGCTCCGGCATACCGAGGATAAAGCTTGCGGACGTTTCAAGCCCCTCTGCAAGCACGTTCAGCTTGTCGAGGGGGATATTCTTTATGTTCCCCGTTTCGTAGCGCTGGAGCGTCGAACGGGCTATCCCGGTACGTTCCGCAAGCCGCTGATACGACAACCCGAGCGCTCTTCTGCGCTGCTTGATCCTTTCGGCGGTAGGCGTGATCTCCATAACATACCCCTCCTTTTCCTCACTTTTTGACATATTTCTCTATTTTTCCCCATTATACCACAAATGTCCCAAAATTGCAACACTTTTTTCAAAAAAATAAAAAAATTGCAGAAATGGGTTGACAAGTCGGGAAAAATGTGGTAAAATGAAATCGTCCCAAATAAGCAACATACGCTGCGAATTATCCCCATTACGCAACGAAAGGAGGAAAATGTATAAATGTAAATGCTGTGGAGAAATAAGCACAAGAGTGCTGCCGGTATATGACAGGCACGGTATAATTTCGGTAAGGTGTGTGAGCTGCGGGAGCAGTGAAATGACCGAAAGCAGAGAGGTGTGCAGTATATGCGGCAAAGCCCTGTGGAAGGGCGACAGCGCGTTCGAGGCGGGAAATATGCTCATCTGCCGCGAGTGCGCAGTGGAAGTGACGGTATAAATTATAAGAAGTTGAGAGGAGGTGCACCCGAAAGGGCTGCAAAAAAGAAAAATGACAATAAAAGAATTACTCGCATCACATAAGGAGACAGACGACAGAATAAACTGTATGCTTGAAGAGGTCGCGCAGCTGCGGGCGCTCGCCGAGAGATCGACGATGCGGATGACCGGAGAGAGCCGCGCCAAAGGTGGACATTCCGACAAAGTCGGGACGAACGCGGCAAAGATAGCCGACCTTGAAATAAAAATAGACCGCGAAATAGACGAACTGGTCGATCTGAAGGAACGCATCCACGAGCTTGTGAACAGACTCGCCGACCCCACAGAACGCACAGTTACCGAGCGCCACTACATACTCCACGAATCGTGGGAGAAAACGGCGGAAGTGCTCCGCTACACGCCCCGACACGTCCAGCGGATACACAACAAAGCGCTGGAGCACCTTGAATCAATGTACGTTACGCCGTTATCGGCGTAACACATTGATAATTGATAATTGACAATTTTGGGAGTCCGGTTCGTTGCTTAGAGCGCCGCATCCGTGCGGCGGTCTGACAACGAACGCAAAGCATCCTGCTTTGGCTTCGCGACATATCTGAATCGTGACGAGACTCAGAACTGACAGCAAAAACAACACCCTGTTCTTTTTAGGAGCAGGGTGTTGTAATATAATTCTCAACGCTTTCGCTTCCTTTGGCGTCCAAAGGAAGCAGTGAGGGAGTTTGAGGGAGAGGCGGAGCCTCTTCCTCATGCGCGTAAGCGCAGTCTCAAGCGAAGCGACTCTCTTATGCGCCGTACTTAGCTGTGTTCAGCTTAACGCCGGGGCCCATTGTAGAAGTAACTACGCAGCTCTTGATATACTGACCCTTTGCAGCAGCAGGCTTAGCCTTGACAACTGCACTCATAAGAGCTTCGAGGTTTTCGGAGAGCTTATCCTGGCCGAAGGAAGCCTTACCGATGGGGCAGTGGATGATATTGGTCTTATCGAGACGATACTCGATCTTACCGGCCTTGGCATCCTGAACAGCCTTGCCAACTTCGGGGGTAACTGTACCCGCCTTGGGGTTAGGCATGAGGCCTCTCGGACCGAGGACCTTACCGAGACGACCAACGACACCCATCATATCGGGCGAAGCGATAACTACGTCGAAATCCATCCAGCCGTCCTGGATCTTCTTTACTGTATCATCATCTGCGATGTAATCGGCACCTGCATCCTGTGCTTCCTTGATCTTATCGCCCTTTGTGAATACGAGAGTTCTTACGGTCTTACCGGTACCGTTAGGGAGAACAACGGCGCCTCTGACCTGCTGATCAGCGTGACGGGAGTCAACGCCGAGTCTGATGTGGAGCTCGACAGTCTCGTCGAACTTAGCCTTAGCTGTTTTGCAAACGAGGTCGCAGGCTTCTCCTACCTCATAGAACTTGGTCGAATCGACCAGTTTTACGCTTTCGTTATATTTCTTTCCGTGCTTCATATATTCTGATCCTCCTTGTGGTCAAACGGTCTTATGACCTCCCACTGTTCAATATTGTTTGTACCTGTCAATCTACCACTTCAACGCCCATAGAACGGCAGGTGCCTGCGATCATCGACATAGCTGCGTCGATCGAGCCGGCGTTGAGGTCGGGCATTTTCTGCTCGGCTATCGCCTTTACCTGAGCCTTTGTGATCTTGGCTACCTTATTCTTGTTGGGAGTACCCGAAGCCGTCTCTATGCCGCAAGCCTTCTTGATAAGCACCGCAGCGGGCGGAGTCTTTGTAATGAACGAGAAGCTTCTGTCCGAATAAACTGTGATAACAACGGGGATAATAAGACCCGCGTCATTCTTTGTGCGCTCATTGAATTCCTTAGTGAACGCCATGATGTTTACGCCGTGCTGACCGAGAGCGGGGCCTACCGGCGGTGCGGGAGTAGCTTTTCCCGCGGGGATCTGTAATTTGATAAATCCGACTACTTTCTGAGCCATTTTACTATACCTCCAAAAAATTTAAAAAGAACTGTTGAAATACCCGATCATATACTGATCTTTTCCACTGCGGAGAGTTCAAGCGTCGTGGGAGTTTCTCTTCCGAACATAGAAACCGTGACGAGAACGGTGCCTTCATCCGTGTTGACTTCCTTGACAGTGCCCTCAAAGCCGTTGAGAGCGCCCGAAACGATATTGACCTTGTCGCCGACCTTTACGGACGGTGTTTCCGCTCTCTTTGCAACGCCGAGGTTCTTGATCTCCTCGTCGGTGAGCGGTATGGGCTTTGATCCGGGACCCACGAATCCGGTAACACCGCGGGTATTGCGGCATATATACCATGTTTCGTCGGTCATGACCATTTTTACGTAAACGTAGCACGGGAACAGCTTTTCTTCCTTCTGATTGCCCTCCTTGTCGAGTACGGGCTTGCCGTAATCATCGGTAGCAGGGCCTATCGGCACCATAACGTCCTCGATGAGATTCTGAAGGTTTCTGTTTTCCGCGATAGTTTTGATATCGTTTGCGACCTTGTTTTCATACCCCGAGTAGGTATGCAGGATATACCATTTAGCTTCTGACATTGGCTTTCTCCTATACTGACGATCAGTCTGTTCTGCCCAGCACGAGCTTGAATATCGTGATGAACAGTGTGTCAAGTCCCCATACTGCAAGTCCCGAGACTACGAGGGAAATGATGACCACAATGGTATTGTTGATGACCTGTTTTCTGGACGGCCATACCACCTTTTTGAATTCGGAACGGGCGTCTTTGAAATACTTCACTATCGACCGCTTCTGCTTTGGTTTGCTCGCAGCAGACGCGACCGCTTTGACAGCCGTTGCATCCGTCTTTTCCTTTGCCATTGTGTCCCTCCTTACTTGGTTTCCTTATGGAGAGTATGCTTGTGGCAGAATCTGCAGTACTTGTTCATTTCGATCCTGTCGGGGTCGTTCTTCTTGTTTTTCTTGGTGTTGTAGTTACGCTGCTTGCACTCAGTGCAGGCGAGTGTGATCTTAACTCTCATTTTCGGCACCTCCTATATTATTACTCGTTCTTTTGAACGAGCCAAGCCTCCCTCAATGCCGTTTTCGCGGCGCCCGCAGTCCCTTTGACCGCGGCAGGGCGGTGAATGCGCGTCTCTCTCGTCGGGACGCAAAAAAATAAGCCCCTTTTTGAGGTGATACTATTTTACCACATATTTGCCCCAATGTCAAGCACATTACAACATTTTTACACTTATTGTAATTTTCGTAAAAACTCCGCCCGAAAATTTGTGCAACCTGCACATTGCCCTGCGCAAACATCCCGGAAAATGTGTAGTATCCGCCCCGGCAGAGGGGTGCACAGATATATTTATAATATGCGCATTTAAAATTTCAATTTATAATAGTATTTTCCTTGACAAAAACAAATATAACGTGTATAATAAAATGATAAAACCGTCACAAACTACAACCAATTCATACCACGGAGGTAGGAAATGTCTGAATTGCTTAAAATAACGGAGCTTTCCTCGGCAGTAGAGGAAAAAGAAATACTTCACGACATATCGCTCACGATAAACGAGGGCGAAACTCATGTCATTATGGGACCCAACGGCGCGGGAAAATCCACCCTCGGCTCGGTGATTATGGGAAGTCCCGAATACACCGTCACCGGCGGTAAAATATTCTGGCAGGGCGAGGATATAACCGAAGAAACGACCGATAAACGCGCAAAACGCGGTATCTTCCTCTCGTTCCAGAATCCGATAGAGATACCGGGAATAACGCTGTCGTCGTTCCTGCGCACCGCCTACGAACAGGTAACGGGAGAGCGCATAAAGCTGTTCGACTTCAAGAAGAAGCTGAAAGCCGCAATGGAAGTCCTGCAGATGGATGCGGCCTACGCCGACCGCGACCTCAACGTCGGATTTTCCGGCGGCGAGAAGAAAAAGGCCGAGATATTGCAGCTGCTTGTGCTGAAGCCGAAGCTCGCTATCCTCGACGAGACGGACAGCGGCCTTGATGTTGACGCGGTAAAGACCGTTTCCGTCGGCATAAAGGCCTACAAGGAGCAGACAGGCGGCTCCCTGCTGATAATCACGCACAACACGAAGATACTCGAAGCTCTTACCGTTGACAGAACGCACGTCATAGTTGACGGCCGTATTGCCGCGGAGGGCGATGCCTCGCTGATAACCGGGATCAACGAGAGCGGATTTGAAAAATATCTCGGATAACAGAGGTCAGGAATGAAAGAAAAAACACAAGTTGCCGATATAAACCGCTCGCTGTATGATTTCCGCTACGATGAAGACGAGAACGACTTTCTCGAAAGCGGCATAACCCCCGAGGTAATACGCGAGATATCCGCGGAAAAGGGTGATCCCGAGTGGATGACCGAATTCCGCCTGCATTCTCTCGAAATCTACAACAAGCTTAAAATGCCGCAGTGGGGACCTTCCATAGAGGGGCTGGATATGGATAACATTGTGACGTATATCCGCCCGAAAAAGCGTATGCAGACCGACTGGAACGACGTTCCCGACGACATAAAGGAAACATTTGAAAAGCTCGGCATCCCGCAGGCGGAGCGCGAAAGCCTCGCAGGAGTGGGTGCGCAGTACGACAGCGAGCTCGTATATCACAATGTCCGCAAGGAAGTCGCAGAGAGCGGCGTCGTCTATACCGACCTTGAAAGCGCTATGCACGACGAACGCTACGCCGAAATGATAAAGTCACATTTTATGAAGCTCGTCCCGCCCACCGATCACAAGTTCGCGGCACTTCACGGGGCTGTATGGTCCGGCGGCTCGTTCGTGTATGTACCCAAGGGCGTTCGCCTCGAGATACCGCTTCAGTCGTATTTCCGCCTGAACGCACGCGGCGCGGGTCAGTTCGAGCACACACTGATAATCGTCGAGGACAATGCCTATCTGCATTTCATAGAAGGCTGCTCGGCACCGAAATACTACGAGGCAAGCCTGCACGCGGGCTGTGTCGAGCTGTATGTCGGAAACAACTCCACCCTGCGCTACTCGACTATTGAGAACTGGTCGAAGAATATGTACAACCTCAACACCAAGCGCGCCACAGTCGGCGAGGGCGGCAAGATAGAATGGGTCTCCGGCTCGTTCGGCTCCCACGTTTCGTATCTCTACCCGATGTCGATACTGAACGGCCGCGGCTCCAGAGCGGAATTCACGGGAATAACCTTCGCGGGCGAGGGTCAGAACCTCGATACCGGCGCCAAAATGGTGCACAACGCCCCCGACACATCATCGTATATGAATACCCGCTCGATATCGAAGAGCGGCGGTATCAGCACATTCCGCAGCTCCGTCGTGGTGAACGAGAACGCTGTGGGAAGCAAATCCTCGGTGTCCTGCGAATCGCTCATGCTGGATGATATATCACGCTCCGACACGATACCGGCAATGGATATAAAGACGGACAAGGCCGATATAGGCCACGAAGCGCGTATCGGCCGCATCAGCGACGAGGCGGTATTCTACCTCATGTCGCGCGGGCTCGACGAGAACTCCGCAAAAGCGCTGATAGTGAGCGGCTTCGCGGAGAATGTCTCAAAGGAGCTCCCGCTCGAATACGCGGTTGAAATGAACAACCTTATTAATATTGAAATGAAAGGCAGTATCGGCTGATGACCATTTTGAACAGCATGCCCGCTCCGACATGGAACAGGCTGAAACTCAATGATATAACCGTGGAATTGCCCGCTTTTACGGGAACTCCCGAGCCCTGCGGCGACAGCGCGATAACCTCCCTCGGCGGGGAATTCTGCGCGCTTGTCGGAAATGTAACACGTTTCACGGAGGACACAAAGCTTGACCTTGCGCTGAAAAACGGAGACACATGCGGTGTGCTGCTCCACGCGGACAAGGGCGCAGAGCTTACCGCGCTGATGTATGTCACATCGGACGGCACAGCCGCGCTCCGCACATTTGCCGAAGTCTCCGACAATGCGAAAATACGCCTCGTCCAGATAATCGAAGGCGGAAATGTGCTCAACGACGTGGGCGCTTCGGTCGGCGACAGCGGGAAATTCGAGATAACGCAGATATTCGTCGGCGGCAGCACCGTCACCGGCGTATGCACCGCACTCACCGGATACAAGGCCGAGCTAGACTGCAAGCTGGGCTACATGCTCGGCGGCGGGGAAATGCTCGACATCAACAATGTAGTCCTGCACAAGGGCAGAAAGACAAACTCTGCGACCAATGTAAAGGGCGTGCTTTCGGGCGACGCGCACAAGACCTTCCGCGGAACGATCGACTTCCGCAGAGGTGCAGCGGGTGCTGTGGGAGCCGAGACGGAGGATGTTCTGCTGATGAACGAGAAAGTTGAGAACAAGACCGTCCCCGTTATCCTCTGTGAGGAGGAGGACGTTGAGGGTTCTCACGGCGCATCTATAGGGCGGCTCTCCGACGAGATACTTTATTATATGACCTCACGCGGCATACCGCTCGAAAAGGCATACAAGATTATGGCGCAGGCGCGCATTGAAAGCCTGATAAACGGCATAGGTGACGAAACTTTCACACAGCGCGCGTCCGAGGCCGTCACAAGGAGGAACGCGGATGTCTGACCCTTCCCTTCTCAATAAAAGCAATTTCCCGGTATTCGACGAATATCCCGGGCTTGCCTATCTCGACAACTCCGCCACCCAGCAGAAGCCGGGACAGGTGATCGAAGCGTGTGAGCGCTATTACCGCGCCGAGAACGCCAATCCCCTGCGCGGACTGTACAAGCTGTCCGTAAAGGCCACCGATGTTTACGAGAACGCCCGTGAGGCTGTCCGGAAGTTCATCAATGCCGGCAGCACTGCGGAGATAGTTTTCACCAGAAATGCCTCTGAAAGCCTCAATCTGATAGCGTACAGCTACGGCAGAGCTTACATTAAGGAAGGCGACGAGATACTTGTGACTATCTCCGAGCACCACAGCAACCTTCTCCCGTGGCAGCTTCTCGCCAAAGAGAAGGGCGCTGTGCTGAAATTCCTCGACTGCGCGCCTGACGGGCTGTACACCGAGGAAATGCTTAAAAACGCGCTAACCGAGCGGACGAAGATATTCGCGATAGCGCAGATATCCAACGTGTTCGGCAGGCTCAACCCGATAAAGAAATTCGCAAAGCTATGCCACGACAACGGCACTCTGATAGTATGCGACGGTGCGCAGAGCGTTCCGCACATACCGGTCGACGTGAAGGATCTCGATGTGGACTTTCTCGCGTTCTCCGGTCATAAGATGCTCGCGCCTATGGGGATAGGCGTTCTCTACGGCAAGGAAGCGCTGTTCGAGAAAATGCCGCCGTTCCTGTCGGGAGGCGAGATGATAGAATATGTCACCCGCGAGGGCGCTACCTATGCGGAGCTCCCCCACAAGTTTGAGGCGGGCACGGTCAACGCGGGCGGCGCAGCAGGCCTCCACGCGGCGATAGATTATATAGAAAAGCTCGGATTTGACCTGCTCGAAAAGCGCGAAAACGAGCTAACACGGCTTATGATAGCGGAAATGCGCAAGATACCGCACGTTCATATCATCGGCGCTGACGACCCCAACGAGCACCACGGTATCGTGACTTTCACGATAGACGGCGTTCACCCGCACGATGTTGCTGCGATATTCGATGCGGCAAATGTCGCGGTAAGAGCAGGTCACCACTGCACTCAGCCGCTGCACAAGCACCTCGGCGTAATGTCCACCACAAGAGCGAGCCTGGCTTTCTATAACGACGAAAACGATGTAAGGCGGTTCACAGACTGCCTGAAAACAATAAGAGGGAGAATGGGATATGGAGAATAGCACATTCTACAGCGAAATACTCACCGACCACAACCTGCACCCCGTCCACAAGCATGAGCTGTCGGTATGCACCTGCTCACGCGAGGGTATCAACCCCTCATGCGGCGACGATATCATACTCAATCTCAAACTCGAGGGCGACAAAATAGTTGACGGTTCCTACACCGGCAGCGGCTGCGCCATTTCGCAGGCATCGGCAGACATTATGCTCGACCTCGTGATAGGCAAGACGGTCGATGAGGCAAACCACCTCCACGACCTCTTTATGAAGATGATAAAGGATTCCGTCACCGAAGACGAGCTCGAAGAACTCGAAGAAGCAGGCGCTTTGCAGGATATCTCCCACATGCCCGCGCGCGTCAAATGTGCTGTTCTCGGTTGGAGAACCATGAGAGAGCTGCTCTCGGAGAACAGCTGAGATCAGCACAAAAAGCCGCTGCCGCTTGAGAACGCGCTTACGCGCATGAGGAAGAGGCGTTGCCTCTCCCTCATACTCCCTCACTACTTCCTTTGCGCGGCAAAGGAAGCGAAAGCGTAGTGTATCCAGCGGCGGCCTCTGCCGAAACAACACCGATCTGATCGTATTTGAAAAGCTGCGAAAGGGGTATAAACTTTGTCAGCTGCATTAAATGAACTGTTTGAAAATATAAATTTTGACGAAAAAGCGGGAAAGGGCGATGTCCTTTCCGTTTTGCACAAAAAATCAGATAACTCGCTGATACTCCAGCTTGGACTGAACGAGCGCGTGCCCTTCACGGCACTGTTCGGCGCAGCAGACCTTATCCGCGCCGAGCTCGAATGCGGGAATGTCAGCATTTACCCGAAATATCCCACAGAGCTGTTCGACGGTGACGCCGTGCTCGATATAGCAAACTTCCTGCGGCGTGAGGGCTTCAACGTCAACGGATATTTCGACGACGCGGAAGTGACGCTCCACGACGGGAACGCCGATATCGAGCTGAAACACTGCGGCGGCGATATAATGACAAAAGAGGGCATCGACGCGAATATAAAGAAGTTCGCAAAGGGCTTTTACGGAGTCGATATAAACGTAAATTTTACGGGCAGGACAAGCCTCGACCTTGATGAGTATTCCAAAAAGATCGAAGAAGAAATAGCGGCATTGCCTGTCCCGCCTCCGCCGCCACCCAAACCCGAACAGTCCGGCTCCCCCGCTCCGAGAGGTTCGTTCGGAGCCCCCGCCGGAGCTCCGGATAAAAAGCGCACATACAGCCGCGGACCCGTGATCCACGACCCGCCCGAGGATATGAAGCTGATGTTCGAGCACGACAAGCTTGCCGAGGACGCGCAGCTTGTCATAGGAAAGCCGATAAATGACGCGCCCATGCAGATGAAGGACCTTATCTCCGAACAGGAGGATGTCACCGTCTGGGGCGAGATCTTCACCACTGAGGAAAAGACCGTAAAAGACGGCCAGTACACTGTCAAGACCGTGTTCTTCACGGATCGCACTTCCTCGCAGGTGCTGCGGGTGTTCACCGCGACCGAGAAAGCCGGCAGTTACAAGTTCCTCAAAGAAGGAACCGCGATACTCGTCAACGGCAAGTGCTCGTTTGACAGATTTGCAAACGGCAACGTCATCGAGCCGAAGTCGATAATGACTGTAAAGACCATACCTCGCAAGGACAAGGCGGAGGTCAAGCGTGTCGAATTGCACATGCACACGAATATGTCCGATCTCGACGCGATAACTCCCGCCGGCGACCTCGTAAAACAGGCCTATAAGTGGGGGCATCCGGCTGTAGCTATAACCGACCACGGCAACGTGCAGTCCTTCCCGGAACTGATGAACACGGTCGATAAGATACGCAAGGGTGACCCCGACGCGAAATTCAAGCCTATCTACGGTATGGAGGCCTACTTCGTAAACAACGAGGCTCCCCTGATAGAGGGCTGCGGCGCTCGCAGCATAGATGATGATATCGTCGTTTTCGATGTTGAGACCACCGGCCTCAGCCCGGCGGACTGCCGCCTCACGGAAATAGGTGCTGTCAAGCTTCACGGTCTCGAAGTCGTCGATGAGTTCCAGACATTTGTAAATCCGGGAATGCCCATTCCCGAGGAGATAACCAAACTGACCGGTATCACCGACGAAATGGTGAAGGACGCTCCCGATGACAAGGAAGCTGTCAGCGAGTTTATGAAGTTCTGCGGGAACGCTCCGCTCGTAGCGCACAACGCTTCCTTCGATATGTCGTTCATCCGTGCCGCCAGCGACCGACACAGGCTGAAATTCCGCGCGGACAGCATAGATACGCTCGCAGTGTGCCGCGCGCTCGTCCCAAATCTGAAAAACCACAAGCTCGATACCATGGCGGAGCACTTCGGCCTCGGCGACTTCAATCACCACCGCGCGATAGACGACGCGAAGATGCTCGCGATGATCTACTGCAAGCTGATAGCGGAAAGTCGCAAGGGACGCGATATAAAGAAGCTCGGTGACCTCAATCTGATAACGGGCAGTGACCCGCGCAAGATGCCGTCGTACCATATGATAATCCTCGTGAAGAACAACACGGGACTTAAAAACCTTTACGAGCTTATCGGAATGTCCAACCTGCATTACTTCCGCAACAAACCGCGTATCCCCATGTCGGAGCTGAAAAACCACCGCGAGGGACTTATCATAGGAAGTGCCTGCGAGGCGGGTGAGCTCTATCAGGCAATAGAGAACAAGAAGCCCGACGACGTTATCGAGGAGATCGCATCGTTCTACGATTATCTGGAAATACAGCCGATAGCTAACAATCACTTCCTTATCAAAAAAGGTGTCGTGAAATCCGAACTCGAGCTGCGCAAGATAAACAAGCGCATCTGCGACCTCGGCGAAAAGCTCGGCATACCGGTAGTCGCCACCTGCGACGTGCATTTCAAGGACCCCGAGGACGGGATATTCCGCGAGATACTCAAAGCCGGTCAGGGCTACACCGATGTTGAGGACGAGCCGCCGCTCTACCTGCGCACGACCGACGAGATGCTGGAAGAATTCTCCTACCTAGGCGACGAGAAGGCTTACGAAGTCGTAGTCACAAACACCCGTATGATCGCGGATATGATAGACGAGATACGCCCGATACCGAAGGGCACATTCACACCGTTCCTGCCGGGCGCCGAGGAAGAGCTCCAGCAGCTCTGCTGGGACAGGGCAATGGACTGGTACGGCTACGAGGGGAACATCCCCGAGATAGTGTCAAAGCGCCTGCAAAGGGAGCTCGACGCGATCATCAAATACGGCTTCTCGGTGCTTTACATGATAGCGCAGAAGCTGGTGGCTTTCTCCGAGAAGAACGGCTACCTCGTAGGCTCGCGAGGCTCGGTAGGCTCGTCATTCGTTGCGATAATGTCGGGTATTTCCGAGGTCAATCCCCTTCCTCCGCACTACCGCTGCCGCAAATGCCGCTGGAACGAGTTCATCGACGATGGCTCGGTCGGCTCGGGATTTGACCTTCCCGAAAAGAACTGCCCGCACTGCGGAGAGCCGATGTTCCGCGACGGCCACGACATACCGTTTGAAACGTTCCTCGGCTTCAAGGGCGACAAGGCGCCCGATATCGACCTTAACTTCTCCGGCGAAGTACAGGGAAAAGTCCACCGCTTCACCGAAGAACTGTTCGGTCAGGATCACGTTTTCAAGGCGGGTACCATCTCCGCTATACAGGAAAAATCCGCGCTCGGGTATGTCAAGAAATACCTTGAGGAACGCGGCTTGCAGGGAACGCTCAACAATGCCGAGATGTCCCGTCTCGCGAAGGGCTTCACAGGCGTAAAGCGCACCACCTCGCAGCACCCTGGCGGAATGGTCGTTGTCCCGAACAACTACGATGTGTATGATTTCACGGCCGTGCAGCACCCGGCGGACAAGTCGGACGGCGATATGATAACCACGCACTTCGACTTCCACGCACTGCACGATACGATACTTAAACTTGACGAACTCGGACACGATGTTCCGACGCTCTACAGACATCTGGAAGACTCTACCGGCGTAAAGACCGCCGATGTCAGCACCTCCGACCCTAAGGTGTACAGCCTGTTCACCTCACCCGAAGCGCTCGGCATCACCACCGCCGATACCGGCATAAAGACCGGAACTTTCGGTCTGCCGGAATTCGGCACAAACTTCGTTATTGGAATGCTGCTCGAAGCAAAGCCGCAGAACTTCTCCGACCTGCTGCAGATATCGGGTCTGTCACACGGTACCGACGTATGGCTCGGCAACGCGCAGGAGCTTATCGCGAACGGAACCTGCAAGATCAGCGAAGTTATCGGAACGCGTGACAACATCATGGTGTATCTGCTGCACAAAGGCTTAGAGCCGAGTATGGCGTTCAAGATAATGGAGATCACCCGTAAGGGCAATGCCACCAAGCTGTTCACGGACGAGATATATCAGGCGTTCAAGGATAACAATGTACCCGAGTGGTATGTCGAGAGCTGTAAGAAGATAAAGTATATGTTCCCAAAAGCCCACGCCGCCGCGTATGTAACGGCGTCTGTAAAGCTTGGCTGGTACAAGATATACTACCCCGCGCAGTTCTATGCCGCGACGCTCACCAAGCACACCGAAAACATTGAGGTAGATACGGTGATGAAAGGCAGAGAAGCTGTGCTCGCGAGAATGCAGCAGATAAAGGCAAATCCCGAAGCCACCGCAAAGGACGACGGTATCTACGAAGCTCTTCAGCTCGTCTATGAGATGATGTGCCGCGGCATAAACTTCCTGCCCGTGCATTATGAGAAGTCCGACGCCGTCCGCTATATGGTCGAGGACGGCAACCTCAGACTGCCGTTCATGGCAATAGACGGCTGCGGGGAAGCTGCCGCTAAAATGCTCTGTGAGGCTATCGCAAAGGGCGGCTTCGTCAGCATAGAGGATATCGCCGCTACCTCCGGCGTCAACGGCTCGGTCATCGAAAAGCTCACCGCAAAGGGCGTCTTCGAGGGATTACAGGCAACAGCCCAGATGACGTTCTTTTAAGAGAGACTCGTTAGGCACAGACTGCGGAGCCCTTGGCACTTGCCTTGCAGCGCCGCATCCGTGCGGCGTCTGAGCAAGTGCTGCAATGCATCCTGCATTGGCCCGCACCCGCTTAGGGCCTCACGTCGGCCCTAAGGACCCGGCGCAAGCGTTCCGCTTGACCAGATGACCCGTAATACGGAAACGGGATAGTCTGTTCATAGACTGATCTGTTTTTCACACCAATTTAACTATCGAAAAAGGAGAAATACCAATGGACAACGTATTAAAAGAGCTCTATGAGACCGTCGTAGAGCGCAAGAGTGAGAAGCAGGAGGGTTCCTACACCTGCTATCTGTTTGAAAAAGGTATCGACAAGATACTAAAGAAATGCGGCGAGGAATGCACCGAAATGGTCATAGCCGCCAAGAATGCCGACAACGACGAGCTCAAAAACGAGATCGCCGACCTGATGTATCATATAATGGTAATGTGCGTAGAGCGCGGCCTCCCGTGGGAAGATGTCGAAGCCGTACTCGCCGAAAGAAGCAACAAGACCGGCAACTTGAAGCAGTTCCACACAGTTGACAAGAACACCTGATAACAACAAAAGAGTTCCTGCCGATAAAACAGGAACTCTTTTATATTGTTGCACTTTCGGATCTCGTCACGATCCGGATATGTCGCGAAGCGACACCACAATTGTCAATTATCAATTATCAATTGTCAATTAAAAAGATGCTTTCTGTTCAATTACCGTGTTACGGTCATTTGGTGCGGCGGAACGCTGCCGCCATTGTCAACCGGCTGTCGCTTATAGGCGTGCATCGTGCGCGCTTTTGGCGACAACCTGCACTGCATCGTGCAGTGGGGCGCGTAGTGCAGGACGCACTGAAGGCTTGCCCTTGTTCTGTCTGGAAAGACAGCGCGTAAGCGCCTCTGAACAGACTTCTTTGACACGCTGACACGCCGCATTTTCGGGCGGCGTGTTATCTTTGTCTCTATACTTGACGGCGGTCGAGACCTGCTAAGATCTCGTCTATGTTGTAGGGTCTGTCGGACTCGCTCTCATCTTTCAGAAGAGCGTCGAGACGCGGGATGGATGTTGTTGTACTTGCCGCCTTCTGCGGGGTGTACTGGCGGACGGGCTCCTCGGGCGGCGTATTGAGCCGCAGTGCGGGGCGCTGTATCTTACGGGGCTGACGGTCGCTTCTGCTGCCTGCGGGTGCGGGGGCTGTTCCCCGCGCGGATGATGTATCGGCAGCTCTCTTGCGCTTGTCAAGCTCATCAAGAACGGTCGTTTTAGCGATATCTGCGGTCTTTCTCGCCGCAGCGCTGATTATCTTCTCGCTCTGCTCAAATTCCTTCTCTGCAGCGATTGCAGCACCTCTGGTCTTCTGTATATCCTTGACTACCTGCTCGCGGACCTTCTTCATATCTTCAAGCTCGTGCTCGGCCTTTGTAGCCTCGATAGCCTCGTTGAGCTTCTTTGACGAAAGTGGCATTGTGCTGCGCGGTGTGCTTTGCTGCGGGCGCGTCTGTCTTGTCGGAGCGGTGTACAGCGGCGATTTTTGCTGGCGGGCAGCTATCTCGGCATACTCGCTTCTCGTGTCGATAACGCCCGTTGCGCTTGCCGCGGCGCGCCTTGCAGCCGGATTTTCCACAGGCGCGTTGTTGTTCCCGCCGTAAATGCCGATACTGCTGTCAAGCGATGAGCTGCGGTAAGCTTTCACAGCCTCCGCGGTCCCGCGGCGCTCCTGCGCCTTTTTCTCCGCCTCGCGACTGTATGTCGGCACCTCGTACTGCTTCTTTACCGTCTCCACCTCGGGCTGCGGGATGAAATTGCCGGCGAATTTCACGATCTCGATGATTATCATGATGATACTCGGCACTATCGCGATAAGAAGCATTCCCAGCGGCGATATCGCAAATCCGATAAGCGCCCCCCAGAAATCCGAGTAGTTCATGCCCTTTGCCACGATCTGGCTCTGCGTCAGTGTGATATCGGCGTTATTCTCTGTCAACACCCGAAAGCTGTAAACGCCGTCCGACAACTCGCTCGACAGTACCTCCGCCAGCGCAGGCTTGCCGTTTTCAAGATTGAATATAACAATATTCTTTTCCTGTATCTCTGACGGCGGAACCTGCTTCGCCATAAGTGCCGTACCGCTTTTCAGAAAGTCAAATGCGTCGGTCTTCACGAGATAAACGTTCGTCCCGAAAATGTTCGGGGAACCTCCGCCCGTCGAGTAAACCACCGCAGTGACGCTGAGAAACAGCGCCAGAATAAAGAAAATACCGCAGATGACCTTCAGTATTATCTGAAATGTTTTATTTTTAAGGCTCATTTTTCTAAACACCTCTTGACAAATCCGAAAAAATGTGTATAATATATAGAGTAATGTGTTTTACATACACCTATATTCTATCACATTTTTCGACGTTTTGCAATACCTTTTTCAATATTTATTGTTTTTTATAAGATTTTCGCACTATATGTTGTATGAAAGGGTCGGAAAGTGGGGTGAGCCGGCAGCCTGAAAGGTTGCGGCGGCCTTTACACAATTTATACGCTGGTGTAGCTCAGTCGGTAGAGCAGCGCATTCGTAATGCGCAGGTCGGGGGTTCGAGTCCGTTCACCAGCTCCAAACAAATGGCTTAACCACGCGGTTTATCGACCGCGTGGTTAATTTCATTTTGTATAGAAAGGCTATGAAAATCCGTTTTGGGAATTATTTGGGAATTATGCTTCGGAATACCGAAAACTGCATTTTTTGACCTGACAAATCCCGCCGTATAGCGAAAAAATACCCCCTTGCAGGTGCAAGGGGGTATAGTCTGTATCATCAGCTCGCGTCACCGTCAGTGAACAGAGCCTTATCAAGTGCCTCGGCTGCGTACTCGTCGGCGCGGCGTATCACATGGGCATAAATGTTATTTGTGGTGGAACTGTCGTGATGTCCGAGGCGCTGTGAAACGACGCGGAGCGGAAC
>JAEEGL016452973.1_pt1 | contig 16989 bp, 11 predicted proteins | sample 9134231 | NCBI WGS metagenome assembly JAEEGL01 (sample SAMN16246548, study PRJNA631951) | gut metagenome | biome: gut microbiome; feature: rumen; material: fiber-attached | host: Bos | place: Iran: Karaj | collected 2018-10
CGTGACTGCGCTTCCGGACGGGCTTTTCAGCGGGGCATCCTTCGGAAAACTGACCCTGCCCGCAAGCCTTCGTTCCATCGGGAACAGCGCTTTCTCCTTCAGCGTATCCGAAGAAAAACACAGGCTTGATCTGAGCGGCGTAAGCAGCCTTGGGGAAGCCGCTTTTCAGGGCTGCTCCTGGCTGACGGAAATTACCCTCTCGAAGGATACTGACACGCTTCCGGACAGCGTATTCAGACAGTGTGACAGCCTGGAAAAGGCTGTGCTGCCGGACGGGATCAGCGTCATGGAAGCGCTTGCTTTTTCGGAATGCACATCGCTGAAGAATATCAGCCTGCCGGCGACGCTGCGAGACATCGGGACGTTTGCTTTCTACGGGTGCACAGTGCTGGCGGAAGTCAGTCTGCCGGATGGATTGGAGTCAATTGAAGCGGGCGTGTTCCAGGATTGTGCTTCCCTGGCGGTGATCGAGCTTCCTTCTTCTGTTGCTGTTGTGTATGAAAATGCGTTTAACGGCTGTTCCGGGCTGCAGAAGGTCACCCTGCCGGAAGGACTGACGGGAATCTGGGCCGGCGCGTTTGAAAACTGCGCTGCGCTTCGTGAAATCAGCCTGCCCGAAAAGCTGGACCGGATCGGATACAGGGCGTTCGCGGGCTGTGAAGCGATCGAGCGGCTGGAACTCACGGATACACTGACGGAAATCGCCGATGAATCCCTGCCGCCCAACGCCTGTCATCTGGTTACGTACGGCTCCTACTGCGCGGAACGTGCGGAAGCGCTGAAGGTTCGGTATTCCTACAGGCCCTATACGCCTGATTCCGTCTCCGCTTCCGTTCCGGCGAGCATTCTCTACGGCGGGTTCGGGCAGATTACGCTCACACTTTCACCGGACGATCTGCGCACGGAACTGTATGATGAGCCGGAATTCATCTTCGAATCCGATAACGAACAGATCCTGACGGTAACGGAGAGCGGTGTCATGAAGGGACGGGGCCCCGGTACGGCTTTCGTTACCGTGCGCGACAGGCTGAACCGTGCCGTATCCGACACCGTGCAGGTTACGGTGATCGATAAGACCGGCCCCAAGCTGGGCGCGTTTGTGAAAGTAAGCTACTCAGGCGGGGCGGCTGCTTCCATCACGTATGGCGCCAAATCCGGCGTGCCGCCCTACAGCATTACGCTCACCTCCGGCGGCGATGTGATTAAGAGCATGTCGGGTGTTGACCAGAACCAGAGCGGTATGGCGTCCTTTTCCGCTTCTGCCGGCAGGCCTTCCGGAAGCGACGGATTTGCGCGGACCGTGATCGTTTCCGTACAGGACGCGGCGGGAAACAGCGCCGTCGCGCACGGATCCTTCAGCCTGGATGTGAAAACGAAACAGGTTGGGGTCGGAACGCCGACTGTGCGCATGGTGCGGGATGAATATGGAAATGTGGGCTATCAGTATACGTACAGCAGCTACCGTGAAGAAATCACCAAAACTCCGCACTCGAGCTCCGAGGACACGCTTTCCGGTGTGATGACATCCCTGAGCGCGGCAAGGGAGCTTCTTCTTGCGGTCGGCGAAAGGGAAAGCCTCTCCGTTAGTGCTTCCGGGAGCAGTGTGGTATTCACGACGGATGACTGGCATATCGCGGATCCGAACTATGACGGTACGGTGACGGCAGTCGCACCGGGCGGGACGACTGTGTATACCCGGGCCGTGGACGGGAGCGGACTGGTCGCCGCGACGCGGGTAACGGTCGTGGAAAAGCGCATCCTTGCCGAAAGCCTGGAACTGTTCCTGAACCCGGAATGCGATCAGCAGCTTTCCTGGAGATTTCAGCCGGAGGATGTGACCGACCCGAACGTCCGCTTCACGGTGGAAGACAATTCTGTGCTGAAGGTGAACGACGGAGGGTACCTGCGCTTCCTGAAGGAAGGCAGCACGACGGTGCGCGCCGTCGCACAGGACGGAAGCGGCGTTTTCGCGGAACTGGAGGTCAGCGGCAGCCCGGTGCACAGCCATATTCCGCTGACCCAGACGAAGGCACAGCTTTCACGGAACGGTCAGAACGGGTATTCGCCCAGGATGACCTGCGCGGTCTGCCAAGCTGCGCTGTGCGAGGATGAAATCATCCGTCCTGACGAGTGCATCACCCTGCCCCAAGCCCTGAAGACCGTGGAAGCGGAAGCGTTCTTCGGAAACCGCACCGCAAAGCAGGTATATATTCCGGATGGTGCCGAAAGGATCGGAAACGCTGCCTTTGCTTCTTCCAAGCTGCTGCTGGTCCGCATTCCGGACAGCGTGACGGAACTCGCTGCGGACGCGTTTGACGGCTGTGAGAACCTGTGCATCATCTGTTCCGCGGGCAGCGCAGCCGCTCATTTTGCGCAGGCCTGCCGGATCGCGTGGGTACCGGAAGAGTGATCTGCCGGACATGTTTCCGCGGGTATGATATTCCCAAAGTAAGGCTGCCCGGAGCTTCCGACTGTACGGAAGCTCCGTTTTCTTGTACGGAAGCTCCGTTTTCTTTGCTTGTGTTTTTCCGATGTTTATGATAAGATGAGATTTGACTGAACAAACGTCGGTCAAAACAAGCGGTTTTGACCGTGCCGATCCCCGCGAAATGTCTGCTTGAAAGGAAGATTCCCGATGTCAGCGGTTGCAAAAGGCGGCTTGACGCCCCAGGAAGCGAAGAAGATTGCCCGGATCAGCCAGAAAAGAAGCTCGCGGAGCCGCCTGAAGCGGAGCCTGCCGCTGATTGCGCTGCTGGTGCCCGGGATCATCTTTGTGATTATTTTTCATTACCTTCCCATGTTTGGGCTGGTGATCGGCTTTGAAAAGTACGATATTTTTGCCGGGGCCAATCCCATCGACGCCATCTTCAAAAGCCCCTGGGTGGGCATGAAAAACTGGAACGACCTGTGGATCAAGAGCAAATTCCGGCAGGCCATCATCAATACCTTCATCATCAGTGCGCTGAAGGTGGGCATCTGTTTTCCGCTGGGCATCATCCTGGCGCTGATGATCAACGAGGTCCGCAGCAATATCGCCAAGAAAACCCTGCAGACGGTGATGTATCTGCCGCATTTCATCAGCTGGGTTGTTGTCGGCGCGCTGTTCATGAACATCATGGGCACGACCGGCATCGTGAACCAGATCATCGTCTCCCTCGGCGGGCAGCCGCAGAAATTCTTCATGGACAACCGATGGTTCCGTTTCCTGCTGGTGCTCTCGAGCGCCTGGAAGGAGACGGGGTGGAACACCATCGTATATCTGGCGGCGATGGCGAGCATCGATCCGGAACTGTACGAGGCGGCGAAAATCGACCGGGCGAACCGTTTCCAGCAGATCATCCATGTGACGCTGCCGGGCATCGCGAGCACCATCGTGATGATGCTGATCCTGCGCATCGGCGGCATCATGGACGCGGGCTTCAGCCAGATCCTGGTCATGTACAATTCCACGGTCTACAAATCCGGCGATATCATCGGCACCTACATCTACCGCGAGGGCATCGGCAAATTCAACTGGAGCCAGGGCACCATCGTGGGCATGTTCAATTCCGTCATCAACATGCTGCTGCTGCTCGGCGGAAACTGGCTCAGCCGCAGGCTGACGGACCGCAGCATCTGGTAAGGGGAGGAACATATGGTACAGGAAAAGAAAACCTCCATTACATACGGGCTTTCAACCGGGGAAAAGGCGTTCGGGATCGTCAATTTCGTCATCCTGGTGTTCCTGGGACTGCTGATGCTGTTCCCGTTCGTGAACCTGATCGCGAAGTCCTTTTCCAGCAACACGGCGATCACGACCGGACAGGTCACTTTCCTGCCCAGGGATTTCCAGACCGGCACCTACCGGTATGTGATGCGGCAGAGCCAGTTCTGGTCCTCCATCAAAATTTCCGTCATCGTTACCCTGTGCGGCACCTTCGGCGCGCTTACGATGAGCTGCATCACGGCCTACCCGCTGTCGAAGAAATGGCTGTGGGGACGCAAGGGCTTCGTGCTGCTGTTCATTTTTACGATGCTCTTTTCGGGGGGCATGGTGCCCTCCTATATCCTGATGCGGGCGCTGAACCTGGTCAATACCATCTGGGTGCTGATCGTCCCCGCGCTGCTCGGGGTGTACAACATGATCCTGCTGAAAAACTTTTTTGAGGAGATCCCTGAAGCGGTGGAGGAATCGGCGCAGCTGGACGGCGCGGGAAGCATCCGCACCCTGTTTTCCATCGTGCTGCCCATGTCCCTGCCCGCGCTGGCCACCATCGGCCTGTTTTACGCGGTCGGCTTCTGGGACAATTACATGACGGGCCTGCTCTATATCACCACCCCGTCGCTGCGTCCGCTGCAGACCTATCTGTACCAGCTGGTTACCGAGGCCACCAACATCTCGGCGGAAACGATGACCGCGGAGGACATGGAAATCGCGTCGCTGAATACCGAGGCGATCCGCGCGGCGACGATCATGCTGGCCTGCGTTCCCATCATGTGCGTATACCCCTTCCTGCAGAAATATTTTGTGAAGGGCATGCGCGTCGGCTCCGTGAAGGGCTGATGCCAAACGGGAATTTTACCGGATCCCCGGCCATACGGCCGGACCGGTAAAAATAAATAAGGAGGGACATATCATGTCCAAACGTCTTGTATCTCTGGTTCTTGTGCTGATCATGGCACTGTCGATGGCCGTGTTCGGCGCGCACGCCGAGGAAGACCGCGTCATCACGATCCTTCTGGGCGCCCAGGCAGTCGACCTGAACGACAACATCGTAGCAAGCTGGCTGGAAGAGAAGACCGGCTTCAAGGTCCACTATGAGTATTACGCCAATAACGAAGCGCTGACGCTGGCGGTTGCCAACGGCACGAACGCCGACCTGGTATTCATGAACGCCGCGATGTATCAGACGCTGCAGCCCAAGGGCGCCGCGAAGGACATCAGCTCCTTCCTGGCGGATTTCCCGGAGATCACCGAGAAGATCCACGCCAATGGCTGGAAGTATGTGACGGATGAAAACGGCGCGATCTGGGGCATCCCCAGCGTGGACGACGCCGTCTATACCGGCGGCACCGTGTACCGCACGGATATCTTCGAAGAGTACGGCTTTGAAGAGCCCGCCACCGTCGAGGAATTCTATCAGCTGCTCAAGGACATCAAGGAAAAGACCGGCCTGATCCCGCTGACCGGCACCGAAGCGGTCCAGCCCGTCATCGCCTCCGGTTTCGGCATCGCCTACAACATGTTCCTGGACAAGGAAACCGATACCATGAAGTCCTACCTGCGCAACCCCGGCATGAAGGAATACCTGGCGTTCATGCATCAGCTGTATGAGGAAGAACTCATCGATCCGGACTGGCCCGTGAACAAGTCGGACAATGTGAACGAGAAGATTTCTTCCAACAAGGCCGTCATGACCATGGGCTATCACTGGAGCACGCTCAACTGGGTGAACGCGCTGGTGGAAAGCGGCTTTGAGAAGGCCTATTTCAAGACGATCATCCCGCTGCGCGACAGCGAAGGCGTCCGTCACACCACGGTTTCCAACGCGGTTTCCAACGTGTACATCGTGCCCGCCACCGCGAAGGACGAGGATGTGCCCTACATCCTGTCCATGGTCGCTTCCCGTCTGGATGACGAAACCTACTGGCTGTTCAACGACGGCATCGAAGGCACCCACTACACCAAGAACGAGGAAGGCATCCCCGAACCCATCATGCCCATCTTCGGCGAAGACCTGATGTACGGCGACAAATTCCAGATCGGCCGCAACCAGTTTGTGCATCCGTTCTCCTGGATGGCCCGCGTGCATAAGACCCAGGTGCAGTACGACACCTTCTTCGACGCCAACAGCAAGGCCGCCAAGGACGGATTCGAAGGCAACGTGCTCGCGTTCGCGTCCTTCCCGGCCCAGTCCGAATACAGCGCCGCGCTGACGACCCTGTGCAACGACTATTTCATGACCATCATCGCCGGCACCGAATCCCTCGAGGACAGCTGGGACGAGTTCGTGGCGGAGTGGGAAGCCAGCGGCGGCCTGGAGCTTGAAGAGCAGGCGACCGAATGGTACCACAACAATCCCGATCTGGCCGCTGCCGGTCAGTCCAGCTATTCTCCGTACGCTTCCGTGTTCGGATATGAAATTCACTGATTGATTCTGTGCCTCTTGGGGTTGCTGCACAACCCTTCGAAAGGGGACGCGTCCCCTTTCGGGGGAGTGCGGCAACCCCCTCTCTTCGCCCCCGGCGCGGCCGGGTATCAGGATAACGGGAGGAAAGGATACAGCCATGGCGGAATTGCTCTATCAGCGCGCGCTCGAGGTGCGGCGGGATGTGGATGTACTGGTGATCGGAGGCGGTCCGGCGGGCTGCTCCGCGGCTGCGGCCGCGGCAAGGCAGGGCGCGAAGGTTTTCCTGGCGGAAGGCCAGGGATGCCTGGGCGGTCTCGGAACAGCGGGCTTTGTTCCCGCCTTCATGACCTTCGGGGACGGGGAGCATTTCCTGGCAGCGGGCCTCGGGGAGGAGATCCTCAACCGGATGTGGAAAATCGGCCGGTATGAGGAACTGGGGCACAAAGGTTCCACGTCCATCAAAATGGAAGCGCTCAAGCGCGCCTACGACGATCTTTTGACCGAGGCGGGAGTGGAATTCCTTCTCGGCACACAGGTGACGGACGTGATCCGGGAAGGAAACCGGATCGGCGCCTGCGTCCTTTCCGCAAAGAGCGGCGTATTTGCCGTGAAGGCGAAAATATACATCGACTGCACCGGGGACGGGGATATCTGCGCCTGGGCAGGCGTGCCGTTTGACATGGGTGACGAACACGGGCAGAGCATGCCCTCCACGCTGTGCTCCGTGTGGTGCGGCATCGATTTTTCAAAGCGGTGCATCCGGGACGACAGCCGGGTGGAGGAAGCATACAGGGACGGCGTGTTCAAAAAGCTGGACCTGCACCTTTCCGGTTTCTGGCAGACCGGGGAAGGGGTCGGCGGCGGAAACATCGGCCATGTATGGGGCGTGGACGGAACGGACGAGAGAACGCTGACTTCCGCGCTGGTGGAAGGCCGGAAGATGTTTGACGAATACGAAACCTATTACCGGAAATACATCCCGGGCTTTGAAAACGTGGAACTGGTCGCGACCGCGAATATGATGGGGGTGCGCGAATCGAGGCGCATCCGCGGGGAATATACCCTGACGCTCGATGATTTCAAGACGCGCGCCGACTTTCCGGACGAGATCGGCCGCTACTGCTACCCGGTGGATATCCATCCCAGCGACAATTCTCCGGAAGCCATGGCGGAGTTCAAAAGGATGTTCGAGGGGCTCCGGTACAAAAAAGGCGAAAGCTACGGCGTGCCCTACCGCATCCTGGTGCCCGTCGGCGTGGATAACCTGCTCATGGCCGGGCGGTGCGTGAGCTGCGACCGGTATATGATGTCCTCCATCCGCGTGATGCCCGGCTGCTGCATCACCGGCCAGGCGGCGGGCGTCGCGGCCGCACAGTGTGCCGCGGGTGGAAAAGCGCCCCGGGACGCGGACGTGCGGAGCATTCAGCGCGTGCTGAAGCAGATGGGCCAGTATCTGCCGAATTTCAGGGACGACGCGTGATCAAAGGAGTTGTGAACCGAAAGGTTCGCAGCCCTGGTTATTCGGGGAGGATGCTATGAAGGAAGTGCGTCTGGGAATCATCGGGGTTGGCGGCATTGCCTGCGGAACGCATATCCCGCAGCTGAAAAAAGTGCCGCAGGCAAAAATCACCGCGATCTGTGATATCGATCCCGCGAAACTGAAAAAAGTCGGGGACGAGCTCGGTATCCCGGAAACGCGCCGCTTTGCGGATTACAGGGAACTGGCCGCGCTTGGGGATATCGACGCCGCGGAGGTGTGCACACCCAACTGCTGGCATGTGCCGATGGCGCTTGAGGTGCTGCGGCAGGGCAAGAGCGTGAACGTGGAAAAGCCGCTCGCGTGCAGCTGGGAAGAGGCGAAAGCGCTTGAAAACGTGCGGCTTCGTCCCGGCCAGACGGCGATGATGTGTTTTTCCTACCGCTTCATGCCCGCCGCAAGATACGGAAAACATATGGTGGAAAGCGGCATCCTGGGAGAGATCACGGGTGTCGACGTGGTGTATTTCAAGGACAGCGGCCTGTGGCCCGGCAGAAAGCTCGAGTGGCGGTTCGACAGGGAACAGGCGGGCACCGGAGTGCTGGGGGATCTGGGCGTGCATATGCTGGATATGGCGCAACTGCTCTCCGGCGAGGCTGTGCGGGTGTGCGGCGTCACGAAAACGATCGTCAAAGAGCGCGAAAAAACGGACGGAAGCGTGGGCAAAGTGACGACGGACGATGTGTGCATGTTCATGACACAGACGCGGGAGGGCGTCGGCGCCACGTTCAACATCAACCGCTGCGCGCTGGGGCACGGCGGCACCGTGCATTTTGAGGTGTGCGGCACGAAGGGAGGCCTGCGGATCGATCCGTTCGACCCGAACGGGATCTACGTGACGGACGGGGACGTGAGTCCCGCGCATTTCCGGCAGCTGACCGTGCCGGAGGAATTCAAGGCGGGCCAGGAGGAAAGCTTTATCCGGGCTGTGCTCGGGGAGAAGTGCTGGCTTTTTCCCGGACTTGAAGAGGGACTGCAGAACCAGCGCGTCCTGGAAGCGCTGGAGATTTCCGCCCGCGAGGGCAGATGGGCGGACGTGTAACTCCGCCCGAAACGGGGAAATGAACCATACATCGGAAAGCGAGGCTGTGTTATGCGTGCATACAGTGTATATCTTCAGGCGGAAGGAGCGGAACTGTTCACGGCGGTATGTCTGCCGGAAGAGGGGGAGAAGTTCCCGACGGTGCTGATGCGCAGCCCATATGTGGACGACGCGCAGGACAAACCGGACGAAGAGGTTACGGCAGCCGCTGCCGCTTCGCAGGCGCATTTTACCGACGCGGGATACGCCGTGGTGGTTCAGCACTGCCGGGGCCGCGGCAGGAGCAGCGGCGACTGCGTGCCCTACATTTATGAGCGGGAGGACGGCCTTGCGCTGCAGGAATGGGTGCGGCAGCAGGATTTCTATAACGGGGAGCTGTACCTGGTTGGCGGAAGCTACCTCTCCTCGGTGCATTATGTCACGGCCCCCTTCGCGCCGGATATCCGCGGCGCGGTGCTGGCCGTTCAGGATACGGAGCGCTACAACGTCATTTACCGGAACGGCTTTTTCAAATGCGGCCTGCACGGCGGCTGGTACGTGGGCATGTACAAAAAGAAGCGCATCCCGAAGAAGAACTACGTGCCGGAGAGCTTCCTGACGCTGCCGCTGTCTGATTTTTCGCGTACGGTCCTGGGTGAGCCGTCCGCGGATTTTGATGAAGCGCTGCGTCATCCGAAGGCGGACGATCCATTCTGGCAGACCCGGTTCGGCGGCGGCGAGGCGCGCGACGCCGTGCGGCATGCCAATATCCCGATCCTGCTGGTGACCGGGTTTTATGACATCTACACCGGCGGCATTTTCGATATGTGGAATCGCATGGATGAGACGACAAGGGCGCAGTGCGCGCTGATCGTGCACCCGTATGACCACGGCTGCAATTCCACCGGCGGGCAGCCGGTGCGGTTTGAAGGCGCGACGCTGACGGAGCGTTTCGGCGACTGGCAGGTGTGCTGGCTCAACTGGGTGCGCGGGAAGGAAGAAGCTCCGGCTCGCCCCGGGCAAGTGACCTATTACCGCCTTTTCGGGGAGGAATGGCGCACCGATGCCTTCGAAACATCGGGAAAGACGCTGGAATTTCCGCTGGGCGAAGGGGAGCGCACCTACCGCTACAACCCTTACGCGCCGGCAAGGTTCCCGGGCGGCCTGTCGGCCAATTTCGGCGGCTGCGCCTGGCAGGACGGGCCGGATTCCCGCTATGACATCGTGAGCCTGTTCACGCCCGCGTTCGCGGCGGATACCTTTGTGAAAGGAAAAATGCGTGCCCGGCTGCGGGTGCGCTCCAGCTGCGAGGATACCTGCTTCTATATCCGGCTGAGCCTGGAGAAAAGCGAGGGGTATTACGGACTCCGCGACGATATCCAGCAGATTTCGAATTTCCGCCCCGACTACGTGCCGGGGCAGGAAACGGAACTGACGTTCTGCTTTGATGAGCATGCCTTCACGGTGAAGAAGGGCGAGCGGCTGCGCATCGATATTTCCTCGTCGGCGTTCCCGCACTATGTGCCGCATACGAACCGCCGCGGACTGTTTTCGGAACAGACAACAGCAAGGATTGCCGACAACACCGTCATCCTCGGGAAGTCATTCCTGACGGTGCCTGCGGAATAAGGGCAGAGCAATCGCCTGAGCGGTTTGTTTACTTGGGGGGAGGCGCTCTTTGACGCCCAAAGAGCGCCTCCCCCCAAGCCCCCTTTCCGAGAAAGGCATATATGGGACAATGGAAAAGAGATTCACTATTCTTTCTCTGTAAGCGCTTTCCCGGTTATCCGCAGATTTCCCGGTTCACATCCTCGCGGAAGGCGAGCAGCTGCTCGGGGGAGGCTGGCGCGGTGAAGAAATCCACCTTGCCGAAGTGCTTTTCGATCAGCTTTTCGCAGGCCTCCCGGCCCCTGCGCTTTTCAAGCAGCTGCAGGGCGCGCATATCGAGGATGGCTTCGTGGAAATTCTTCTGGTGGACGGACTGAATGGCGTCCCCCTTCCTGCCCGGGTATACGCTGTAAGCGGTGCCCGGGTTGTTGTTGTAGCCGCAGGGCTCGAATTTGGGGTCGTAGAGCCCCTGGCTGAGCTTATCGTAATAGTAGTTGTAGCCCCAGTGCAGGAAGCCCTCGATGCGGGCCTGATACATCTGGATGCCGATCATGCGGTTGCGCTCGGGCGGCGTGACGAGAATGCGGTTGCTCAGGCCGTTTTTGATCTGCCCGCCGGTGTAATAGCACCACAGGTGCGGGCATTTGCCCACAAAGTCTCCCACGGTGCGCGTGACCGCGATCGGGGTCTTGACGAGGCCCTTTTCATAGAACAGGTATTCCGACAGCGCGTCGCCCGTCATGTATCCGTCCAGCAGATCGCCGACCGCGTTCAGCGCGCGGCGGTAGGAATCGGCGTTCTTTTCCGACGGCTCGTCGGAAATATGGAAAAGCATTTTCCGATCCAACTTTTCCTGTTTCAGGAAATCGAGCAGCGCCGGGATATAGGCATGCAGGAATACCGTGTACGCGTTCCCGCCGGCGTCCGTTTCCCAGCCGAAAATCTGCCGCTTCCTGCCGTTGACCGTCGCGATGATTTTCGGCGCGGATTTGGCGCCCCACTGGGAGAAAAGGTGCGCGTGCTCGAAATATGTCATGCCTTCTTCCCGGCAGATGTCGAGGAATTTCTTGAGCAGGGAGAAGTCAAAGCTGTACCGGCCGTTGTTTTTCGTGACGCCGACCAGCTGCGCGGTCATGCGCTCCCGGCCGACGGGCGTATCCAGCGGCGGGGTAAAGGCGGGCGTCAGGATCATGTTCATGCCGTTGCGCACGGCGGCGGCGACATACGAGCGCATGATGCGGAAAAATTCGTCGGAGAAGATGGGCACATTGTAGTAATCCGCCAGACAGTCACAGTGGAACCAGTTGGTGTATTTGAGGGTCTGCTTCGGCAGACGGTCGGGCAGGACGCGCACGGTCATGGTAAGGCTGCCGATCTCGCTTTTGTCCAGTCCGCTGTGGAAAACGAGCCGCACGGGCCGGGAGCCGCTTTTGAGCGTTTTCCCGTTTTCGTTCACGCAGATCCACAGGCTCTGCCAGCTGTCGCAGGCCGCGTTCAGCGTGGTTTCCTCGCCCTCCTCAAAATAGCAGCAGGACCAGGGATACGGGATATCCAGGATCCTCGGGTTGGTTTTTTTCGGGAGCAGCATATCCCCGAACAGGCCGGGCTTATGCTCTCCGCCGATGCCGACGTCGGTGTGCAGCACGGGCACATACCCCACCAGATAGCAGGTGACGGGCAGCTCGCTTTCCACCCGCATATACACGGGCAGGGTGCGCCCTTCCTCGCCGCCCTCCTTCAGCCGGAAAGCGGCCTGGAAGGAGAGGGGCTCGTTTTCAAAGCAGGACAGACAGTTCACTTCCGTGTCCGGACATTCGTCCGTGAACACCCGGTGCAGCGAGGAGAGCAGTTTCAATTCCAGCATGGTTCTTCCTCCTTTTGTTGTGAGAATTGATCACACAAACGGAACTTCTTCGCGTTCCGCCCATTTTCCGTCGGTAAAATCGGGGATCGCCTGCGGCGCGCCGCCCATCTCGATGGACTGCGCGGAGAGGGGGGTAAGGCACATCCACGCGGCGGCGTCGTATACGTCCACCGCCATCGGCAGGCGGCCGCGCACGCGGCGTACAAAATCGCGCAGCTCCAGAAAATCCATGCCGCCGTGCGGGTCGGACGCGGAGGCGGCGTAATCCCGCCAGAGGGGATGATCGATCTGATCCCGGATCTCATGCAGCGGCTGCCATTCGCCGTGTCCGCGGTGTCCGTCCTCCTGTGCGCTTTCAATGTGGAGCGCGTCCTTATCCTCGCTGATGATGCCGAGCGTGCCCTGCACGAGGAACCCGCGGGAGTAGGGGCGGGGCAGGAGCACATTGTGCTTCAGGAAAATCAGCTCGCCGCCCGCGCACCGGATCAGGCTGCAGGTGACGTCCTCGCAGGCGAAGGGGATATCGCGCATCGGGTTGTCCGGGGCGAAGCGGTCAAAATAGGAGCGCATGCCGTTTGCGGGGCTGCCCATGGAGGAGACGCTGACCAGGCGGTTGCCGCAGTTGACGCGCAGGATTTTCGAAACGGCTCCGATGGAATGCGTGGGGTACAGATCACCGTGCCGGTGAATATTCGCTTTCACGCGGTGGCGCTCCGGGTTCAGAAAAGCATAGCGGATGTCGTGGCAGTACGCGCCCTCCGCGTATTCCACCCTGCCCAGGGCGCCTTCGCGCGCGAGACGCAGCGCGGCAAGCTCCAGCCGGCCGAAGCAGCAGTTTTCAAGGAACATGAACGGAGTGCCGGATTCCTCCTGCGCGCGGACCAGCTCCCAGCACTCGCGCAGGGACGAGGCGCCGCAGACTTCCGCGGCGGTCGGGATCCCGGCGCGCAGAAAATCGATCGTGATCGGGATATGGCTGATCCAGTTGGTGATCACAAATACCAGGTCGGTTTCCTTCCGGCGGATGATCTCGTGATAATCCTGAAAGCATTCCGCCTCGACGCCGTGTTCCTTCAGGATATCACTGCCTTTTTTGACGAGATCCGCGTCCAGATCACAGATCGCGGTGATGCGCATGCCGGGCACCGCCGTCATCGTGGGCAGAAGCCCGCTGCCGCGCGGCCCGAGGCCGATGACCGCGGCGCGGAGCGTGTCGGATGGATGCATCATGGCTTTTCCTCACTTCTCTTTGTTCTGGCAATTGTTCCCGGTCACTGTTCACCTTGTGAACAGCTTCCCGATCCGGGAAACCGGTTCTGGGACACGGTTAACGCATGAATTACAAAAATGCCACAAATAAGACACTTTGTGGGAGGAACAGGTTCCTCCGCCACCGGGCTCACGCTTCATGCGTGAGCCGTGGGTTCGAGGATATCATCCATTGTACACCAGATTGTTTTATGTTACAATGAATCATCGTTCCAGTTTTTTGCAGGATCGTTTACGATGGGAGTGCAAAGCATGATCGGGGAAAGAATTCTGGAATTGACCGGGGATATCGTGATCTCCAATCTGGCGACCGAACGCGTTCATTCCACGCAGGGAGAGGTGTTCCGGGCGGAGCACCGGGATAACAACGTGCTCTTCTATATCCTCAACGGCACGCGGGATTACCTGGAAAACGGCAGAAAGTACCTGACCGTCGCGCCGCGCAGCCTGATGCTGATGCCGGCGGATTCCTCCTATCAGTCCGTCAGCACGAGCGAAGAGGACGGACTGGGCATCAGCATCGATTTCAACCTGAAGAACGCCGCGGGAGAGGAGATCATTCTGGATACGCTTCCGAGCGCGCTGCTCAGGGATGAGGACGGATACTACATCGGAAAGATGCGGCAGGTGATCGACTGTCTGTACCGGGGCGGGCTGTACTGCCTGAAGGCCAAGTCACTGTTTTACGATCTGCTGTTCAGCCTGGCAAGCGATCAGGTTTCCGCCGCGGGAAAAGGAGCGTCCGTGCTTCCGGCCGTGCGCTATATGGAGTGCCATCCGGCCGAAAGCTGCCGCATCGACGCACTTGCGGAGCTGTGCTTCATGAGCCGCAGCACTTTTTACCGCAGGTTTCAGGAGGAATACCATGAAAGCCCCGCGGCCTGGCACCTGCGCCGCCGCGTGGAGCGGGGCCGGGAACTGCTGCGGGAAGGGCTGACGGTGGAGGAGACCGCGCGGCGCCTGGGATTCTGCGACGCCGCGCATTTCAGCCGTGTGTTCAGACATCTGACCGGTACAGGCGCGGGCAGTGTGCGCAGAGAGGCACAATGATACAAGATTCTGACATTCCCACGCATGGAAAAACATGCGCGGATGTGGTATAATAACAGCGAAAGCAAACCTGAAGGAGGCAGTTTATGTTGGATTACCGTACCGTAGCTCCCAATGATATCCCGAAAATGGCCGCCATTCCCGTGGTGCTGTGCGAAACGGAAGTGGACCTTTACTGGAAAATGGCTCTGGAAGTGGCCGAAGTGATCGAGGAAAACAATAAAAAGGGCGAGGAGACCGTGATGATCATTCCTTACGGCCCGATCGGTCCCTATTCCCGTCTGGTGGAAACCATCAACGAGCGCCGCATCAGCCTGAAGAAGTGCTTCTTTATCAACATGGACGAATACCTGGACGACAAGCTGCAGTACCTGCCCAAGGACGATCCGCTCTCCTTCCGCGGGGGCATGGACCGGATTTTTTATTCGCAGATCGACGAAGAACTGAACGTGCCGGAAGACCAGCGCTTTTTCCCGGAGCCCGGCAATGAAAAGCGGGTGTGGGAAATCATTCAGGCACACGGCAAGCTGGATATGTGCTGGGGCGGAGTCGGCATCACCGGACACATTGCCTTCAACGAACCGCCGGAGCCCGGCGAGGCGTGCACGAACGAGGAATTCCTCGCGCGTCCGACCCGCATCCTGAAAATCGCCCGCGAAACGCGCACCATCAACGCGTTCATGAACGCTGGTGCCGATCTGGAAGCGATCCCGGAAAACTGCATCACCGTGGGTATGAAGGAAATCAATTTCGCACGGAAGATCCGCATGTGCATGCCGCGCGACTGGAACGCCGCCATGCTGCGCAAAGCGACGCTGGGACCCGTGACCTGCCATGTGCCGGTATCGCTGTTCCAGAACCACCCGGACGCGCTGATCTATTCCACGCAGCTGACCGCGAGGACGAGCGTGGTTCCCGAGATCCGCATTTACAACAAATAAACTGAACGGACGGCCGGGGCGTTTCTGTGCGCGCCGGCTGCTTTTTCATATCGGGGAGGGCTTCAAAATGAAGGAACTTTGGTTCGGTCACGGCCGCGTGGTGCTGCCGGATGAAATCCTGGAGGATTCCTCCGTACTGGTACGGGACGGAAAAATCGCTGCGGTGGGGAAGGAATGCCCCGCGTCCGCGGAAAGGATCGACGCGCACGGGGATTATATTCTGCCCGGGTTCATCGATATCCACCTGCACGGCGGCGGAGGCGCGGACTTTATGGATATGGATCCGGACGCGTTCCGGCAGGCGATGTACGCGCACTGCGCGCATGGCACCACCGCGCTGGTACCGACCAGCATGACCTGTCCGGACGGGCAGCTGCTGGAAATGATCGATGTGTTCCTCGATGTGCTGAGCCATCCAATGACCGGTCCGGAGCTGCTGGGCCTGCATCTGGAAGGGCCGTATTTCTCCGCCGCCTCGAAGGGCGCGCAGCCGGTCACGGAGCAGCGCATCCCGAAGGAAGAGGACCTTGAAAGGATCATCGCCCACGCGCAGGGGCATATCCTGCGCTGGGACGCCGCGCCGGAGCTGGACGGCATGGAAGTGTTCGCGCGCGTGATGAAAAAACACGGCATCCTGGCGTCGGTCGCCCATACCGCGGCGAACGCGACGACCGCCATGTGGGCTTTCGATCTGGGCTTTTCCCATATGACGCATTTTTACAACGCGATGACGACCTTCCATAAGGAAAACCGCATCGTGCATGCCGGCACCATCGAGGCGGCTTATCTGCGGGACGACGTGACCATCGAACTGATCGGCGACGGACGGCATATCCCGAAGGAGTCGATGCAGCTGGCCTACCGCATCAAGGGGCCGGACCGCATCGCGCTGATCACGGACGCGATGCGCGCTGCCGGGACCGACGTGAAGGAGAGCGTTTTGGGGCCGCTTGAGGGCGGCGTGCCCTGCGTGATCCTGGACGACGTGGCACAGCTGACCGACCTGAGCTCCTACGCGGGCTCCATTTCCACCATGGACCGGGATCTGCGCGTGGCGCACCGCGATTACGGCCTGCCGCTGCCCCATGTTTCCCGCATGCTTTCCCTGACGCCCGCGCGCCTGTGCGGCTGCGCCGACCGCCTCGGCAGCATCGCGGAAGGCAAGGACGCGGACCTCGTGCTGATGGGGCCGGAACTTCAGGTGGAACAGGTATATGTGAAGGGACGCCGGTTCGAAGGCTGAAACCATAAGGATCGGAAACTGAAAAATATGCGGTTTGAGCTTGACTGATACCTGAAAATATGCAAATTGATCTTGACTGATACTTGATTTTTATGCATAGTCCGGTTTATTGGACTGTTACTGTGGTTTTGATACCAAGCCTGCCATCCTGAACGATACGGCAGGCGGGAGCGCCCGCGGAGGCATTTACGAGAATGCCATATCGGAGTGTCCGGCAAAACGGGGACATGATCTGTACTGCTGCAAACCGGACGGCACACATGAAATCGAATTCCTGATCGAAAAAACGGAGGAGTGGGTCCGATCAAAGTGAAAACCGGAAACCGGACCGCTCCGTCCCTGAATC
>JAEEGL012284659.1_pt1 | contig 16988 bp, 15 predicted proteins | sample 9134231 | NCBI WGS metagenome assembly JAEEGL01 (sample SAMN16246548, study PRJNA631951) | gut metagenome | biome: gut microbiome; feature: rumen; material: fiber-attached | host: Bos | place: Iran: Karaj | collected 2018-10
AATTTTTTTCACCTTATCGAGGGCGGGATCTAAGTTCATCTCGAGATCGGGATGAAATAGAACAGAAAGTTCGTATTCTTTCATGTTACTCCTTTGGTTAAAGCAAACGCGACTAAACCGTTTGCTGAGCTAATATTGTGAGTACATTATATCACAGAGGTTAAGAGAAGTAAAGGGGTTACTCTGTGGTCGAGGTTGGGGCCTCATAGGTGCTGGCTTTATAGACTTCATATTTAGCAGTTTGTAGCTGCTCTGCAGTAAGGGTAGTAAATACAAACAGATTAAAATCATAGACTTGGCCCGGGTTAATCCCTTCGGCATATAGAGATGACTTGTCCAAAATGTTGCCCTCGGCATCTTTGGCTGCAATTTCAATAGCTAGAGAGGTGGTTTTGTCGCCAGAGTTGGTTACTCTTACCCCTACAACATTATGAACGCCATCATCGTCTTCCATTTGTCTAAAACCGAGCACTTCAACCGTGGCAGTTTCGTCCAAAGTCTTTTTAGTAGTGGCAATCATTTCTTCGGTGAGCTCTTCCTCGTCAGCAGCATTTTCTACTGTCTCGGCAGGTTTTGGTGGCTCTGAATTCTGGTTTACTATTATTATGATAATGGTAGTAATCAGGGCAATAATAGCCACTGAAAGGATAGGTATTACAATATAATACCTTCGTTTCTTTTGTAGTTTCATTTTCCTCCTTATTGTGCTAACTGGTCGAACTCATCCATTGAGGTAATGAGGAGATCGCGTGGTTTGTTGCCGTTTTGTGGACCAATCACACCAATTTCTTCAAACCAGATAGCAAGACCAGATACAAAGCCGTGACCTTTGCCGAGATAAGTTTGGAGCATAGCGGTAGAGAATTTGCCTTTGGCAAGAGAGATTTCTACGGCTTTTCTTACAACTGGGTCGGTTGGGTCGAAGCGACGGCCAAGGCCATCCATACCACCCATTTCGCCACCGCTCATACCCTTAATGGCAACGGTCTGTGCAATTACTTCGTCGTTGTACTGAGGTGGACGTTGTGCGCGAAGGAAGTCAGCAACTTTGTTAATATCTTCGTCTGATGCAAAAGCACCCTGCAAGCGACGAGGCTTGCCCATCATTTCGGTAGTAAGAAGAAGCATATCACCTTTACCGAGAAGTTTTTCGGCGCCACCTTGGTCTAGCATGATACGGGAGTCCATTTGTGAGCCCACCGCAAAGGCAATACGGCCTGGGATGTTGGCTTTAATGAGACCAGTAATAACTTTTACTTCTGGACGCTGAGTAGCGAGTACTAGGTGAATACCAGCGGCACGACCTTTTTGTGCGATACGTACAATCAGCATTTCGAGGTCTTTGCCAGCCATCATCATAAGGTCTGCCATCTCATCGATAACAACAACGATATATGGCATTTTGCCTTCTTTTTCTGGGTTTTCTTCGGCGTTTTTAGCCATCTTGGCGTTGTAATCAGCGATGTTTTTCACCTTTTCTTCAGCCATCAATGAGTAGCGGCGTTCCATTTCACCAACTGCCCATTTCATAGCAGAAAGGGCTTTTTCGGTTTGAGTAATAATTGGCGTAAGAAGGTGCGGAATATCTTGGTATTGAGCCATTTCTACCTGCTTTGGATCGACGATGATAAGTTTCATATCGGAAGGACCGTTGCGATATAGAAGTGAGCTAATTAACGTGTTTGTCATAACGGACTTACCAGAACCAGTAGTACCAGCGATGAGGAGGTGAGGCATTTTGGCGAGGTTCGCCACAACGGCGCGACCAGAAATATCTTTACCAACAGCAAAGGTAAGTGGGTCAGTAGACTTCTTCCATTCGTTGCTTTCTAGCACACCACGAAGGCGAACATCTGCAGAACGAGCATTTGGAATCTCAACACCTACAGAACGAGTGCCTGGGATTGGAGCCTCAATACGAATCTTGTCTACGGCGAGATTTAGAGCTAGCTCTTTGTCACGAGCAAGAATCTTAGATAGGTTCACGCCGGCAGGTGGTTTCATAGTGTATTGAGTTACGCGTGGGCCAACGTTTGCACCTTCCATTTCTACATCGATGCCGAATTCGGCGAGCGTAGATTTAATAATATAGGCGTTTTGTTGGATGTTGCCCGCATCAGCTGGAGATTGTTTCTTTTCGAGAAGATCAGTAGAAGGCATTTTCCAGTCTGGGTCAGAAACGGCAACAAGGGCCTTTTCTTCTTTGACCGGTGCTGGCTCGGCAGCTGGAGCCTTGTTGATTTTGCTACTCATAATAGGAGCTGCATCGGCTGAAGCCACGCCAGAATTGACTTTGATTTCGAGTTGACCGAGTTTCTTGTCTTCTTTGTCGTCTACGGCCTTTTCACGCTTGCCGCCAGTCTTGACTAAATTTTTTGTTCCTTTGAAGAAAGTAATTGGAGAAAGCTGAAGGATGAAGAGCGTTGTAATAAAAATTAGAACAATGTAAATGAAAATGACCATGGCTTGATCTAGGACTTTGAGCATAAGATCGTTTAGCCAGGTACCGACGTAGCCGCCATCTTTCCAGGTAGCTGCCATACCAGAAATCCAAATAATTTGGAGGATGCTTGCAATATAAACCGGGATGGCTACGCGGTTATTCTCGGCACGGAGAATTTTGATAGCAAGATAAACTAGGAGCGCTGGGACAATGCGAGAGCCAAAGCCGAGCGCGCTTCTCATAAATTCATCAATGGTATTCAAAACGGAGCCACCGTGACCAAACCAAGTCACAACGAAAAATAGGGCAAGTGCCATCATGAGGACGGCCATTATTTGACGCCAAAAACCACCGGGAAGTTCGTGCTGGACTGGTGCTTCCTTTTTGCGGGAAGTGGTGCGTTTTCGTGTTGATTTTCGTCTTTTTGCCATATACCTTAATTATAGCACACTTTTAAGATAAACACAAGGAGTTTGATTTTGCCTAACTTACATGATATAAAAAGATTATGAGAAACTTCGAATATTTTGCTGGCGGCACCAACGAAGGCGGTGAGACTCCTCCTACTATCGAAGAGGTCCATGAGAAAAAACTGATTGGATATCTGAATAATGACGGGGATCTTGACTATGTGAAGGGTGACCACGGCAAAGAGTGGTCTGATGTGACCGATGAAGACAAGGCCGAAGTTCTAAAAAAATTTGCTGAAGACAAAGAAGGAATGCGCAAGCTCGAAAAGGACCTCCTTTCCGGAATGCCGCTTCCTACTACTTCCGAGCATTTGATTTTCCAATCTTTTGAGAATAAAGACGACAAAAAAGTGCTTTCTTATTTTATCCATGGCGATATTGAATCCTATACCGATACGCATGCTAGCGATATCGCGACTTTTAGGAATGAATTTCCTACGCCTTTTGATTTTGAGGAGCCTGCAAATAAGTTTTTGCATGAAAGAAATTACGAAGACGGCGAGGCGAGAGCACAGGAATACAACGTGGCGATGGCCGACCTTTGCGGCAAAATATATGGTAAGCGCTACGAATATTATGAAACGATGAAAGCCCTTGATAGAGAAGTGCAGAGTTACGAACTAAAAGCCTACAATGAGGCGCTAAAAAACGTGACCGAGCTCCCAATCGCCGATGCGGGCGTCTGCACCATTAACAAAGCAAATTTGGATGGCGAAAACGGGCGTGCAAATGAGGATGCGTATTATTGCAATAAGGGCCGCAGCACCTTTGGTGTATTCGACGGAGCTGGGGGTATGGGTGGTGCCGCGCTGGCATCTGATGCGGCAGTAAACAGAATGGGGCTATACGTAGATAATTACGACATTAAAACCCCTGAGGATATTCGAAAAATGTTGGTGCTTGCCAATGACACAGTACGTGATACTCTGGGCGCCGAAACTACTACTGGTGCAGTTGGCAAAATGGTAAAAGAAAATGATACCAAGAAACTACTTTATGGCTGTGTGGGTGATTCTAGGATTTATATCATTAGGGACGGCGATGCTATCCAAGTAACCCAGGATGAGGACAACTGCCTTGGTCGGCAACAAGCTTCGGTACAGCAATTTGGTGAGCGAGAGCTAGCAGATGGAGATAAAATTTTGTTCTGTTCTAATGGCGTGACTGGGAGTGATCCTAGCGATTCCCTCCCAACTAAAGAAATCGCAATGATGGTACTCAATGCTTCTGGGGCAGAGGATGCTGCCAAGAACTTGGTGGAACGAGCCACCAAAAACGACGACAGAACAGCAATCGTTGTAGAAATCTAGAAATTGTGGTAAAATAGGTGAATATTGGACCGTCGCCAAGCGGTAAGGCACTGGGTTTTGGTCCCAGCATTCGCAGGTTCGAATCCTGCCGGTCCAGCCAAGAAAGAAAAACGAGAGCTTGCTCTCGATTTTTGTTTCTTGCGACCGGTCTTGGATAAATATCCTGCCGGTCCAGCCATTTTTTTTGCGATGAAAAACGCCCCAAATGAGGGGCGTTTGGTTTGTGAAGGTGAAATGAAATTAGTAGTTGTCTTTTAAATATACCCCGTCTTTGTTACATGTGGGGCTAGACTTTTGCGCTGTTAAGTTCTTGTGAACTTCATAGTCATGTTCGACACTACCATAATCGTAAGGGTGTTTTGCCTTCGGTTTCTTTTCTTCTTTTATGGAATTGTTATTTCCCATTTAAATCACCTCCTTAAAGTACGATTTATAACAATCCTCAAATATTATACCACAGAGGAGAAAGACTGTAAATATGGTATAATTTAGCCATGATTAAGATTATTGCTGGGGGCAAGAAAAATGCTGGTTGGGCAGGTGAGGCCTGCGCCGAATATGAGAAAAGGTTACACAAGCCATACGAGATTTCTTGGCAGTTTATGGAAGAAGACAAACTCGCCAAATACCTCGCAGACTGGCCTTTTTCTGGACGCGACTTTGTGATTTGTTGTGATGAACGTGGCGAAAATATATCATCACCCGAATATTCTAAGCGTCTTGAGACTGCATTTTTAAATGGAAAGAACGTGATTATTCTGATTGGCGGGGCCTACGGTTTTGACGAGGAGGTCAGAAAAAATTCCAATTTTATTTGGAGCTTTTCTAAACTAGTATTCCCTCATATGATTGCACGTGTAGTCGTGGCAGAGCAAATATATAGAGCCGCACAAATTGCTGCCGGTTCTCCTTATCACCACGAATAATTATTCGGCGTCTGGATCTATACCCCACTCTGTGATTGGGGATTGTGAACCGAGGAAGTAGACATTGCCATTTTCACCGAGATAAAAAGTGAACATGCGGAGAAGATAGTAACCGCTGTTTTCGTTTACGATATTAAAGGTTTGACCTTCGGCGACGTTTTCACATGTTTCAACATCTGTTTTGTCTGGAGTAAATACGTCACAATAAGCAGTACGGGAGTCCGTATTGTAGAGACCACCAGAGATGTAGACATATGCCCTGCCATTGTTTTCGAAGTACCTGCCGATGTAGTAATGACGCTCATTTGCAGTAGGTGTTTCATTTGACGGCACCTTGAAATAGATATCATATGAAGGAAGATATTGAACGCGGCTACTTTTAAGTGGCATCGTGCCGACATTTGTACCAAAAACACTTTTGTATTTTTCGCCAACGGTTTCTCCTGAGAACGCTACGACCGTATCGAAATTGAGAGCTTCCTGGGCCCCGCCATTTTCTATCCAGGCGGAAGTCGCAACTTCTCTTTGGACTTCGTCTAGTTCAAGTTTTTGTGATTCATCGAGGGAGTTTAAAATGCGATAGATCTTTTGTTCTTCAGAAAGATCGAGATCCTTCCAAAGAGAAACATCATCGTAATTTGAAGAGTTGATTACAATTTCAGAGTTTTCGATTGAGCCGCCAAAAAGGAGACTAAGCTCATCGTTGATTTTTGATACTACGGCCTTGTCTTCGATATCGATGTCAACGGTATCTTCTGGACCATTACCATTACCACCAATTACCCCTGTTATAAACAGAGTAGCGACCACGCCTCCTGCGACTAGTAGAACGATTAGGATTGGGATAAAGATTTTTAGGAATTTGTTCTCTTTTTTGGCCCTAGAAAAATCCGGCACCTTGGGATTAACACTGCTATTTGAACTATTATCCATAAAAATAACTCCTACTTAGATTTATTTTAGCATAAAGGCTTTGAGAATGCGATAGGTTTAATAATTATTCGTTTCGTGATATAATTAGGCGATGTTAATACTGGGTATTGAGACTAGCTGTGATGAAACTGCAGCGGCCATTGTAAGAGATGGGCGCGAAATTTTGTCGAACGTGGTAGTATCTCAGATCGATATTTTTGCTGAATATGGTGGGGTGATTCCAGAGGTAGCAGCAAGAAGCCATCTGGAGGCAATGATGCCGGTGGTGAATAAGGCCCTTTCTGATGCCAAGTGCACTTGGGATGATATTGATGCAATTGCGGTGACGCACGCGCCAGGTTTGCTCGGTTCCCTTTTGATTGGTACACTCACTGCGAGAACGCTTGCAATCCTTCACGACAAGCCACTTTATGCAACGCACCACTTAAAATCGCATGTATATGCGAACTGGCTTTCGAATGAGACTACTCCTGAATTTCCTTTACTAGCTCTCGTGGTCTCTGGTGGACATACGCAGATTCTCTATATGAAGGCCCACAACCAGTTTGAGATTATTGGCACGACACATGACGATGCGATTGGAGAATGTTTTGATAAGGTGGCTAAAATTTTGGGCTTACCTTACCCCGGTGGGCCATCTATTTCTAAGGCCGCTGAAAAAGGCGACAAGCTCAAGTATAAGTTCCCTCATCCAAGGGTTGATGGACTGGATTTCTCATTCTCCGGGCTTAAAACCGCTGTACTTCGCAAGGTACAAAAGGAACTTGGCCTTCCAATCTCTCACCCTTCACATGATCTTAAAAATCACTTGAATGAACAACAAATTGCTGATTTTGCAGCCTCATTTGAAAAGACTGCTGTGGACATTTTGGTAGAAAAACTACAGATGGCCTTGAATGAACATCCAGATGTACAATCCGTCGTAGTGGCTGGCGGCGTATCTGCAAATAAGGCACTTCGCGAGGCTCTTCCTGAGGCTTATTTCCCTGAACCAAAGTTCTCTGGCGATAATGGCGCAATGGTGGCTGCTGCTGCTTACTATGAAAATCAGTCGGGGGTTAATCCGACTGATCCATACAAGCTAAATATCTATCCTAGAATTACAATTTCGTAATTGTAGTTAGTTTATAGCCGTCGTCATCCTTGACGAAATTAAACTCATATACTTTCATACTGTCATAGATTTTGTTTAAGTCTTCATCTGAGATATCTACAATGTTATACTTCTCATTATCTGTACCCATCCAATGATTGCCATTAAATAGTTCCCATTTCTCTTTTGGTTCAGTATCAATTGTAACTGCTGCGACAGTTGCTTTTACTCCGTTATCTGTGGATGAAGTACTGATAACTTTAGTAAAGACGTCAACAGTACTTTTTCCTCCGAGGCCATCTGCGTAGACCACTGTAAATGAGTCTTTAGCGGCATCATAATTCACGTTTAAAAGACCAATCGATCTTTCTTTTAGACTGTAGCTTTTTTTCTCTAGATCATTCGAATTACCAAATAGCTTGTGATAGCGGTTGTTAAATGTTTCGTAGCTAATGGTGTAACTATTAGTAACCGTTTCCTCGTTGTAGGTTGCTTCGCCCAAAATATCCTCTGATAGCTCAGCTAATTGAATCATTTTGGCATCTTCGTCAAAATTATCTAAATACTTGTGAAGGCTATTGCTGTATGTAGTTGCTCTGGTTTTCAGGCCGTATGTGTTGCTTAAGAGGTTTTTTACTTCGTCAGCAGATAGATCTGCCACGATTTCGTTTGTACTTTGGCCGGCAGGCTCACAGGTTGGTTTTGGCTGGAAGAACATGCCATAGACGCCAAAGCCGATACCGGCAGCGGCCAATAACCCAAAGAGAGTACAGACGAGCGCTGGCGTTTTACTTTTTGGTTGAGTTTGGTTTACCACAACTTGTGGTTGAGGAGTTTGAATTGGTGTATTTGGTTCCATTTTGATTCCCTTTTAATGATGCCTTTTTTTAATATTATCACTTTTTCAAAAATCTTGGGCTAACCATGCTCATGATTTTTTTCATGATTTCAAACACAACAAGGCCAGCGGCGATGATAGAGATAACAGTGATGAAAACGTGGCCTGGCAGGAAGATAAATTCAAAGAATTCCCTTACAAATGGGATGAGGAAAACAGCAGCCATGATTCCCAAAATCGTGAAGAATAGGCTACCACGAAGAAGATTAAGCGGGTGGGAGATCCAGTAAATGAGGAAGAGGTCGATGGTGAAGACTACGAGCACTGAAGCGGTGGTGAGCTCGGCATAGGAAAAATTCATGATGTGGGCCGAGATGGATAGGGCTAGCATACAGAGAGAAACAGTGAGACCAATTGGGAAGGAATACTGGAGGATGTTTTTGAGGAAGCGGTTCTTGATGCGTTCTTCATTATGTTCAAGGGCAAGAATGAAGGCTGGGAAACCAATGCAGGCGAAGTTTAGAAGGCTCATCTCAATAGGACTAAACGGATAGTTAAACGGCAAGAATACGAATAGTACGGCGAGAATAGAGGCGTAGACGGTCTTTGCGAGGAAGAGCGCAGTGGAACGCTCGAGGTTGTTGATAGATTGGCGGCCCTCAGCAATGATGGATGGCACAGCGGCGAAGTCGGAGCTAAGTAGTACCATCTTGGCAGAACGGCGGGCAGCATCAGATCCTTCACCGATAGCAATAGAACAATCTGCCTCTTTCATAGCCAAGATATCATTGACACCGTCCCCTGTCATGGCAACGGTTAGCCCCTGCTTCTTAAAGGCTTTGATGAGGGACTTTTTCTGTTCTGGCTTAACCCGGGTAAAGATAGCGTAGTCTTTTACCAGTTGATTAAAGTTTGGTGATTTTTCTTTGGATAAATCTATGCCGCGGAGATCTTTTATTCCTACGGCAGCAGCGATGTTTTGGACAGTAGTGAGGTCATCACCAGAGATGATTTTAACGGCAACATCGTTTTTGTAGAAATAATTGATAATCTCGGTAGCATCTTTTCTGATCACATCTTCTAAGCGGACAAAACCAAGGAGTTTTTCATTTTTCATCACGGCGAGCACACGGTAGGCGCCCTTCTGTTTCTCTGCTTGGGCCAAATATTCCTTGTTTTTAGTCATGAATTCGATTGCACCAATGAGGTACTCGGTGTTTTTGATACGAACGCCAGAATACTTGCGTTCGGACGAAAATGGGATAATCTCAAAACCTTCTGTGGCTTCATTTTTGGTACCTTCCGCAAACTTTTTCTTCAAAGCGCGTGATGTAGCATTATCGGCCGGAATGTGGCTAGAAATAAGCTCTAGCGCGCTTAGGAGAGCATCTTCTTTTTCGCCTTCTGCTGGCGTAAAGTCTAAAACCTTCATATTGCCGGTAGTGATAGTGCCGGTTTTGTCTAGACAGATACAATCTACGCGAGCGAGCGTCTCAATAGAATAGAGATCTTGAACTAGGACTTTTTTGCGACTTAAGCGAATAGTAGCAAGGGCTAGAACAGAGGAAGTTAAAAGAATGAGGCCCTCTGGAATCATATTGATAAGGCCAGCGACGGTACCAGTGATGGCCACCTCTGTAGATTCAGCCACGCGGAAACGTGACCAAAGAAGAAGTGCGCCAATTGGAATAAGAGAGTACGAAATGTATTTCACTATATTATTCATAAGGGTGAAGAGCTTGGAGTCGGCAGTTTTGATAGTATGAGCAGAATTTTGGATTTTGGTTAGTGAGTTTTCTTCACCGACTTTTTCAACTCTAGCCTTACACATACCGGATACCACGAAGCTGCCAGAGATGAGTTCGTCGCCCTGGTGCTTGACGATATTGTCCGCTTCACCAGTAACAAAGGCTTCATTTACTTCTATAGCGCCTTCTTCGATGCGGCTATCAAACATGACTTGGTCGCCAAGGCCAAGAGCCACGAGGTCGCCTTTTTTCACCTCTTCTGGGGAAACCTGGAAAGACTTCCCCTCCCTTATCACGGTTGGTTTTTGCTCGGCGATTAGGCGCATTTTGTCGATGATTCTTTTGGCACGAATCTCGTTGATGATACTAATCAAAGTGTTTGCGAGCGCGATAAAAATAAACAGCATATTTTTGTAGCTGCCTACAAAAGCGACCATGGCGGCAAGAATTACATTCACGAGATTAAAAAGCGTGAAGGTGTTCTTAAAAATAATGTGAAGTGTACTATTTTTTTTCATTAGTGAACAAATTTACCTAGAACTTTGATTAAAGGATAGAGGGCGGAAAGCTTTTTTTCGTAAGTGCCGAGCAACTCAACGACGCGACCAGATTCGTCGGTGGTAAAGCCTTTTTTAAACTCGTAAATACCGTAATCTTTGGCTTTTTCATCTGGAAGACCTTGGATGCCATAGAAATTGTAAGTCTTAAAACCGTTCTCGGCGGCGTACTTAATCATGTGCCATTGGATGGCATATTGGGCATTGTAGTCGCGCATGTATTTTTCGTCGCTACCAGAGAAAAGATAGATTACTTCGTCGCCGTAAGTCATAAACATCGCGGCAGAAAGCACAGTGGTTTTGCCTTCGATGTCGGCTTCGGCTACCATGAACTTCACTTCGTTTCGGTCGTGGAAAAGATCATACATTTTTTCGTAATAATAGAGAGGTTTATCCGAAAAATGACGGCGCTCAGAGGTGGCCTCGGTAATTTTCTTGAATTTGTCAAGCTCATTCTTCTCTAATTCGCGAACTTTTACCCCCATTTTTTCGGCTTTTCTGACGTGGTTTCTGGTGTTTCTCTTGAAATCCATCAAAAGCTGATCTGGGGTTTTGCCATTAATCTCTAGCACAAATAGGTACTTTGGCTGGATGGCCGTTTTTAAAGGTTTTAGCCCAAGAGTTTCGAGGTTTTTTGCGGCTTTTTTATGGTTAAAACCGCCCGCTTTAACGAGGCCGTCGCGGTCGCGTTCGATTAACTCATAATAAGGGTCGATGGTTAGGTTTAGGCCTTTTTCCTCTTGAAGCCTCCTTACGAGGTGCTTGAAGAAATAGGTGGTTAAAGTCTTATCTTCATAGTCAACCAGTGGGCCGCCCGGGGCATAGAATTCTTTGAACCCAAAGGCCTTTTCTTTGCCAAGAATTAGAGAGGCGGCGAGCAGATCATTCCCCTTTTTTACGGCAAAGTATTCTGCTGCCCAGCCAGAATCGGCACGAAGTGCGGCTATCTCTGGAGTCTGGTAAAAAGATTTATCCTTGTACCCTGCAGCGAATTTTCTAAAAGTATCTTCATCTATAGACAAAAATTCCATAAGCCAATTATACCACAGGCCTGCCAGCCCCATCACTTTACTTTTCCCTGTAAATATGGTATAATTTTATTAGAAAGTAGAGTTTGGAACATTAACAATTTTTTCATATAGGGGGAAATTATATGGATATAAATTTTATTGAGAAGTGTTTAACTTATAATGACGGCAATACTAACAAGGAAAAACATGTTAGATTTGCTGGCTTTGAAATGTGCAAAGACACTAAGTACAACTATTCTCTCTTTGATTCCTGGTGGAACTCGGGAGACAAGAATCTGATGATTGGAGCGTGTCTTTTAAAGCGCAGCAATACCGATACCCTGCCGATGAAATATGCAAAAGAAATTTTACTAAAACATGTCGAAACTGAGTATGGACAAGAAATCTTGTATAAAGCATATGAGCCCGGCTCAAATCTCTTTAACGCTTTTTTGCCCGTGCAGTTTGCTGAGTATTATTCTCAGAAGGTGATCCGCTTGTTTGTAGATACCAGCCCAATGAGCACGACGATACTCAGAGATTATCTTAATAACAACGATTACGCTGCTTGGTATTACAGGTTGGCGGGGCTATATGCTGCACACCTCTCCCGTTACAGGAAGGAGATCAGCTATACCTCCTTCTTCCCTTTTTTTCATAGCGAATACAAAGAGCTAAGGGATGCTGCTGCAAGAGCAATGAGACATTATGAGCTTAGAGCAGGGCTAATCGAAGACTATTATCGTCTTAGTTTTAACGCGGATGAAAGAATAGCATGGATGAAGGTTGCTAAAGATTGTGCCGATGTTTTTCTCGATCTTAAGCCTAATCAGATGACGGATGAAGAACTTAGGGAGATTACTGGGTTATCTGTTCATAGAGATGTCGCAGAAGACTGGGAAAACACCGACAAAGAAAATGCGGCAGCCATTTACTGGGGGCTTAAGCATGAGAATTGGAACCAAGAAGATTATATCAATCAGGTTCTCGATGAAAACTCTAAGGCTAGCGACATCCTAAAGGAAGCTGCGATTGTGCAAAATCTCGACTGGTGCGGCTCGCCTTATCGTACATACGAGCCTTTGCTGGTTTATCAAAAGTGCGTCGGAGACGTAATCGTTGAAGCCGAGATTCCTAATTTTGCTGAGGTACGTGGCGAGCCTGACAAGGGCCGCTCGCGTGCAAGCTGTGCAAGAATTACTGATATAATTGGTGATTTGTTTGGCCAAGAGTTAGCAATATCTCTTGAGGATCATCGCAGGGTTTACCCTATTTGGGGCATGGTTGATTACCGCTTGGAATTTACTCCTGGGTTTAGCGATACTGGGTCAACAGGCTTTCATTTTTATAACACAATAGACGAGGCAAAAAATGCCTTACACTAATACTCTACCTTCTTTTACCCGCGGGAAACCGCGGGTATTTTTTACAAGAAAAAACCGTAGCCTTCATGCTGCGGTTTCATTGTTTTGTTGTGTTTTTCTGGGTGATCTGTAGTTGATTTTTCGGTAGACTTTGGCAAGAATACATCCTAGAGTGATAGCCATAATGCCCACGATAATACTTTCTTTTATGCCATGCGTTGGAACAGATATATATCCCATAATGCTCGCTATAACTAATATCCCCATATCTGCTAAAACTACCAAATAATACAAGGATTTTTCTTTCCAACTGTTATCGCTTTTGATAAAAAATGGAATTATCATCCCTGCAAGAATCACAACAACATAAAGTACGACTTGCATTTTTATCCCTCCTATAAAATTGCGTGCATACCATTTTATCACTGGAGGCCAAAATGGTCAAGATTAACTCTTGTGGATAATGCGGCCAAAGCGCCTGGTAGCCTTATAGAGTTTATATTTTGCTGGTTTTATAACAATATCATAGGTGCCGGCGTAGTGCCTGGCCTCGCCGCCGAAGGATTTTTTAAACTCAGTAAAGCCGGCCCATGGGTGATTTTTTGGTGCGCCTTCAGGGGCGATACCCCAGAAATCGAAGTTTTTAATTCCCTTTTCTTTGGCATCAAAAATGGCAGTCGTGAGAAGTGCAACGGTTGCTGGGAATCTTTTATACTCTATATCGGCAGCAGATTGCATGTAGTAGCGGGTATCCTCGTAGTCGAAAAATAGAGAGGCAGCTAGAATCTGGTTCTCACTCGGCAGATCTTCGGATGGTTCGACTGATTCTGGGCGGTTATATTTTACGAGATAGAGCGAAGAAAAAGGCTGTGAGAGCTCAGTTTTTAGATATTTTTCAGAGAAAACATTAAGATTCTTGGTTTTAAAAAGCTTGTTTTGAAGGGTAACAAGATGATGAATTTGCTCTGGGTCGGTAGCGCTCTCAACAGAGAGACCTTTCTTTGCATAGGTATTGTATCTAGTACGAGTGCCTTGGGAGAAATTTGTGATGATTTCAGCAGTATCCTTTGTGATATCTAGGATCCAAGTGTCGGCAGGATCGAGATCTTTTGATTTTACGGTTCCCTTTGGAGCATAAGACTTAAAGTTAGGGTCCATAGGCTCTACACGGATAAAAATAGCCTTATTTTTTGCTGCTAGCTCTTTTAAAGACTTAAAAGCATCATTAAAACCATTCTTATCTGTATAAACTGGGCCGTAGGGCAGATAAAGATAGTTTCCCACAGGGGTAGATTTCAAAACTGCGAGGTATTTGTAATTCCCTTTTTCCTCATAAAAAGCAGTCTCTCCGAGATCTTGTTGGAGTTTATACCACTCTTCTGATTGGGTTATTGGGGTTTTCATAACTTTATTGTAACACAAAAGACTTCACGTATCTGTTGAACACGTGCTTTTTGTTGACAGCATAAGCAATATATGTCATAACACTTATGCTTTGCCTCTACACTCCCATCTGGCGGTTGCCAGTGGTTACTTTGATTTTAGCGTGAGCGGTTTTGTTTGTCAAGTGCGGTTGCCAAGGAGGTTGGTTGCTAGACATAAGGGGATTAGCAATATTTTGCTTACGCTTTTTGTGGAAAAGATGGGGGATTCTTAGTGGAAAATTTCCCCTTGCTCCAGTATGCTACAATGGAGTCATGGCCTATATAAGGAAATTCAAAACGACTTCTGGTGCTACCGGAGTGCAGGTTTGTTACAAGGAAGGGAACAGAGTAGTAAAGACCGTGCACGTAGGTTCGGCTGCATCCCAACCTGCCGTTGAGAAGCTTATTAAAAAAGCTCAGGGGATCATTGACGGGGAAAAGAACCCGTTGTTTAATCTGAGCAAATTCGACAAGAAATAGATTTTAAGGTATAATATATCTAGAGGTATTTATCTTGTACTTTTTAGTTGTGGTCTAGCATGAATAGCGGAAGGGAAGTGATAAGACATGAACAAGTATGATGAGGGTGTTATTTACGGGATTATTCTTGAGAGTTTAAAAGAGAAAACTCTTTTTATCGATAAGAACAAAGTCGAAAACATCGTTCTTGCGGGTGCGACTTTTATCAAAAGGGAACTCGAAGAAAAATATCGAATCTACTGCCAATCTGGTCCTTCACTGGAAGGAATTGTGCTTAGAGAGAAAGATCCTGCCAGGTATCTTGAGCCTATCGTGAACCAAATCGAGAACAAAATAGACTCTAATGCCCAGCAAAAAATCTGCTACGGGGCTTTTGTCACGGTTTATAAAACCGCCAACCCCGACTCTTTGAAGGCTGTTTCTTTGGAAGGACTTAAGAGCTGTGCTCTTTATGTTGAGCCTGTGCTTAATGCTTTAGGACTTTATCATGATGAGGAAGGATTAAAAACGTACTTTAATAACAACAGGGGCCACTTCTAACCAAAACTAAGCGCTGCCCGAGGCAGCGCTTTTTATTCTTTAGCGACAACTACGGCAAAGCGGATTGTTTTATCTCCGGCGGAGGCAGAAGGGAAGCGCGGGTCTGTCACTGTATCTATCCCTGATTCCTTGATGTTTTCTGGCTTCACGCCGGCTTTTTCTAGCTGTGATTTTGCAACATCTGGAAGTTTTTGATTATTTAGAGCGTAGATTTCATAGTTTTGGGCGCATGGGGAGAAAAATACCTCTAGGTTGGCCGGGTTTAGGCCGAATTTTTCTACTAATGTCTCGATAAATCTAGTAGCACCTTGCTGTTCAAGATTTTGGCGTCCAGAGTGGAGAAGACCAAGTACCTCTGTCTTTGGATCGTAAACCACTATGCCAAGGCAGTCTGCGATTGGGAGAAGAAGGCCGACCTCTTTTAGTTTCGTGTATAGACCGTCCGAAACAGGGATAGTGGCTTCTTTTGCAGTGATTCTAAAATCGTCTAAGTTTTCGTTCGTAATCTCGTAATATCTTGTGAAATCTGTGCGGTTGTCATAGGTAGTACGAATACGAGCGATATCGCTTACCCCAATTTTTGCGCCAAGATTTATCTGATTGTTGATAATTTTAGTTTCGTCTTCCGCGCCAAAAACACGCATGTTGCCGTCTGACAGGGTAGAATATGCTATTTTATACATTTTAGATCAGCTCTAATTGTTGTTTGAGGCGTGAGATAAGTGCCTCTTTTTCTTTGATACCGTCTTGGGTTTCTTTAACGAGCTCAGCCGGTGCTTTTTCGACATAGTTCGGGTTCATCATACGAGCGTTAAGAGCATCAAGTTCGCGGCCAACGGCGAGGATTTTCTCGGTGAGGGCTTCTTTATAATCTGATACAACCTTTTCTGGAACATCTAAATAGAGCTCGTGATTTGCAAGTGCCACACGTAGACCTCTTGGAGCACCCTCTAGGCGGTTGATAGTAGGAACATGGGTGAGAGACTTGATCAAAAGTTCATTGTCCGCTACGAGGCTGTCGTTGTCGTACATGAGCGAATATTTTTTGCTGTTATTGGTGCCTGGAAGGGCCTGTAAGGTGGTTCTGACTTCAGACACGATAGTTCTTATGTTTTCAAATTGTTCGGCGCTTATAAAGTCAAATTCGAGCTTTTCTGGCCAGGTGGCAGTAGCAATATAGCCATCGGTCCAGCTGAGATTTTGCCAAATTGTCTCTGTTACGAATGGGGCAAATGGATGGAGAGCTACGAGCAAGGTCTCGAGCGTCTTCTTAAGAAGTGGAATATTCTTGTGAATCTTTTGAGATTCAAGGAACCAGTCTGCGTATTTATCCCAGATAGTTTGGTAGAGAGCTTCACAAGCTTCGGCAAAGCGATAGTCTTTGATAGAAGCATCAATCTGGTCTAAGCAATTATTGATCTCACGACAAATCCAATCTTCGCCCATATTATCAGTAGTATATTCATCATCTGATGGGTTTTCATCTACCATGCTCTGAACGAAGCGGGAAATGTTCCAGAGTTTGTTACAGAGGTTGCGACCTGCAATTACAGAGTTTTCAGAGAAGGCTTGATTCATGCCAGCGGAGCGACCGCGGAGAATACCTAGACGGAAAGCATCGGAGCCATACTTGGTAACAAGATCCATTGGGTTGATTACGTTGCCTTTAGACTTACTCATCTTCTTGCCATGTTCGTCGAGTACGAGACCGTGGAGATAAACTTCCTTAAATGGAACTTCTCCGGTAACATAGAGACCCATCATAATCATACGAGCGACCCAGGCAAAGAGAATATCGGCACCAGTTTCCATGACGTTCAATGGATAGTAAGGGTTGAAATTGTCTTCGGTC